>Ga0210383_10000962_pt1 | contig 26537 bp, 26 predicted proteins | sample IncBWC14OmetaG_FD_160072 | JGI IMG/M metagenome (GOLD analysis project Ga0210383, IMG submission 160072) | Forest soil microbial communities from Barre Woods Harvard Forest LTER site, Petersham, Massachusetts, United States - Inc-BW-C-14-O ... | reverse complement strand
AGCCATCACCGTCGAGCGCGGCGCGCACCGATGAGATAATGCGTGCGCGGTCTACAAAGAGGCGACGCGAGTCCTCGCTTGCGATCAAATCGAGCTCACGGTGGCGGTAGCGGGTCTCGACGTTGCTGAGCCCGTGATAGTTGTCGGGCGGCGGGCGCAGCGCCTTCGACAGCAGCTGAAAGCTCTGAATACCCAGCGAAATCTCGCCGTGCCGACTGCGCATGGCGGTGCCGTCAACGCCGATGAGATCGCCGAGATCGAGTGAAGTGAGCAGCTTCAGGCGCTCCTCGCCGAGCACGTCGGCGCGAGCATGCAGCTGGATCTTGCCGGTGCGATCGATGAGGTCGAGAAAGGCAGCCTTTCCGCTGCCTCGCCGCGCGGCGAGGCGTCCGGCGACGCGATGACTATCGTCGGTTTCCTCGCCGGCTTGGAGGTGCTCGTAGGCGGCGAGGATCTGTGCGACGGGCTCTACACCGGGGAACGAGTGCGGGTAGGCGCTGGGGTCGGCAGCACCGAGCCGTTCGCGCTTCTCCCGCCGCTCAGCGATCAGCTCATCCAGACCGTGCCTATTCGACCCGCCCGACTCAGGCGATCCGGCCGGGCGCTCCTCGCTTCCGCTCATTGGCGGCGAGCCTACTCGAGGCCGACGTCGATCTTGGTGATCTTAAGCTTGCGGGCGGGGCCGCGAGGCACCTTCACGGCGACCGTATCGTTGCGCTTGTGGCCGAGCAGCGCCCGTCCGACGGGCGACTCGTTGGAGAGCTTGTGTTCGTCGGGCTTAGCCTCCGCTGAGCCCACGATCGTGTACTTGACCGACTTGCCGGTCTTTTCGTCCTTGACGTGCACGACCGAGCCGACCTGCACGATGTCGGTCGAGAGATCCTTGGCCTGGATGACGGTCGCCATGCGCAGCTTCTCCTGCAGCTGGGCGATGCGGCTCTCGACCATCGCCTGCTCGTTCTTAGCGTCGTCGTACTCGGAGTTCTCGGCAATGTCTCCGAACTCCCGGGCCTCCTTGATGCGCTCGGCAACCTCGCGGCGCTTCGCGGTGGACAACAGCTCAAGCTCGTCGTTGAGCTTTTGTAGGCCTTCTGGTGTGAGGATTACGTCCTTGGGCATGGACTCTCGATCGCGGTTTGGTGTCCCTCGCCCGCGACACACAAAACCCCGCTATGGGCGGGGGTGGCGCCGGCCGAGGGCTTCGGCGAGCGCAGCAGTATAGCGGGGCCAAGGCTCGCCACAAGGGGCTCAGACAGCCAGTGCTGCGGGACTGTCCGACAGTTCGAGCAACTCCCACACATCGACCAGCGTGGGGGCGCTTTGCAGCGATTCCTGCAAGCCCTTGGCGACGCTCGCCTCGAGTCGCAGACGGGGTATGTACCACGGGTAGAACTTGCGCAGGTAGCGTGTCGCGCGCGGCTCGCCGAGATGCTCGACAGCGCGTTCGATCGTCCACTGCAGCTCAGCCAACACCTGCTCGCGGGAGGGCTCGCGCTCGTGCGCAGGGACCGTGCCGAGCAACTCCGAGAACAGCCACGGGTTGCCGAGGGCGCCGCGCGCAAGCATCACGGCAGCGACACCCGTGCGGGTGAATGCCGCGCGCACCGACTGCGCGTCGTTCATCCCCCCGGTGAGGATTACTGGGGCGGGCAGCGACTCAACCAGGCGCGCGGCGAGTTCGAAGTCGGGTATGCCTTTGTGGTGCACTGCGGCCGAGCGCGGATGAAAGCCAATCGCGGCAACGCCAGCCTCGGCCACGAGACGGTGGGCCAGCTCGAAGCCGCTCTCATCGCCAGGGCGAAGTCCTGAGCGCAGCTTGACGGTGATTGGAATCCCACCCGCCCGAATCCCACCCGCCCCAGGCACGTGGGCTGGCGGGCCTGCCGCATCGCGCGCTCCGTCAGCGGCTGCTCGTGCGACGGCCACGGCCAAGTCGGGGTTGTCGAGCAGTGCGGCGCCGGCACCGGTCTTTCTCACCTTCGGGACGGGGCAGCCCATGTTGATGTCGATCACATCGGCACCCAGGCGTGCGACCACGGCGGCCGCCTCACGCATCACGATCGGGTCTTCTCCGAACAGCTGAATCGACACCGGCCCACCGGGCAAAGCCGGCCCACCCGCGGCGGGCGGGCTCGGTTGCCGCTCGCGCGGGTCGATCCGTAGCATCTCCTTGCAGGTCTTCTCGTTGCGGTGATGGATGGCATGCGATGAGACCATCTCCGAGACTGCCATCCCCGCCCCGTAGCGCTTGGCCTGCAGTCGCACGAACCAGTTGCCGATGCCAGCAAGCGGCGCGAGCATTACGCGGTTGGGAACCGTCAGCGGACCTAGCTGCCAGCTTTCATCCAGTCGCGCAGTCACGCTATGAGCTTAGGAGTTGCGCACGTGCAGCAACTGCAGGCCAGTGAGCGTGAGCAGATCGTCGACCTCCTCGAGCTCCTCGGTGTAGGGCACGACCAACCGCGCCAGGCCGCCGGTGGCGATCACGGCGGTGCGCTCGCCGATCTCGTCGTACAGGCGACGGAGGATCGCATCGATGGCGCCTGCATAGCCGAACACCACGCCTGAGCGAATCGCGTCGATAGTGTTCTTGCCGATCACGCTGCGGGGCGGCGCGAGATCGACCTTGGGCAGTCGTGCACCGCGTTCGGAGAGCGCTTCCAGCGAGATCTCAATGCCGGTCATGAGCGCGCCGCCGACGTACTCGCCGTCGCGTGAGACCACATCGAAGGTGGTGGCGGTGCCGAAATCGACGCATACCGCCAGACCGCCGAAGCGCTCGCGAATGGCGACCGCGTTGACGAGGCGGTCGGCACCGATCTCACGCGGGTTGTCGTAGCGAATCGCCATGCCCGTCTTGGTCCCGGGACCGACCGCGTGCATCTCGTGCCCGAGGTAGCGGCTTGCCACAGCTGTCCACTCGGGCTCGATCTGGGGAACAGTGGAAGAGACGATCGATGCGTCGATGTCGGCGAACCCATATCCGCGGAGCTCCAGCAGGTTGCGCAGCGCGGCGCCGAGCTCATCGGCGGTGGACTGGCGCACAGTGGCAAAACGCCAGTGCTCGAGCAGCTGATCGCCCTCGTAGACGCCGAAATGGGTCTGCGTGTTTCCAACGTCGACGACAAGCAGCATTGGCGACCATTATGCTCGGCAGTGCGATGGGGAACAGACAAGCCAAGCTTTACGTGCTGCCGGGATCGCATCCGTGCGCTGCGGTGGAGGCAGCGCTGCAGCTGAAATCGATTGCTTACAAGCGGGTCGATCTGCTGCCGAGTACCGAGATCCTGCTGGGCCCGTTGCTGTATGGCGGCAGAACGGTGCCGGGGATGCGCATTGACGGTGAGCGCCTGGTGGGCTCACGGCGGATCATGCGGCGGCTTGACGAGCTGGTCGGCGAGCCATCGCTGCTTCCGGCTCCCGGAAGCCCCGCGTATGCGCGCGTACTCGAGGCCGAGCGGTGGGGCGACGACGTGTTCCAGAGCATTCCTCGCCGACTGATCGACGTGGCGTTTCTGCGCCGTCCGGCCGCGATGGAGAGCTATGCGGCAAACGCCAAGCTGCCACTGCCGCGTGCGTTGCTGCGCCCGGCGCTGCCGATGAGCGCGCGGCTGATGGCGCTCAAGAACCGCGCCCGTGACGACGTCGCTCGCGCAGATCTCGCAGCGCTGCCGACCCAGCTTGAGCGCATCGACAGCTGGATCGCGGAAGGGTTGATGGGCGGTGGGCAGCCCAACGCCGCGGATTTGCAGATCGGCAGCACGATCCGCATCCTGATGAGCATTGGCGACGTGCGGCCTTTGATCGACGGACGCCCTGCGGCCGGGCTGACACGCTATTTCCCGCCAATGGTCGGCGAAGTCCCTGCGGGAGTCCTTCCAGCCGAGTGGCTGACATCGCCACGGGGGGCGTAGAGACAGACGCTCAGCGCATCGGTCGCGCAAGACCGCGCTACAGTCGGCGATGGCAACGCGCGCCCGAGCATACGGGCGTGACGCGCTGCCGAAGCCAATGCGCACCTTGGATCCGCAGTCACTTCCCCAACACGTGGACCGCCTCTATCGCGCCGCGTGGGCGTTGTGCGGCTCCCGCGAGGACGCCGAGGATCTCGTCCAGGAGACCTTCAGTCGCGTTCTCTCCAAACCGCGCGTGCTACAGGGAGACGACGAGCTGTACTACCTGATGCGGGTGTTGCGCAATACGTTTCTCACCGGTCGACGCACCGCCTCGCGCCGACCGGTAACGGCGGCTGTCCTCGAGGACGTGGTCGCGGCGGACCCCAAGCCCACGAGCCGTCCAGAGCAGGCGATCGAAGTGCAGGAGCTCTACGCGACTATTGCGCAGCTCTCAGAGGACTTCCGCTTGGCGCTCGTGGCTGTGGACGTGTTGGGCCTGTCCTACCGGGAAGCGGCCCGGGCGCTGCGTGTGCGTGAGGCGACGCTCACGACGCGGCTGTTCCGCGCACGTAAGCAGGTGGCTGCCCAGCTGGCTCCCGAGGTGGAGCAGGTCAGAGAATCCACGCGGGAAGGTAAAACGGCGGGCGGAGTCCTGTCCACTGGAGGAACAGCATGAGCCAGCGAGATCCACAAATTGATTCCGAGCTGAGCGAGCGCCTGCGCGCGATCGACGTACGCGCGCCACAGGAGCTGCACGAGCGGATCGAGTCGCTCGTCGCCGAGCGAGCTGCAGCCAGGCGACGGCCTGCCGGCTGGCGCCTGCAGATCGGCGGAGCGGTGGCGCTGGCAGCGATCGTGGCGGGCCTACTGATCAGTCTTCTCGGCGGCGGCGCCGCCTCCAAGCTGACGATGCGCGAGACGGTCGCACTGACGCAGCGCCCAGCCACGGCGAGCGCTCCGAGCGAGAACGCGCGCAACGGCACAGAGCTTGCTGTGGCAGTTGATGGCGTGCCGTTCCCCTACTGGGACGAGCGCTTCGGCTGGCGCTCCACCGGCTCACGGACGGACGGTCTCGACGGTCGCCAGGTGACAACCGTGTTCTACGTCAACCGTGACGGGCAGCGGATCGGCTATGCGATCGTCGCCGGCAAGCCCGCTCCTACGATCAAAGGTGGCGTGATCGAGTGGCGCAGCGGAACCCCTTATCGGCTGCAACACGCGTGGGGCAACGAGGTGGTGAGCTGGCAGCGCTCCGGGCACCTGTGCGTGATCGCCGGGCACGGTGTGAACCCCAGTGCGTTGCTCGCGCTCGCAAGCTGGCAGGGGCACGAGACGCTAAGCGCTTGAATCAGGCGTTCAGTTGCCGCCAACAGCCGTCGAGTGACGCGAGCCACCGGGAACTTCCAGCGGCGGACCTGCCCAGCGCACGCCTTCCTGCGGGTCAAGCCGTGCGAGCGCGTCAGCCAGGAGCCTGCCGTCGGGAGCGCGCAGCTCGAAGTCGAGCTCGAGCGCGGGGATCAGCACAAAGCGACGGGTGAGCAGCTGTTCATGCGGCAGCGTCATGCGCTCGTGGCTGACCTCGAGCTCACCCAGCAGCAGGATGTCGATGTCGATCGCCCGCGGCCCGTGGCGAACCGTCTCGCCGGTGCGTCCTAGCTCGCGCTCCAAGCGCTTGACCGCGTCCAACAGCTCCAGCGGCTCGAGCGCCGTCTGCATGCGCACGCACGCATTCAAGAAGCTCGGCTGATCGAGCACCTCGCCGACCGGGTCGGTGTCGTATGTGGAGGAGCAGGCAAGCACCGTCACGCCCGCCGCGGGCAGGGCATCGACTGCGGCCTGCAGCTGCATGCGGCGCTCGCCGAGGTTGCAGCCGAGCCCGAGCAGGCCGAGGTATGGCGCGGTCGCTGTCATCTCCGGGACGCCAGGCGCGATGCGGGAATCAGGAGCGTGTCGTGTGCACGCCCGCGGCCATGGCCTTCTCGCCCATCGTCTGCGCGAACGGGATCAGCCCGGAGAGCGGTCGCAACATGACGGTGAAGTCAGCAATTAGCCCCTGCTCGTCGAAGCGCAGCAGATCGATGCCCTCGAGCTCCTTACCTTCGATGGCGGCCTTGAAGATCAGCGCATGGGATCCATCGGTGACGAGCTCGTCGGTGTAGCGGAAGTCCTCGAAGGTCTGGGCGACCAGCGTCAACAGCTGCGTGACCGTGTCGCGCCCGATGAACGGGTGGAAGGTCACGGGGCTATGGAAGGCGATGTCTGGCGCGAACAGCTCACTTGCCGCGTCGATGTCTGAGCGCTCGACAGCAGCGCGGAATTCGCTTGCAGCGTTCACAGGCTCCTACCCTTCCGCTTCGCGCCAAACCTCGACCGAGACCTCGTCCACGCTGAGCGCGATCGGAGGCTCAGGCTTAGCGGCCTTGACCCATACACCCTCAAGATCGTAGTCGGCGAGCAGCCGATCGGCGATCGTGCTGCACAGCCGCTCGAGTGTCTTGTGCGAGCGTTGCTGGGCAATCAGAGCTACCAGCTGGCAGACCTCGCCGTAGTCGACCGTGTCCTCGATCGAGTCGGTGACAGTAGCGTCGGTTTCGCCGATGTCCAGACGCAAATCGACTACCAGACGCTGCCCTACCTCGCGCTCGGCCTCGGTGACACCGTGGTTGGTGTAGAGCGAGAGGCCCGTAATCTCGATCGTGACCGACTCGGCCGTCTCCTCGCGCTCGCCATCGACGTCGCTGTCGTCGTCTAGCTCGTCTGCGTCGTCCCCACCCTCGGCGTCCATCGCCCGCCAAACGTAGCAGCCGCGACCGCCAGCGCATCGCGAACGGGCGCGACGTCGTGCACTCGAAAGACGCTCGCGCCGCGCTCGAGCGCGAGCACGTTGGTGGCGATCGTCCCCGGCAACCGTCGCTCCGGCGCTACTGGCTGATCCTCTGCACGAGCGTCGGCGATGATGCTCCCGAGGAAGCTCTTGCGAGACGTACCCACCAGCAACGGCCTCCCGAGCGTGGTCAGCTCCCTCAATCGCTCGAGCAGCTCGACGTTGTGGGCGACCGTCTTGCCGAAGCCGATACCCGGATCGAGCATGATGCGCTCCTCCCGCACGCCTTCACTGACGGCGAAGCTGAGGCGCTCTTCGAGAAACGCCTTGACCTCCGCGACGACGTCCTTATATTTAGGCCCACCCACCCCACCGCCCCGGCCCACACCTTGCATCGTGCGGGGCTCGCCGAGCATGTGCATCAGGCAGCACTGAGCGCCGCTATCAGCGATCAGCCCAACCATCTCCGGGTCGCCCCGCAGCGCGGTGACGTCGTTGACTATGCTCGCCCCGGCGGCAAGCGCCGCGCGCGCAACCACGGCCTTGGACGTGTCGATCGAAACTAGCGGCTTGGCGGCGAAGCTCCCGCCGGCATCCCCGGCTGGAACCCCACAGGTGGTGATCCCCTCGAGCACCGGCAGCACACGCCGCAGCTCATCCTCAGTAGACACGGGCTCAGCGCCCGGCCTCGTGGACTCGCCACCGACGTCGAGGATGTCGGCGCCTTCGGCTAGCAGCTCGCGGGCGTGCGCAATGGCGGCGTCCGCCTGGAGGAACTCCCCTCCGTCGGAGAACGAGTCGGGGGTCACGTTGACGATCCCCATAACGCGGTAGCTCGTGCCGTGAGTCAAGTGTTCGGTGAGTGTTTGCCGGATGAATGGTCGTGATCTGACAGTCGACGGCGTCGGTCTGCGTGCCGGTAGCACGCGGGCCGACGGCGGCGGATGTCAGGCGCGGGCAGGCGACGGGAAACGCCGTCGAACTTTTGACTCACGACACTAGGGCTCGACTGCTCGGGAATGCTCATCTGCCGGGCAGCCTACGACGCGACGCCACCGGGCGCGCCGCGACGGCGGCGCTCAGCGGGTGATCTGGAACGTTGCGCTGCGCACAGCGCTCGCGCCGCCCGCCGACTGTGCGCTTGCGCTGAGACGGTAGCTTCCGGCCGCAAGCGCCCGGCCGGCGATCCGCCCCGTGAAGCGCAGGGCGTTGGTGCCGGCCTCATCGGAGTGGGTGAAGCCACCGAGCTTCTTGTAGCGGCCGTGCACCCGCTTTTCGACGATGAACTCGGTGATGGCGGCTTGGGAGTCGCTGTAGATGATGAACGTGCCAGTCGGCTTGGAAGCGGCACTGGTCGCGCTGGCGCCTGACTGGGCGGCGCGAAACGCACTGGCGGACAGCGTGAGCGAGCTCAGGCGCGGCGGCGAGCCAGTCGCGGGTGCCACGCCCCTGCCGCTGAGACTGAATGTGGGCAACGACTGTCCGGTCGATGAGAACACGGTCAGGGCGGCTTTCGCAACACCTGCCGCGGTGGGTACGAACGCATAAGCGATCACACAGGTGGCACCGGCGGCAAGCGTGGCGCCCTGGCAGTCGTCTGAAGCCTTCTGGAACGCATGCGCGCCGGGGCCGGAGAGCAAGTCGCGCGAGATCGACATGGTGGCGGGCCCCTCGTTGGTCAGCACGACGCTCTGCGGTGCGCCACTGGTGCCCACGGTCTGCTCGGGGAACGTGAGCGTGGACTGCGAAACGGTCGAGCTGACGCCCTCAATGAGACGTGGCTGTGCAGCCGCGGCACTGAAAGCAGCCATCAGCGCACCGACCAGCAGCGCTCCCACCACCATCGCCAACCTCATCCCGAATAGCCTCGCAGGCGTTTCGGACACCGCCAGGCGCGACGATCCGGCCGTCAGGCGGGCTCGGGGTGCTCTTTGTCGCTTGCGCGAATCTCCGCGGTACCGCCGGCAAGACCGGGGCGCGGGATCGTGCGCGGCGTTTCGCGCTCGGCGCGGTCGACAGCGGCTGGCGGGACGGGGAGTTGCGGCTTGGCCTCCTCCTCGATGCCGAATACTTCCTCGTCGCTCTTGCCTGCGAGCAACGCGAGGAACTCTTCCTTCTCGATCGTCTCGCGCTTGACGAGGACCTCGGAGATGGTGTTGAGGTCGTGCTGGTGCTCAGTGAGGATTTCGCGGGCGCGGGTATGGGCTGCCTCGATGATGCGGCGGACCTCGTCGTCGATCTCACGGGCGATCTCATCGGAGTAGTCGGGCTCGGTGGAGAACTCGCGGCCGAGGAACGGCTGGCCGTGGTCGTGGCCGAACACGCGCGGGCCGAGCTTCTCGCTCATGCCGAAGCGCATGACCATCTGCTTGGCGGTGGCGGTGACCTTCTCGATGTCGTTGGAGGCGCCGGTGGTGATCTCGCCGAAGACGATCTCCTCGGCAGCGCGCCCGCCAAGGGTCATGGCCATCGTGTCCTCGAGCTCCGCACGAGTCGTGAGGAAGCGGTCCTCCTGGGGCATGGAGATCGTGTAGCCGAGCGCCTGGCCGCGGGAGATGACAGAGATCTTGTGCACGGGGTCTGAGTGCTCAAGGAAATGGCCGACGATCGCGTGGCCCATCTCGTGGTAGGCAGTGATCAAACGCTCTTTCTCACTCATCACTCGCGTCTTCTTCTCGGGCCCGGCGATCACGCGCATGATCCCCTCCTCGAGCTCGTCCTGGCCGATCTCACGCTTGCCGGTACGGGCGGACAGGAGCGCCGCCTCGTTGATCAGGTTCGATAGATCGGCTCCGGTGAAGCCAGGAGTCTGCCCGGCGAGCGCGTCGATGTCGATCACCTTCGCGAGCGGCTTGCCGCGCGTGTGCACCTCGAGGATCTTCGCGCGACCCTTGCGGTCGGGACGGTCGACGGCGATCTGGCGGTCAAAGCGCCCAGGGCGCAGTAGCGCGGGATCGAGAATGTCGGGCCGGTTGGTGGCCGCGATCATGATGATGTTGTCCTTCGCCTCGAAGCCGTCCATCTCGACGAGCAGCTGGTTGAGCGTCTGCTCGCGCTCGTCGTGCCCGCCGCCTAGACCGGCACCGCGGTGACGGCCCACGGCGTCGATCTCGTCCATGAAGATGATGCAGGGGCTGTTCTGCTTGGCCTGCTCGAACAGATCGCGCACACGGGAGGCGCCGACGCCGACGAACATCTCGACGAAGTCGGAGCCAGAGATGGAGAAGAACGGTACGCCGGCCTCGCCGGCGACGGCGCGGGCGAGCAGCGTCTTACCAGTACCCGGCGGCCCATACAACAGTACGCCCGTGGGAATGCGCGCACCGAGCGCCTGGAACTTCTTGGGGTTCTCGAGGAATTCCTTGATCTCATGGAGCTCCTCAACGGCCTCGTCGACCCCGGCGACGTCGCGGAAAGTGATCTTGGGCGAGTCGGCGGACATGCGCTTGGCGCGTGACTTGCCGAAGGACATCACTTTGGAGCCACCGCCCTGAACCTGGTTCATGAGGAAGATCCAGAAGCCGAGGAACAGCGCGAACGGCAGGATGTAAGTGAGCAGCCCCAGCAACGCGCTGCTCTTTTCCGATTCGACGTTGAACGAGACGTCGGCTTTTTCAAGCTGGGTTATGAGCGCCGGCGCGGCCTGTTCGACATAGCCGATTTCATAGCTTTCCTTGTTCTTGAGCTTGACTTCGAGCGCTTTGCCTTTGTTCTTGAACTGGACTTCCTTGACTTCGCCGGCGGGGATTTCCTTGCTGACGAGCGTCTGGTAGTTGTGCGTGCGCTTGTTGGACGAACTCGGGTTGACGAGTTTGACGGCGAGGAACGCCAGCACCACAACGATGAGGATGGGGAATGCGGCGCTCTTGAAGAAACGGCTCATGGCTGGTTCCTGAGTGTCCTGGCACCGTCTGAAGTCATGGTCACCAGTGCCCTAGCGTACCATGCAGGGTCGGGTTTTCCGGGAGATTGAGACCCCTGCCCGCGCCCTACCGGCATGCACAGCATCGGTACACGCGACGTCGGTCTAGCGCTCCAGGGCGGCTACGTACGGAAGGTTGCGATAGCGCTCGGCATAGTCGAGACCGTAGCCGACCACAAACCGGTCAGGGATCTCGAAGCCAACATAACGGGTGGGAAGATCGACCTTGCGCCGCTCGGGCTTGGTCAACAGCGCGCATACCTCGAGCGTCCGTGGGTTGCGCGAGCCGAGGTTGCGCAGCAGGTATTGCAACGTGAGGCCCGAGTCGACGATGTCCTCAACGATCAGCACGTCACGGCCTTCGATCGCCGCATCGAGGTCCTTGAGGATGCGCACCACGCCGGATGAGTCGGTGGCCGAGCCGTAGGAGGCAACCGCCATGAAATCGACCTCCACGGGGACGTCTATGTAGCGCATGAGGTCGCTGAGGAAGAACACTGCGCCCTTCAGCACGCCGACGAGCAGCAGCGCGGAGGACTGCGCGCGATAGTCGTTTGAGATCTGCTCGCCGAGCTCGAGGACGCGTCGCTGAAGGTCCTCGGCCGTGACCAGTACCTCACCCAGATCGGGATCGCTCGAGAGGCGCGCTGGTGTGGCCACGAGTGGGAGTTTAGGGATGAGTTGGATGGAGCCGCCTGGGGGCGGCTGGGTGGGTAGCGTGGTTGGCCTGCCGTGGGCCAGACGAGATGCCTTGGCGAGCGGCCCCAAGTGCCTTCCCGGACATGGCTGCCGCGACGATCACTCACGCGGCGCGAGCTTGATCATCTCGAGCATGCCATCGTGGATCACAGCGCCTGCCTGCCCACCCACGTGCAGCTCCGCGCGCCCGCCGCGACGGCCAAGGGCGATGATCTCCTGCACCCGCTCGCCGGCCTGTGGCACATAGGTACCGACGGCTTCCTCGGCCAGTCGCACGACCACGAGCCGCGCGAGCGCGCTCGGCAGCTCGCCCAGGCGGGCGAGCTCGATGCTGCGCCGCCCCGCGAGCTCAGCAGTGACAAGGCCTTCCAGCAGCTCTGTCTCCTCGCGCAGCAGTGAAGCAGTCCTGAGCACATTGGCGGCAGCCGCGGGGTGTACCGTGCGCAGCGCGGGGATCAGGCGCCTGCGCACACGCGCCCGTGCGTAGCGCTCGTCTTGGTTGCTCTCGTCGTCACGCCAAGCTAGGGCGCGCGCTTGGCAGTAGGCGGAGGTCTGCTCGCGCGTGACGCCAAGCAACGGGCGGATCAGGCGACCCTCGCTGGCGGGCATTCCCAGGAGGGCGCGTCTGCCGGGGGAGGCGGCGAGTCGGTAGAGGATCGTCTCGAGCTGGTCATCGGCGGTGTGGCCAGTGGCGAACAACGCGTCGCGCTGCTCCGCCAGTCGCATCGCCTCGGCGTAGCGCAGATCACGCGCCCACGCCTGCAGGTTGCCGGTGGGGTGATCCTCGCGCGCGCTGATCTCGGCATCGAGGCAATCCGTCGCTGCGCGATCGAGCGACTGACCTCCTGGCGCCGGACCGGCGCGCACGAGGTGAAGCTCCACCCCCAACTGCTCACACAGCGCCAAGCAGTGCTGCTCGTCGCCGTCAGCGTCGGCGCGCAGGCCGTAATTGACGTGCAGCGCGCTGAGCGAAGCTGCCCCGAGTAGCGCAACAGCCACGTCGAGCAGACAACTCGAGTCGCGCCCGCCTGAGAGCATCGCAATGACCGGTCGATCGCGCGCGAACAGCCCGCTACCGGCGACCGCCTGGCGAACGTCCTCGCAGACCATCCGAAGCTAGCCGTTGCGGGCGGTGGCGGTGAACAGCTCCGTGGGCTCGAAGAAGCCCTTGAGCCTGACCTCACCGATGCGGTCGAATTCCAGGCCGTCCACACCGGCAGCCGATTCCACGACGGGGCGTGTCACGAGCACCTCGCCGCCGCCCGCACGTGCGACGACCCGCGCCGCCTGGTTGACCTCGCGGCCGTAGTAGTCGCCATCGCGATACAGCGCCTCGCCGTAGTGGATACCGATTCGCGCGCGTGGATCCTCAGGGGCGATCCGCGCCTGCAACTCGACCGCCCAGGCGGTGAGCGAGGCGGCATCGGAGCCTACAATCATGACCTCATCGCCCAACATCTTGATCACGCGAGCATCGATTGGCAGCGTTTGCGCGACTGCCTCGACAAAACGCTCGACAGTGCTGAGCGCCGCCTCGTCGCCGCGCTCGACGGTCAGGCGCGCGTAGCCGGCGATATCGGCGAACGCGATCGCCACCCGCACCCGACCCTCATCGAGCGCGTCCGCGCCGAGGTCTGCCTCCATGTGGCCGATCATGTCCTGCTCGACGAAGCGGGCGAGTAGATGGCCATGCAGATAGTTCATAAAAGGCGTAGCAAACGGCAGGATCTCCCGTGTCAGCCCCTCCATCTCCTCGGCAATCTCGACGTTGGGGACGTCGGCGCGCATCAGCGGCTCGTGAACGTACAGATGGATCAGACGCACCTCCGCGTCGGCGATCTGCGCCACAGCCTGCCCGTACACGCGCATCAGCTGCAGAAACGCGGGCAGTGGCAGCCCAGCGTCCAGCACAGCCGCGGCATACTTGAGCATCTCCACGTCTTCCTCGGAGAGCCCCTCCAGTGGCATGGCCCCGAGTCCCATGGTGGCATGGGTGCGTTCGATCAGGTCCGCGTCGAGCCCGCTGATACGGACCGCCTGGCGAAGCGTGTGTCGCGGTCCGGGACGGCTGAGCAAGTTCTCGAGCGGCCCGACTGCGAGCTGGCCGTTCTCGCCGGCCCGCTTGATTTGTGCGAGCGTGTGCCCACGCGCTCGTAGGCGGGCGACAACTCGTGCGTAGGCCGCTGCAGCGGGCGTCCACGTGCCGTCGTAGCCCGGGATCAGACCGCCGTCCACCCAGCGCTTGAGCGTCGCAGGCGAGATGCCTGCGCGCGCGGCGACCTGGGCGAGCTTCAGCTCACCCGTGTGCTCGACGGTTTCATCTGCGTGGCTGGCCACTCAGGTGGACGACGCGACGGGCGGAGTTTGGGCGGGCATCCCCCACGAAGTCTAAAGTCGCCGCAGATGTCACACAGCGCGCCCATCCATTTGCACCCCACCGCACCGCTCGCCGAGCGCGTGCTACTTCCGGGCGACCCCGGACGTGCGCTGGCACTGGCGCAAGCGCTGTTGGACAAGCCGCTGATGTTCAACCACAATCGCGGACTGTGGGGCTACACCGGCGCAGCGGCCGACGGCGAGCCGCTGACGATCCAGGCGACGGGTATGGGTGGCCCCTCGGCGGCGATCGTGCTCTCAGAGCTGATCGTGCTCGGCGTCAAGCGCGCGATCCGCGTGGGCACGTGCGGCGCGCTGGTAGATGGTCTGGAGCTCGGCGATCTGGTGATCGCACGGGAGGCAATCTGTGGCGATGGCACCTCGCGCGCACTCGGAGGGGGCGAGCGCGTCAGCGCGGACAGCCCGCTGTCCGATGCGCTGGCCCTTGCCAAGCCATCCGCACATAACGGTGCGGTTGTGAGCGTCGATCTGTTCTACGACAGCGAGGCACCCACGGCGCTCGCGGATGCCCTGGCTGTGGAGATGGAGGCGGCGACGCTGTTCGCCATCGGCATTAGGAAGGGCATACCGGTGGCGTGCATGCTTGCGGTTAGCGACACGTTCGAGAGAACCGAGAGCGACCCACCCACACGTATGCGCATAGAGGACGACGCGCTGCTGGACTCGGCGGAAGCGATGGGCCGGGCGGCGATCGCTGCCCTGAGCGGCTGAGCGCTCAGCCTTTCGACGATCTCGAACGGCTCGTTTTCGCTTTGGCAATGGGGCTTTTCGCTTTGCCTGCGCTCGCTTTGCCAGAACTGGCTTTGCCGGCACTCGGGTTGCCCGGACTGGCTTTGCCCGCGCTCGTGTTCGCTTTCGCGACGCGGGAGGCCGCTTTGGTTCGTCTAGTGGCTTTGCTCGCTTTCGCCTCACCCCCTGGCGCGGAGCCCTGGTCGAGCTTCTCCGTGAGGCGCGTCAGCTGAGCCTCGATCGCGCTCAAGCGCTGGTCGAGCTCGGGGTTATCGCTGGCCGCTGCCGGCCTGGCGCGGTCGAGGCGATCAACGCCGTCCTCGATTCCCTCCAGCCGGTTGGAAACCGAGCGTAGGCGCCTGGTGAGCCGTTCGATGTCGGACGCTGACGGGAGGTTGAGCGCGCCCATTGCCACCTCTTGCGCTTGTACTGCCTTCTCGCGGGCGTCGAATGCACGTCCAATGGCACCGGTGAGGAGCGGGTTCTCGAGCAGATCGGACAACGCCTTGCCCAGTCGCTCCTCGGTGGTGCCGCTGAACCGCTCACGCAGGCTCTTGGCGACGGTGTGCGCATCGGACATGTCTGCTCCTGGTTGTCTGGTCGAATGGCACCCGCGGACGAGCGGGTCCGTATGCTGACAGCCGTTGGTCTAGTTGGAAGGATACGGTGCAGTCATGCCCCAACCGCTGTTCGTGTTCATCCAATTTGAGTTCCCGTGGGCACTCGGCCCGGCCGACGGACGCTACCTGGTTCGCCGTGTGGAGGACCGCGAGCCCGAACGCGTGGTGGTGCTCGGCGCGCTCGAGGCCAGCCGCCAGCCGCTCGCCGGCCCGACGACGCTGGGTCTTCTGCCCGGCCGCCTGGGCAAGCGCAACCCGGTCGTCCCGGCCGGTCCACAGCCGGCCCCGGTGGCAACCACGCGTGTGACGGTGATCGATCCGGTGTCACTGTCGGCAGAGAGCCAGGCGCGGGCGTGGCTGGCGGAGCTCGACCGCGAGCACGAGGTGAGAGCAGCCGTGGCGATCCTCAACCGCGTCGTGCACTCGCATCGCATCGCGGCTGCCGACCCGTACGTGCACGAGGTCTCCTCCACGCAGGCGCTCGTGATCAGGGCTGGTTGGGGCGAAGGCGAGCAGGTGGCCGACGGGCGCTGGCTGCACGCGCGGGCGCTACCGACCCCGACCGGCACAGGCGCACAGCGAGCGACCGGCTCCCGGCGACGTGGCCCCGGACGCGATCGTTCCGCGGCCCTACGCCCGCAGGAACGCCTGGCGGCACTGCTGGGCGTGCGGGACACAACGCTCGTATGTGAGGAGCTCGCTTTGCGTGCGCGCCAGGATCTCGATCACGGCCGCGTGACGCATGCGGCGCTCGAGCTCGAACAGGCATATGCGCTCGCCTTGCGGGAGCTTGAAGACGACAGTCGCCAGGATCTCGCCATCCGTGTGGCGGAGCTCGAGCAACTGCATGCCGGGGTCAAGGAGCAAGCGCAGGCAGCGAGGGACACAAACGCCGACGGCTCCGCGGAGGGTCCCGTCGTGCAGCTCGACGAGGAGGTCGTCACGCATGCGCTGGAGCGCCTGCAAGCTGCGCTACGAGCCCGCACGGCAGCTGGCTTCGCGTCCTGAGAGCACACCGGCGCCGGAGTACGGACACGCGTAAAGTGCTAGCGATGGATACCACCACAACAGCGATCGGCACCTGGAGCGGCGGGCGCTTCATGCACTTCGGCGAGCCGCTCTCAGACGAGCGCCTGCTCGCGCTGCTGCGTCCAGGCGAGGGCATCGACACGGTGATCACAGCCGACGTATACGGCGCAGGCGAGGCCGACCGCGTACTGCGCTCGGCGCTCGAGGGCATCGAGCGCGATAGCTATTGCCTGGTGGGAGCGATCGGCCACGACTTCTACACCGGCGAGCGCTACGGCGCCAAGGGATTCCCCCGCTTCACCGACCCGCTTCTGCGCGGGCCAGGCGAGTATGGCGAGTACATCCGCATGGCCACCGAGCGCAGCCTCGAGCGCTGTGGGGTGGACCACTTCGATCTGCTGCTGCTGCACAACCCCGACCGCACGGGCTACTCGAGCCCAGTCGTGTGGGAGGGGATGCAGGCAGTCCGAGAGGCGGGCCTGACGCGCCTGTTGGGCGTCGCTCCCGGCCCCGCCAACGGCTTCACACTGGACCTGATCGACTGCATCGAGCGTTTCTCCGAGACGATCGACTGGGCGATGATCATCCTCAACCCGCTCGAGCCGTGGCCCGGCGAGCTGGTGCTCGACGCGGCCGCCAAGCACAGCGTGGACGTGATCACTCGCGTGGTCGACTACGGAGGCGTCTTCCATGACGATGTGCAACCAGGCCACGCCTTTGCCGAGTACGACCACCGCAAGTTCCGCCCCAACGGCTGGGTGCAAGCCGGGCGCGAGAAACTCGAGCGGATGCGCCCGATCGCCGAGCGTCACGGGCTGAGCATGCTGCAATTGGCGTGCGCGTGGAACTTCGCCCAGCCGGCCGTGCGCTGCGTGGCGCCTACGCTGATCCAGGAGAGCGGCTCTACAGCACGTCCGGTCGAGAACAAGCGCGCCGAGCTTGCCGCCTTCGACGCGAGCGCTATGCGCTTGAGCGCAGATGAGATTCAGACGGTCAGGGAGATCGGCGAGAACGCAGGCTGCATGGCGCTGAAGGGCGCGAGCGTCGAACACGAGGGCCCCGCGCTCGCTGACCGCTGGCACGTCGATGATGAGCTGACAGGCGTCGCCCACCGCTGGGGTATCGACCCCACGCGCGATCTCACGCAGCACGCGCTGGCAGCTGGTTAAGCGCGGGCACCAGCCCGTTAGATACGACTAGAAAGGGGCACCTAGCTCCCATGAGCACCACAAGCAGCCAGATTCCCCAGATCTCACTTCGTGACGGCGAGCAGATCCCGCAAATCGGCTTCGGCGTATTCCTGGTTCCACCCGCAGAGACCGTGGAGGTCGTGTTGCAAGCGCTGAACACGGGCTATCGCCATATCGACACCGCCGCCGCCTACCGCAACGAGGCGGAGGTCGGGCAGGCGATCCGCGCTTCGGGCCTCGACCGCGGCGAGGTGTTCGTGACGACCAAGTGCTTCAACGACGACCACGGCTACGAGCAGGCCACACGTGCGTTGCACGCGAGCCTCGAGCGCCTGGAGATGAGCCATGTGGATCTGTACCTGATCCACTGGCCAGTCCCATCGCACGACAAGTACGTGGAGACGTGGAAGGCGTTCATCGACATGCGTGCGGAGGGCCTGGTCCGCTCGATCGGCGTGTCCAACTTCCAACCCGCCCACCTCGAGCGGATCATCGCTGAGACCAGCGAGACGCCCGCCATCAACCAGATCGAGCTACACCCCTACTTCCAGCAGCGCGGTCTGCGACACGAGCACGAGCAGCTGGGGATCGTGACCGAGGCGTGGAGCCCGCTGGCGCGTGGCAAGCTGCTCGGCGACCCCGTGATCGGGGAGATCGCCGCGGCTCACGCGAAGACTACGGGCCAGGTGGTCCTCCGCTGGCACCTACAGCTCGGCAACGTAGTGTTCCCCAAGTCCGTGACCCCATCGCGCATCGATGAGAACTTCAATGTCTTCGATTTCGAGCTGAGCGCCGCCGAGATGCAGGCGATCGACGAGCTCGACGCGGGCGATCGCATCGGCCCGGACCCAGACACGTTCGTCCGGCCGTAGGCTCCTCCGACACGTGTCGGCACCCCGCCCCGCGTGTCGCTCGAGCCCGCCCTCCACACGCGACCGGCGCGCGATAGCCGCGCCCGCTCAGTCACGTTCCAGCGCGCTACACAGCGCGTCCAGCTCGGCAACCACATCGCCGCTACAGCGCACGCTCGCGAGCTCGTCAAGCGGCGTGCGCCCCTGGGTGACGATCGCCAGGCGCCCGCCGCGGGCGTGCGTCAGCCGCGGCAGACCGGCAACCGGGTGGACCTCCAGCGAGGAGCCCACGCACAGCAGCACATCCGCGCCTTCACACAACTCCCGCGCGCGTTCCAGCGCGTCCGCGGAAAGCAGCTCACCGAACAGCACCACGTCAGGCTTCAGCGGCTGCCCACACTTGGCGCAGCGGGGCACACCATCCACGGCAGACGACAGGCGAACGCTGACATCCTCGAGCACCACGATCTCGCTGCAGCCAAGGCACGAGCAGCTGGCGATGCTGCCGTGCATCTCCACCAGATCATCGGTGCCCGCCTTGCGGTGCAGCATGTCGATGTTCTGCGTGATCACCGCGTCGAGCAGTCCGTGACGTTCCATCGCTACGAGCGCGCGTTGAGCACCGTTGGGCTGCTTATCGTCGAGCGTGGCAAAGCGTTGGCCATAGAAGCGCCAGAAGCGCACGGGGTCGCTGCGAAAGGCATCGATGTGGGCTACCTCCATCGGGTCGACGTTCTCCCACAGCCCTGTCTGAGGCGTGCGGAAGTCAGGGATGCCCGATGGCACCGAGATGCCCGCACCGGTCAGCGCCACCACCGAGCGGGCCCGCCCGATCAGCTCCGCCAGCCGCTGCGTCTGATCTTCCTTCGGGCCCGCCACGCGAACGCCACCGACGGCCGCCAGGCCGTTCTTAATCAAGACCTCACTCACCTCTGAAGTTCGGTGCGCGTTTACCCAGAAACGCGCTGATCCCCTCTTTGCCGTCAGCGCTTGTGAACACCGCCGCGAACGCCTGCTTCTCGGCCTCAACGCCCTCGTCCAGATCACCGGCGGCCGAAACCCGCTTGATCTGCGCCACCGCCAGCGGCGCTTGAGCAGCGAGCTTGCGCGCCCATTGCAGCGCGGTGTCGAGCAGTTCGTGGTCATCCACGAGACGGTTGACGAGTCCCAACTCGAACGCTTCGTCGGCGAGGATCGGGTCGCCAATCAGGTTCATCTCCAGGGCCTTGTTTTCCCCGACCAGGCGGGGCAGGCGCTGGGTGCCGCCAAAGCCCGGGATGATCCCCAGCTTGATCTCCGGCTGACCAAAGATCGCCGAACGCGCCGCGATCCGCACATCACAAGCCATCGCCAGCTCGCAGCCTCCGCCAAACGCGAGGCCGTTGACGGCCGCGATCGTGACGATCCCCTCCGAGCCCAGTTCTTTGAACAGGGCATGCGCGCCGTTTACCAGCGCGGCACCAGAGGCCTCATCCAATGTTGTGAACGCCTTGATGTCAGCACCCGCGCAATACAGGAACGGGTTGGAGGAGGCGATCACCAGCGCACGCACGTTGCTGCTCTTGGCCTTCGCCCACACCTTGCCCAGATCCTCGACCACCTGCGGGGAGATCGAGTTCATCTGGCCGTTCGCCAGCCAAGCGATTGCCACCCCATCCGCGCGCGTCTCCAGCTTGACCACCTCTGCCGGCTGCTCCGCATCCGCCTGCGGATAGGCATAGAAACCCTGGCCCGTCTTCTGTCCCAGCCGCCCCTGAGCGACTAGGCGGCGCATGATCGTCGGCGGCGTGAAGCGCTCGCCGTAACGCTCCTGCGCGTTCTCCATCCGCTCGAGGATCGTGTCCAGTCCCTCGCTGTCAGCCTTCATGAACGGCGGCAGAAGCCCTCTGCGCGGGTCGAGGCCAGCGCCCGCCATCATTCCGAAGTCGATATCGCGGTGGGTGGCCACACCCTCCTCCAGCACTAGGCACGCCTCGATCAGCGTCTTTAGCGACAGCATCTCCACCAACTCGGCTACATCTGGTGTGCCGTCACCGTCGATATTTGGCTCACCCTGAGGGTCATAGAAGCCGTCTCCGCCAGTCTTCGCGCCGAGTTTGCCGTTGGCCACCAGCTTCTGCATGCCCTTGGGCACGTAGAAGCGTTCCTCGCCGTAGGACTCCACCAGATGCTCGGCCACGTGCAGGACGGTGTCCAAGCCGAGCAGGTTGACCAGGTAGTACGGACCAACAGGCGTCACACCGGCAGCGCCCACCCCCTCGTCAATCTGCTTGATCGACAGGCCCTTTTCCTCCTGCTCGCGCCAGATCTCAGAGATGCCCGCGTTGAGGATGCGGTTGACAACGAAGCCCGGCACCTCCGCGCACGTGATCGGCTGCTTGCGGATCGCCTGAGCGAAGGTGATCGTCGTGGCCACCGTCTCCGCTGAGGTTTCCTCGCCCTCCACGATCTCGATCAAGGGCATGATCGACGCGGGGTAGAAGTAGTGAAAGCCGATCACGTTCTGTGGGCGCAGCGTCGCTTCGCCCATCTCCGTGATCGACAGCGATGAGGTGTTCGAAGCCAGGATCGCGTGGCCGGGAGTAGCGGCGTCGAGCTCCGCGAACACCGCCTGCTTGATGTCCATCCGCTCGGGCACGGCCTCGACCACGAAGTCGACGTCCCCGAATGGCTCGTAAGAGGTGGTGCCGTGGATGCGGCCCACGATCTCCTCGATCTGCGCCTCGCCCTGCTCAGCCGAAAGCTTGCCCTTCTCGACCAGCTTCCCCACCTGGCCGCGGGTGACGTTGGTGGCCTCATCCAGGCCCGCCTGCACGAGCGCGTCATCGATGTCCTTGAGCACCACAGGGAAACCTGCGGCGGCGATCGTCTGGGCGATCTGGCCGCCCATGGTGCCTGCGCCCACGACTGCGGCTTTGAACACGAACATGCTTTTGGTCTCCTCTGCTGGCTGGGGACGGGGAGCCTAGCGAAGCATGCCGTGAGCCCTCTTCACACCCCTGTGCCGAGCGCCTTCGGCGAGCGTCGATCCTCGCTTGCCCGCGAGCCGCCTCGCATGCCACGATCGCTGCCATTGCGATCGCCGATGCTCATGATCGTCAGTTGAGCATCCTCGTATACCGCGAGGAACGCATCGACCACACGCGGATCGAACTGGCTGCCGGAGGCACGCGTGACTCTAGCGATTGCCTGGTTCACAGGCCAAGCGGGCATGTACGGACGCTCGTGAGTGAGGGCATCGAACACATCTGCAACGGCCACGATGCGTCCCACCAGTGGAATGCGCTCGCCCTCGAGCGCGTTGGGATAACCCGTGCCATTCCACCACTCGTGATGAGTTGCCGCGAGCACAGCGGCCATCTGCAGCACCGGCGAGCTGCTGCGCGACAGCAGCCGTGCCCCCAACGCAGCGTGTGTCTCCATCACCATCTTTTGCTGGCTGTCGAGCCTGCCCGGCTTAAGCAGCACACGGTCAGGAATCGCGATCTTGCCAATGTCGTGCAATGCAGCAGCCTCGCGCAAGCGCGCGATCTGCTCGACGCGCAGCCCCAAACGCGTGGCGATCTCCGCGGCGAGTACACCGACGCGCTCGGTGTGTTGGAAGGTCTGATCATCGCGGTACTCGACCACCCCGGCAAGCAGCTGCAGCGTCTCCGCACGCGCTTCGTCGAGCTCCTGCGTGCGCTCGGCAATCTTTGCCTCCAGGCTCCTGGCGCTGTTGGCGAGCTGCTGTTGTGCGGTGCGCTGCTCGGTGACGTCACGCGCAATCACGTGCACGACGCCATCCGCATACCAGATGGCAGCCTGCCACTCGAGCCATCGATATTTACCGTCAGCGGTGCGAAAGCGATTGCATGACTCCACGCCCTCGGCCCCGCGATCGGCTGCACGCTCCAGCTGCGCGCGCACACGCGTGCGTTCATCGCAGTGCACGAATTCGAGCAGGTCACGCGCAATTACCGACCCGGCGGCATGGCCGAGCGCGCGCTCCCAGGCGACGTTGACGCTCGTCAGGCGCCCGCTGCGATCGATGCTCGCCAGCAGATCGTGCGATGCGGCGTGATAGCGCGCGAGCTCATCCCGCAGCCGGCGGTGCCGACGCACGAGGACACCGAGAAATATCCCGGTCGTCGAAGACGCGACCCCGAGCCCGAGCCCGAGCGCAAGCGCAGCCATGTTCGCTGGCTGCCCCGCATCTCAGATCCTTATGCGTTGTTTGCGCTAGATGGACGAATGTACGAGCCCCAGCCGCGCGAGCACCTCATCGCTGTCCGTGCCATGCGCACGCAGCGCGCGATCGAACTCATCGCCGTAAACGCTCATCACCGCGAGCAGCACGTCGACGGTGGCGATCGCCGGGGCGCCTCGCTCCGCTGCCACGCGTACCGCCTGCTCGCTGACACGCGCAACCGCGTCGTGCGCGCCGACGGCCTCGCCGCCATGCGGTTCGTGCGCCGCTCCCTCCGCCTCCGGGAGAGTGCCCTCGCTGACCCCCAACGCTTGCAGTGCTGCCCCCACCTGCCCGTGCAAACGCAGCAGGCGCAGCCAACGCTCGACCTCGTCCTCCTGCGTGCGAGCGAACGGCATCGCAGTTGAGGCAATGCCCAAAACAATCGCCGCGTCGGGCGCTAGTACTGGTCCTGAGCTCATCGGTACACCTCCACGTTCTCATGCTGCGCGTGTAGATAGGAAAGGTGGTCGCGCCGCAGCGCCATTCGCGGCGGACCGTCAGCCAGGTGCAGCTCGAGCACCACCGTCTCAGCACGCGCGAGGGCCGCGCGCGCCGCGCCGAGCATCTCAGCGCTCTGCGCCTGCGACACCCCACAGGCCAACAGGAACCGCTCCGCACGTCCGCTCTCGAGCTGCCGGCGGTCGAGCTCGAGCTCCTCCGCAAGCGCCGTCGGCGTGCCATCGCCGCCTTGCACCTGCAGCAAGCATGCCGCCATGTCGTCCGCGCGCGAGTCGGTTTGCACGACCACGCTCTCGAGCATGCTCGACGCGGTCGCCTGCCCGCCAAGCTCCGCGAGCGTGACCAGCAGCCGCTCGGCGCCGAACAGCTCGTCACCTACCCGCGCCTCCGTGACGCCGTCGGTGTAGAAGCACACCTGCGAGCGGCCCGGTACCGAGACGACGCTCTGACGAGTACCCGTCCGCAACCCACACCCGATCGGTGGCGCCGAGCAAACGGTCACCGGTTGCAGCGATCTAGAGTCAACCCGCGAGCCATGGTCGCCGTCCGATCCAGAGTTACCGCGGGATCGAGAGTCACCGTGGGTGGCGAGCACGACCGGCGGCGGATGACCCGCACACGCGTAAACGAGCACGCGCTCACGCGGGTTGTAGATGGCTGCCACGACCGTCACGAACTGGTCGCCCAGCTGGCGCTCGAGCACTGTGCCGGCCTTCTGCACGGCATCCCGTGGCGACAGACCCGCCTCGAGGTACGCCCGCAGCGTGAAGCGAACCAGCGCCGTGTGTGGAAGCGCGTGGCGCCCATGACCGGACACATCGCCAACGATCACCGCCAGCTGGCCGTCCTCTAGCGCAAACACATCATAGAAGTCGCCGCCTGCTCCCGGGCCAGCCGCCGGCCTGTACGCCACAGAGGTGCCCACCGGCCCCAGCCGGTCAGGCGGTACAGGCAACAACGCGGCCTGCAGCAGGCCGACGTCTTCCAGCAGTTGCCCTCGCTGGCGCTCGAGACGACCGGTCCGCAACGCCGCCATGCGCGAGCGCACGGCGAGCGCGAGCGCAAGCGCAAGCAGCGCCACAATCAACACCCGCACCGGCGTCGGCACCACGGCCACAATCCGCGTGATCGTGGTTGTGATCGGCGAAGGTCTCCCATCGCCCGCTGCCTTGCGTGAGCTCTGCCTGCGCGCGCCGCTAGACGACTTCGATGACCTGGACGTGAGCCCAGCACGCAGCTGCGTCGCGGGCACCGTAGCGAGCGCATGCTCCGCCGGCACAGCACGAGCGGCCCTCCTGCGAGCGGCAGCCGACGCGGAGCGCAGCGCGTGGGCTCGACCGCTGGAACGCCCTTGGATGGACGTATCAGCGACGCTCGGCGCCACAGCCGCTGTCGTCGTGCTCGGCGCGGCCGCTACGACAGGTGCCACGGTCGACGCGATCGACGCGGTCGGCTGGGCGGGCGGGGCCGCCATGGCTGTGGATGTGGCTGCTGGATCGTCTGTTGTGGGCGATGTCGGCACCGGCTGGCCCTGTTCGCCGTGTTTGCCGGATTCGCGTGAGCGTTCCGTTTCCCCGGCGCCTTCCTTGTGATGGCCCGGTTCTTTCGCGCCTTCTTTGTGGTGCCCCGATTCCCGCGTGCCTTTGTGGCGAGTTCGTGCCGTCTGCTCTCCTACAGCACCGCCCTGCTGGGTCGCCACTTCCTGCTGTTCCGGCGTCTGTACCTGTTCTGGCGCTTCAGAGGCTTCTTCAGCGGCGGCCGCTTCCTGTTCGGCGGGCGCTTGTTCTGCTTCAGGATTGGTTGTGATCTGCGCCGGCCCGAAGATGGCGTGCTTGCCCTTGCCGTGGTGAGCAGGTCTCGCAATCGCTACCGGGATCAGCGCGAACAGCGCGATGCAGCACGCTGCCAGGACGATCAGCGCCGCGCGAGAAAGAGGGCGAGCCGGAGAGCGCTGCTCGCTGCCGTGGCTAACCACGAAGCCCTCCGTCACCTGGCCTTGGCGGCGCCACGGGGAGCGGCAGGATCGCGCTGGATATACGCGAGTGCCTCGCCTAGCGTTGCGAAGATCGCAAATACACCATCCATCCCCGATAGCTCGAAGATGTGCAGCACGTCGTTGCGAGCGCACGCAATCGCCATCCGCCCACCATCGCCGAGACTCCTATTGACGCCGATCAGCACGCCAAGCGCAGTCGAGTCCATGAACGTAGAAAGGGATAGGTCGAGCACGAGCTGGTCGCGGCCCGCGTCGAGCGAGTCCAGCAGCGTCCACTTCAGCTCAGGAGCACTCGAGAGATCGAGCTCTCCTTCGACCGAAATCAGGCTCGTCCGATCGTCCAGCTGGTGGCAGATGACCCCGAACTCGACCGCAGTGGCAACTGGGGCGTCGGTCTTGTCAGCGTGTCTGAGCATCGTCCTCCTCGCTTTGCATATCGGCGTTCAGGCCGCGGCAATGCGGCTCTAAGCCCAAGCGATGCCTGCGTCCGGGCATCCATGACCGGCTTCGGCCAACTGGAAGGAGACGATCACGCGCAGACGGAGATGATCGTACGAGCGTCCAGTCGCCCCACGGATACTTGAGGCGCGAGGGCGCGCCGGGCGCGCTGACGAAGGAGCACCCAGCCACCCCCGCGCATACTCCGGCGCGCGAGAGCGGACGGGCGCGGGCGAAGCGTCTAGGCCATCGCGGCGGCCGGCTCCTGGATGCGCCGCGGGAGCAAGGTCTCGCGTGCGATCACCAGGCGCTGAATCTGCGAGGTGCCCTCATACAGCTGCATGATCTTGGCGTCGCGGAACAGCTTCTCCACGGGGTACTCCTTGATGAAGCCGTAACCGCCGTAGACCTGCACTGCTTCGGTGGCAGTCTTCATCGCCGTGTCGGCCGCGAAGCGCTTGGCGTGGGATGAGACGAGCGTGTTGCGTTCGCCGTTGTCCAACATGAAGGCCGACTTCCACGTGAGCAGCCGCGCGGCTTCGATCTCCGTAGCCATGTCGGCGATGATGAACTGGATTGCCTGGTGCATCGCAATCGGCACGCCGAACTGGACGCGTTCCTTGGAGTAGTCGACCGCGAACTCGAATGCCGCGCGGGCGATGCCGGTGGCCATCGCAGCCACGCCGGGGCGCGTGCGGTCGAGCGTCATCATCGCGAGCTTGAAGCCGCCGTTTTCCTCGCCCAGCAGGTTCTCGGCGGGAACCTCGACGTCGTTGAAGGAGATCGTCGCCGTGTTCGACGCGCGCTGACCAAGCTTGTCCTCCTTCTTGTCCACCACGACGCCCCAGTCGCGCTCGACCACGAACGCGGAGATGCCGCGGTGGCCAGCGTCCTTGTCGGTCTTTGCGTACACGGTGTAGTAGTCGGCGTAGCCGCCGTTGGTGATGAAGCACTTGGAGCCGTTGATCACGTACTTGTCGCCCTGCTTGACGGCAGTCGTACGCATGCCCGAAACGTCCGAGCCGGCGTCAGGCTCAGTCAGACAGAAGGACGCGAGCTTCGGCTCCTCGGTGAGCATGCCCAGGTACTTCTTCTTGATCTCCTCCGAGCCGCCCAGCGTGATCGGAGCGGTCGCAAGACCATTACAGCCGAGGGAGGTCTGGATGCCGGAGCAGCCCCACGAGAGCTCTTCCTCGATCAGGCAGCCGTCCAGGTAGCTGGCTCCCGCGCCGCCGTACTCCTCCGGGATATGGGAG
>Ga0210383_10000960_pt1 | contig 26547 bp, 23 predicted proteins | sample IncBWC14OmetaG_FD_160072 | JGI IMG/M metagenome (GOLD analysis project Ga0210383, IMG submission 160072) | Forest soil microbial communities from Barre Woods Harvard Forest LTER site, Petersham, Massachusetts, United States - Inc-BW-C-14-O ... | reverse complement strand
CGGCATTAATCTCGGAAGATGGGGGCGGGATTTAGCCGTCGGCTCTCAGCTGTCAGCTTTCAGCAAGCCTAGCGAGGGATCAATGGCGAACGAGAAGGCGCTGCCGGCGCTCATTCGTGCGATTCTTTCTGAGACCACGCTGGAGAAACTTCGCATCTCTTCCGTCGAGCCCATGGACTGGAGCGACGAGCTGATCTCGCTGGTCGCGTCGTCGCCGCGGATTGCCAAGCACGCGCACGTGCCCATGCAATCGGGCAGCGACGCGGTGTTGCGCCGCATGCATCGTAAGTATCGTCCGTGGCATTATCGGGAGAAGATCGAGAAGATTCGCGCCGCTATGCCCGCGGCTGCGATCGGCGCTGACGTGATGGTCGGATTTCCTGGCGAAACCGAGGCCGAGTTCGACGCTACACGCCGGATGATCGAGGAACTGCCGTTTACTTACCTGCATGTTTTCACTTATTCGGCGCGCCCGGGAACTCCGGCGGCGGCCATGCTAAATCAGGTGCCAGTGCATCTAGCGCGCGAGCGCAACCGCATGCTGCGCGAGTTGGCGGCTGAGAAGAAACTGGCGTTCATGCGCGGATTCGTCGGCAAAACCGTGGACGCGATTACGTTGAGCGTCATAGGCAACGATGCCAACGGCGAATTCAACGATGCCCTCACCGACAATTACCTGAAGCTGCATCTGCGCGGACGCCACGAACCGAACCGGTGGCAGAGCGCGCAGATCGACGACGTGGTGGACGGAGCGTTGGTGGGGATGTGTCTTCACCAACTGGCTAGCGTGTCTTAGCGTTTTCTTTGGGCCGGTTCTCAATTCGCACTATCGACAGCATCGTTCCCACCCTTCGCGAAAGGCACGCGAAGGATGGGGCACCCATTGTTGTGGTCGCGTCGAACGAAATCAAGCCGAAACAAGATGTCCGGGACGGAGGAGCTACCCATGACTCGACGCACTCTCTTAAACGCTTTGGTCTGCTGTTCGCTGTTTTTTGTCGCTGGGCTTTCTGCCCAATCGGTTCAAGTGGTCAACGCAGATGGCCACACCACCACGCTCACCGCCGCGCAGATCGCGAACGTGCCCCACGTCGCCGTCGACGCTCACGATCATTCCGGTGCTGCGCACTTTGAGGGAGTTCCGCTGGCGGCTGTGCTCGCACTCGCTGGCATTCAACTCGGCGACACCCTGCGTGGGCCGCGCATGGCGGAAGTTTTGCTGGTCGAGGCCGGGGACGGGTATAAAGTCGTTTTTGCTCTTGCTGAAGTCGACCCGGCATTTGCCACTCGCGAAATCATCCTGGCCGACAAGCGGGACGGCAAGGCGCTCGACGCCAAAGAAGGTCCGTACAGAATCGTCGCGCCCGGAGACGCCAGGCCAGCGCGCTGGGTGCGTCAGGTCACGACGCTGCGAGTGATTGCGGTGAAGTGATTCCAAAGAAATCTTCGGGGACTGAAGGATTTCTGCGGACTAAAAAGTCCGGGGCTTAGCGCCGCGCCGGCAAAATGAGCGGCAACCTAGTCTCCGGTCCGAAGCGCTTTACTGGGCGACCGCTTTCAGCACCACGGTGTTGCGCTCATCGCCAGCAATCACGCGGTCAAAGCGGCGGAGGTCATCGGCGCGGCTCACGGGCACGCTTAGTTCTTTGACCTCGTAGGTGCGGGTGTAGCGGATCACGCCTCCGTTTACTTCGGTCTTGGAGTGGTAGCTGGCGAAGCTGTAGTCGGCGTCGACGGGAGGTGGCATGTCGTCGACAACGTAGCCGGCGGGAATTGCGATCTCAAAAGTGTCGACGTCGCGGGCTGCCCCTTCGAGTTCGAAGGGGAACTTGCGCGGCTCTTTGCTCTCGAAGAAATGGAAGCCCTTGTTGCCGAGAACGCGGGGCCGGACCAGGAGCAATCCGCCAGCATCCTTGGCATAGTGATCAGACTCGAAGGTGTAGTTGAAGCCGAAGGGCTGATCGGTTTGCTGCAGGTTGACCACGGAGGCGCGGGTGATGTGGAAACTGGACAGCGAACTGCCGAGCAGGTTTTCGATCGGTTTAATGCGTTCGGTATTATTCGTGACGTTCATCAGGGCTCCGCGTTCCGAAGCGGCGCGGTCGCCGAGCCGGACCTCTTTCACATCGCCTTTGAGCATGCCTGTGGAGTCCAGAGTGAGTTTGGCGGTGCGTTCAATGCTGTTCATGGCGGAGGGCTGCTGGGGTAGCGGAATCAGTTCTCCGCCGGTCGGGGTTACCAGGAGCGCATAGTTGTCCTGCAGGTCGCTGCGGATTTCGCCGAAAGGCGTGATGTGGTCGGTGGGATCGAAATACAGCAAGCGGCCCAGCTTTGGATGTTTTGAGACGGCGACGAGCGAGGGGTCGACCAAATCGTTGGGCAACTGGATGGCCACGATGGCGTGGTTGAAGCCGTGGTGAGCCGGAGTGTCCTGGTTGACCACGCCGCGCTCGGTATTGATGACGACATGGTAAGAATCAATTCCAATTTCGTGGAGCATGGCGCGCGTAAGCGTTGCCTTGTCTTTGCAATCTCCATAGTGATGAGCGAAAACCTCCAGCGCGGGATGGGGCTGCCAGCCGCCGATGCCGAGTTCGATGGCAACATAGCGAATGTCGCGCTGCACAAATTGCGCGATGGCCTGCATTTTTTCGAGTTGGGTCGTTTTGCCTGCGGTGAGGGTCGCGACTTGCTGCTTAATTTCGGGTGAGGCGTCCGCTCTGCCGGTTAGCAGGGTGCCATACCATTTCCCCATATCGTCCCAGGCGGCAAATGTGTTGACGGCTTTCCCGCCCGGAGGAAAGAAATTCACAATCATCTGCCCGGCGACGCCGCGGTAGGGCGGCATGGCTGGCTCATGGCGGATCGCTTCTACATTATCTACGGTCCACTGCCACAGATTGTTGCCTGAATCGGAGGGCTTGATCTCAGGGTGGTTGAGCCACGAGGACTTGAACTCCCAACCGGGAGGCAGTTGCAGCGAATAGTGGGTCTCGTGGACCGGGTCGGTCTCCTGGAACATCCACATGTCCTGAAGGAAGAACGGCCGCTCCTCCACTTCGTATTCGTAGCCGACGATGTTGCCGGGATCGGGCGCGGGGATGGTCAATACCTTGTATTTGGCGTCGTCGATAAGTTCGAAGCCGGGGCCGAGCGCCCGTTCGACGGCGTCCTTGTCTTTTACTTCGTAGTCCTTGCCCTGCGCGGGAATGCACCAGCCATGCAGGCTTTTGATTTTGCGCTCGGGGTTGAAGTGAACATAGACGGTGCCGTGGTTGCGGCCGTTAGGCCGAAGGATTTTGTAGGCCTCGCGCACCGTGGTCCTGATTTTGTCGGTGGAAATCACGGTGACGTTAGTCTCGGAGTAGAGCAGCACGGCATCGGTCTTTTCGTCGTAGGCCGGCAGGGTCGCGTTCACCTGGGCATGCATCCAGGCTGGGGCGTCGATGGCCATGGCGTCAGGCGCGCCGGGTAATAACACGGCGGCGGAGAGCAGGATCGCGGCGCAAAAAGAAACCTGCAGGGCTCGACGGCTAATCACCGGCGGACACTGCGGCGGGTTGCAAGACAATCTGTTGGTCATCTGCGGTCCTCACCGATTGAAAAAAATTGCGTAACGCGGGGTAGTACTTGGGGTCGAGCACGAGAAAGTTCCAGCTGAGCTTCCGCGTCAAGTGCAGCGCGTTACCGTCTTTCCCTACCTGTAAACTGTAGGCGAGAACGCGGCCGGGCTGGTCTTGTGGAGGCGGCACGTTGCTCACTTGCCAACCCTGGGGGAGTTCGATGGTCAGGTCATCGTCTTTCTCATATGGGTACTCCACATAGATCGGCTGCACGCGATTGGCATGCTCGAACAGGTGCTTCTCGACCGCGGTGAAAATCCCCGCCGGAATCACTTCGCGCTTGCCCGCACTAGAAGCCCAGTCAGGAATTTTGACTCGATATTCGGCGACGAGGGGAGTTTCCGAATTGCTCCAGTCGGGCTGGTTGGTGAGTTCAACATCCGCAGTCGCTGGAATTTGATGCTTGATGCGGTCTTCGAGAAATTTTTTGCGGGCCACGTCGTCGGCGTGCCGCACATCGAGCCTTTGATACATCGCTTCCAGCCCGGTGTAGGTAACCGTAAGTTTTCCTTCGAGAGTGCCGGCGTCGGTGAGCCGGAGTTTGCCAGCATGCTGAATGCGGGACTCCGAGGGATCAGGAAGGGTGGTCGTAACCCAGCTGCCGCCTTCCTTGTCGAGGCATAATCCAGTCACACCGGTCTCAGACCAGGTCAACATGCCGTAGGGCGTGAATTCCGCACCGGGATCGAAATAGAGATCCTTCCCGTTGAGCCTGACCAGCACCACGTTGGCATTCAATTTCCGGTTTTCCATGGTAACGGGACTGAAGAAGTACTCGTTCCGACTCGAAGCCCAAACTCCGTAGGCTTCGAAGCCGGCTGCGCGCACCAGTGCGAGGTAGAGCCACGTCAGTTGGTTGCCGTCGCCGTAACCACGCTTCCACAGTTCCTCTACGTTCTCAACCGGCTTCTCTTTGTCACGCTTTTCCTCCTGCTCGGTTTTGCGGAGTTCGTAACTGGTGTTGCGGATCTGCTGCACCCGGTCATAGATTTTCCGTAACTTCACTTCCGGGACATCGCCGGGCGAGACGATCTGGGCGACTGCGTCTTCCATGGCTTTGCGCTTGCCAATAAAGCCGTCGAGAGTGCCGCGGCGTTTTTTTGCGACTTCTTTCCAAAACTGATCCGCGGTACTGCTATCCAGAAATTCGAAATCATAGATGAAATCTACCCGGGCCTTGAGTTCGTTGGGAGGCGGCATAAAATCCTCGTCCTGGAAGGCCGGGATGTTCTCCACCTCCAGCCGGATGATTTTGTCGGGGCCGCTAACGGGCTTCAAGTCCGGTGGCAGCCCCTTCCAGGTCCAGCGCAACCGGGGCGGGTCGTACTGCCTCGCAAAGGGCTTCAAACTGAATTTCGCTTTGCGGGTGAACAGCTCATCACTGAGAATCCAGTGTGAACTGAAGACAAATTCCTCGCGGAAGTCGTAGGTGAAGCGGTATTCGATGATGCTGCCGACCTGAACATCCGGGAGCGTGAAAGTTTTGGCAAGATACTTCAGCCCCCGGGCTTTTTCGATCGTCTTCTCATACACCTTGCCGTCGAAATCGACGCTGGCGCCGTCGGGCTTAATAGTGCGCGCGCGGATACCCGTTACATTCTCGTTGCCCTTGTCGAAGATGATCTCGACATTGGCGTGCTCGCGCCCCTCTTCGGTGAGAATCTTGATGCGCAGGTAATTGTCTTCGTGGGAAGTGCGCCCGTCATCGCGGTCGACTTCGCGAAACAAGATGATGGCGGGCGCGCCGGGAGCTTTCGGCTCGCTGGTCATGTTCAAGTCATCGGGAGACAGCGGCGGAAAACCCTGCGCACGGCAAGGGATTGGGGAGAGAGCGACCACGGCAAACAGCAGCAGGAATCCGCTGGGGCAGATGCGCAGTTTCGAGCGATAGGGCATGAGGCCTCTCACGACACAAATATACTTTCGCGTGGGAGTCCCCCGGCCAGAGGGGGAAAGCAGAGGCCGCTGGGGGCAAGCCACGACGCGGGACAGGCACGTCGGAGCGCGCACGAAAGCGCTATGGCCGCGAGAGTACAGCGCCTGTTTCGCGCTGTCAAGATAACGTCAAAGGGGCAGGGGCGGCCGTTCCGGATTTGGGTATGAACCGGCTCGGCGCTAAGTCCCGAAGCGCTCCGCGGCTCGGGCTTTCGCCTTGGCGGCTTCTTCTTCCCGATTTTTGGGCGGGGCGGTGGTTTCCAGGGAGCGCAGCAGGCGAGTCGAGATGGAAGCAACGTCGTCGATGGCGGCAAGGAAGAGGGCTTCGTTGGCCTTGGAAGGTTTATTGAAGCCGCTGATCTTGCGGACGAACTGGAGTGAAGCGGCGCGTACTTCATCGTCGGTGACTGGAGGATCGAAGTTGAAGAGGGTTTTGATATTTCTGCACATGTGGAGTTCTGACCTCGTATCTGAATCGCCACTTCGTAAGGCGTTGTAGCCACGACTCTGCGGCAGACTCGTACCTGCTCCATTTTCTCGCAAGTGGGCCGGACTGGGGAATCCTCATGCTATAATTCTTTATTCTCAGTCGCTTAGAGCACGGAGGACTGTATCGATAAACGTTTTATCCGCACCAACGATCGTATTCGGGCGCGTGAAATCCGCGTGATCGACGACGAAGGGCAGCAGCTTGGCATCATGCCGCCTTACGAAGCCATCAAGAAAGCCCGCGAGAAAAATCTGGATCTGGTTGAGATTTCGCCCACCGCGCAGCCTCCCGTGTGCCGCATCATGGACTACGGGAAGTATCTTTACCAGCAGGAAAAGAAAGAGCGCGAAGCTAAGAAACACCAGAAAACCATCACCGTAAAAGAGGTCAAGTTCCGCATTAATGTGGACGACCACGATTACGAGACCAAAAAGAATCATGTGCTGCGGTTTCTGGACGAGGGCGACAAGGTCAAGGCGACCATCTTCTTCCGCGGACGCGAGATGACGCGCACCAGCCTCGGCCGCCAGATTCTGGAGCGGCTGATTAAGGACGTGGAACCGCACAGCATTGTGGAGTTTCGTCCCCGGCAAGAGGGCAACACGCTGCACGCGATTCTGGCTCCGAAGAAGACGGAGAAAGAACGAGAGAAAGACAAGCAGAGGGAAGAAAAGCACAAGGCTGCGGCGCAGAGTGCGCCTGGCCCGAGCGCTCCTCCGGCGCAGGTCGCCAAGCCGGCGTCGTAGGGAAAGCAGCTTCCCCGCGCGTTCTCGCCGCTTCGCGGCTGCGAACGGCTCGGAATGACAAGTTGTGGGAATAAGTCTCGCCTGAGTGGTCATTAGAATCCTGCGAGAACGAATTTGAAACTGACAGCTGAGGGCTGAAAGCTGACGGCTGTTCTACTGAGGACTTTATGCCGAAATTAAAAACGCACAAAGGCGCCGCCAAGCGCTTCAAGAAGACCGGAACCGGGAAAGTGAAGCGGGGACACGCGAAACTACGTCACATTCTGACCTCGAAGGACACCAAGCGCAAGCGCAAGCTGCGTCACGGTGGCCTGGTGAGCGACGGAGACCTGGCCAAAGTACTGCGAATGATTCCGTATCAGTGAGATGAATTGAGTGATTTAGCGATTGAGTCATTGGGCGATTGAAACCATTTGCGACTCGGGTTTAATCGCACAGTCACCCGATGATTCAATCGCACAGTTCGTCGGGCGTGTGAAGAGGTCACGACTCTGGTCCTTACCTCCAGCCGCCAGTAGTTTGAAATTAAAAAGGAGAACACCATGCCTCGTGTAAAACGCGGGACGAAACGTCGCGCGAAACGCAAAAAGATATTAGACCGCGCCAGCGGTTATTTCCTGACCAAGTCGAAGCTGTACCGTTCGGCGAAAGAAGCGGTCGAGCGCGGACTGAAGTTCGCCTACTCCGGCCGCAAGCAACGCAAGCGGCAGTATCGCTCCCTGTGGATCGTCCGCATCGGCGCCGCCGCCAAGCTGAACGGGATGAGCTACAACCAGTTCATCCACGGCTTGAAAGTTGCCGGAATCGAACTGGACCGCAAGATTCTGGCAGACCTAGCGGTGAAAGATCCCGCCGGCTTTACCAGCCTGGCGACGCAAGCCAAGGGCGCAATCGCCGGGGCAGCGTAGAGTCGCTGGCGCAGCATAGACGCCGGGCGTGTTCCTTAAGGCTGTTATCGCCCGGGCCTTTTCCTAAGGCTGTCATCCTGAGCGGAGCAAACCGATTCGCGAAGCGAGTCGGTTTGCGCAGTCGAAGGATCCCTATCAGTCCAACGTCATTCGGCTTCTCGCCGGGAATTCTTACCACGGCACAAGACTGGAAACGTGGCCTACACCGTTCCCAAACTGACGGACTATTCGGCGGCAGCGCTGGAGAAGGCTGCAGGCGAGTGCGTTGCTGCGTGTGAGGGCGAGGCCGCAGAAGTCCGCAGTGACGCTGACTTGAAGGCGTTTCGCGACCGCTGGATGGGCCGCAAAAGCGGGATCCTCACCCAGATCAACGATTCGTGGTTGAAGGGTGCGCCGAAAGATGCGAAGCGCGAGGCCGGGATTCGTGTTAATGAATTGAAGGCTGCGGTCGAAGATGTGGTCGATAAAGCCGAGCGAATCAGGCTCGAGCTAGCGACGGCTCCGCTCGCCGACTCGGTCGACATCTCTCTTCCTGGCGTGCGCCGGCCGATTGGCGCCGAACATCCCGTCATGAAGACGTGGCGCGAGATTGTTTCCGTTTTCCAGAAGCTCGGGTACTCCGTTGCCGAGGGGCCTGTGGTCGAGACGGATTACTACAACTTCGAAGCACTGAATTTTCCTCCGAACCATCCGGCGCGGGATACGCAGGACACGTTGTTCATCGCGGGGCAGCAGTCGAAGCCGCAGCGCGAGCGGTTGCTGCTGCGAACGCATACTTCGCCGGTGCAGATTCGCACTATGGAGAAGATGCGGCCGCCGATTCGCATTGTGATTCCGGGCACCGTGCATCGCAACGATCCTCCGGATGCGAGCCACTCGCCGATGTTTCACCAGATCGAGGGGCTTGCCGTCGACACCAACATTACATTCGGAGATTTGAAGGGCACGCTCGACCACGCGATGAAGGCGCTGTTCGGATCGTCAGTGAAAACGCATTTCCGGCCGTCGTTCTTTCCGTTCACCGAACCGAGTGCCGAGTTGTACGTTACCTGCTTCATTTGCGGCGGAAGCGGAAAGCGCGGGACGGACCCGTGCCGTCCATGCAAGCAGACAGGATGGATTGAAGTGCTGGGCTGCGGCATGGTCGATCCCAACGTGTTTGAATTTGTGAAAGACAACGGATATGACCCGAAGAAAGTTTCGGGCTTTGCTTTCGGCATGGGCGTGGACCGGCTCGCACTGCTGAAGTATGGCGTGGATGATATTCAGTTGTTCTTTCAGGGGGATGTGAGGTTCTTGCAGCAGTTTTCTTAGCGGTCAGCCGTCAGCTATCAGTTGTCAGCTGTCAGTCAAAGGCGCGAGGGCGGGGGCGAGAATTCCCTGACGCGGTGGTGACGAGGAAGAGTTGCAGGGGTCCTTCGCTTCGCTCAGGATGACAGGGCAGAGTAGGTAAATGAAATTATCTCCACAATGGATTCGCGAGTTCGTTGATCTCGTGGTCGACGACCGTCGGCTGGCTGAGGACTTGACCAACGTTGGGATTTCGGTCGAGGGCATCAGCGGCAGCGGCGTCGACGCCGTGTTTGAGATGGAGATTGGGACGAATCGTCCTGATGCGATGAATCATTACGGAGTGGCGCGGGAAGCGGCGGCGGTTTACGATCTGCCGCTGAAAGCGATTGCGCCGAAGTTGCCTTCAGCGGCTGAAGCCGCGGCTCGCTCCAGTAGCTCTAACGCGGCCCTGAAGGGCCGCTCTTCCACCAATACCGCCCAGGACACGAATGCGACGGATGACGTGCCATTTCCTATCATCGTCGAAGAGCCTGCGTTTTGCCCGCGATTCTCGGCACGAGTCATTCGCGGAACGCACATCAAGCCTTCGCCTGAAAAGATTGCGCATCGGCTGCAATTGCTCGATCAGCGGCCGATCTCGAACGCTGTCGACGCGACCAACTATGTTCTGTGGGAGATCGGCAAGCCTACGCATGTTTTCGATATGGACTTGCTCGAGGGTGGGAAGATTATTGTGCGGAAGGCGCGCGATGGCGAGAGGCTGAAGACGCTTGACGGCGTGGAGCGCAAGCTGAGTTCTGATGACCTGGTGGTCTGTGACGCGAAGAAACCCGTTGGCCTCGCCGGAGTGATGGGCGGGTACGACACGATGATCACCGAGAAGACGCGCAATATTGTGATTGAATCGGCCTGGTGGGATCCGGGGATCGTGCGAAAAATGTCGCGTCGGCACGGGCTGCATACCGATGCTTCGCACCGCTTCGAGCGGGGGGCGGATTTCGAATCGACCGTGCTTTCGTGCGATCTGGTCGCCCAAATGATCTTGGAGACCGGCGGCGGCACGCTGCAGGGCGATGTAGTCGACGTCGTCTCTAAGCGTATGGACCAGGCGCCCGTCGTGCTGCGCGTCTCCGATGTGCATCGGATTCTGGGCGGGAGCCTGGACCGCGGGCAGATTTTTCGGCTGCTGAAGCGGCTCGGTTTCATGGTCGTTCCCGAGGGGCAGGATGAAGCGCGGTTTCGCGTTCACATACCCAGCTGGCGGCTTGATGTGGAGCGCGAGATCGACGTGATCGAAGAGATTGCGCGGCTGCACGGATACGACAAGTTCGAGAATACGCTGCCCGCCTACAGCGGAGCGGTGGTCGAGTTGCCGCACGCGACCATGGATGCGGCGTTTCGGACGCTGGCGCTGGCGCTGGGATACAACGAGGCGGTGTCGCTGACCTTCATTTCGCACGCCGATGCGGAGAAGTTTTCATTTTCTTTCGCGGAGTCAAAGGTGGTCGAGCTGGAGAATCCGTTGAGCGAAGAGGCGTCGGTGATGCGGACTTCGCTGGCTCCGGGCATGCTCGACATGCTGGCGTGGAATTTGAATCGGGATGCGGCCGAGGCTCGGTTATTCGAGTTGGGCAGCGTGTATGAGTTGTCAGAGAAAGAATCTCGCGTGGAGCCGCGGCGCGCCTGCCTGGGTGCGACGGCTGCGGCTGTGCGAAACGCTTCGCCAGCGGGCGATGCACTCGATGTGAGCAAGGGAGAGCATGCGGCGGCTGCAGAGACGTTTCGCGGATTCAAAGGTGATGTGGAGAATCTGCTGGTGGCTTTCGCCGGTGAGGTGACCTACGACCGGCACACGGCGGTGTACTTTCATCCCGGTCGGTCGGCACGGGCGCGCGTGAACGGCGCGGTGGTGGCGCAGTTTGGACAGATTCATCCCGAAGTAACGGCGGCGCGCAAACTGCGGCAGGATGTATTTCTGGCGGAGTTTGATCTGGAGCAGCTGTACAGGCTGGGACTGCGGCCGGTGAAGTTCGCGCCTTTGGGAAAGTATCCGGCGGTCGAGCGAGATTTTTCGTTTATCTTTGCCGACGGCGTTTCGTTCGAGGAGATCTTGAAGGCGATCAAGGCTTCAGGCCTCGCCGAGATGCGAGAGTTCCGCCCGGTGGAGATTTTTCGGGGCGGGTCGATTGCCGCTGGAAAGTATTCCATCTTGTTGCGCGTACGCTTTCAATCGGGAGAACGAACCCTGCGTGAGGACGAAGTCGCGCAATGGTCGGGGCAGATTGTGGCGGCCCTCGTGGAGTTGGGCGCAGTGCAGAGGGTCTAGCAAGACCCTCATTCTAGCCGCAGAAGACGTGGCCAGAATGGGGCATCCGTCGTCTACTCGCCGCCTGGAATCTGTCTAGTTCCGGCCTTTCTTTTCTGAGTTCGTTCTTATTTTCTCGAATTCCGTCCTGATCTTCTCTGCAGGTCGAGGGTCTTGCCCGCCCCTTCAGGTATTCATTCTTTCTGCCGATAGACAAAGACGTGAGCAAACAGTCAGCAGGATCAGGTGCGGCTCCGGCTCGGGCGCGGGACGTGAAGCCGTTGCGTTATGTGGCGCGGCAGCCGATTTTCGACCGCGAAGAAAAAGTATTCGGATACGAGCTGCTGTTTCGCGACGGTCTGGAAAATGCTTTCACCGGAGACAACGATGAGGCGTCGCGCGCGACGCTGGACCGGTCGCTTCTCATGGGGCTCGATGTGTTGTGCGATGGGCGCCGGGCTTTCGTGAATTGCACGCGGGACACGTTGGTCAAGGGCTTAGTCACGCTGCTGCCTTCGACCATCACAGTGGTGGAGATTCTGGAAACGGTTCCAACCGATCCTGACGTGATTGCGGCCTGCCAGAATTTGAAAGACGCGGGATACATGATCGCGCTGGATGACTATGTGGCGGACGATCCGCGCGAGGCGCTGGCGGAGATGGCCGACATTATCAAGGTGGAAATGCAGTTGACCACCGAGGAGCAGCGCTTGGGGTTGATCAAGCAGTTCGGGCCGAGGCACTGCCGGCTGCTGGCTGAGAAAATTGAAACTCATGCGGAGTTTGTGCGGGCGCGGGATCAGGGGTTCGTCTTTTTCCAGGGTTATTTTTTCCGCCGACCGGAAATGATGAACACGCACGACATGCCGGCCAACCGCATGAATTATCTGCGCATGCTGCAGGAAGTTTCGCGACCGGACCTCGATTCGGCAGCTCTGGAGAAACTGATCAAAGCGGAAGCGTCGGTGTGCTACCGGTTGCTGCGCTATCTGAATTCGGCGATCTTTGGATTCAAGAGCGAAATCCATTCGGTGCGGCACGCGCTCTCGATGCTGGGAGAGCGGGACGTGCGGCGGTGGGTGCGGCTGGTGGCCGCGGTGGGAGCGGGCCAGGAGACGACCAGCGATCTGGTGCTGTCGGCGTTGGTGCGGGCCCGGTTTGGGGAGTTGCTGTCGCCGCGGGTGGCGCACGGGGACTCTGATTTGTTTCTGCTGGGCCTGTTGTCTTTGATCGATGCCATGCTCGAAATGCCGATGGAGGAAGTGCTGGAGAAACTTCCGCTCGATCACGAAACCAAGGCGGTGTTGCTGGGACAGCCGAGCCTGCTGCGCCCCGTATACCAGTTGATGCTGGCGCGGGAGAGCGGGGAGTGGGTGGCGTCGGCTGAACTGAGCCGGAGCATGCATCTGGACGCTGACGATGTCGCCGGATTTTACTGGCAGGCGCAACAGTGGGCGCGCGAAGTCTCGAACGCTGGTTGACGACGTGGCCTCCGCCCCTCACCTTTTTTTCTGTCCGAGAGCAACGGAGTTTCCCAGCCCCTGCCGTTCATGTCCTCCTGTGCAAAACAGTGCGCCGGTAGGGCCTTGCGCGGTTGGGCCAGGACGAGTACCATAAAGTTGTTGTTGTTTAGGCCTCGTTCCCGCGCAGGCCTTCCGCGCCAGCCGATCCGAGGCGGCGCCTTACGGATCCGAATAAACGGAAAATCGATACGCAGCTTAGGAAATAACGGTTTCATTCTCGAATAGCAGTTCGTTTCAAGAGTTGGGGTTTGTTCCATAGTGTCCAGTAAGTGTGTCCAGTCGATAACCCGCAACTGTGCTGATCGGATTCTGAGGGCGGGGCGGAGCTTCGTCCTGCGAACTGCAGAAACACGCGACTGGCGAGCCATTGCGATTCTGTAAAATTCTGACATATCAAGTGCGAAACAGCTTGAGAGGACTATGAACGCAGGACCAGGAAGACCCTCCGGTGGCGGAGGAGGACGACGCAGGCGGCGCGGACGCCGTCCTAACAATCAGCGTGGACAACGGCCCGGTCCCGGGCTGAGCCGCGAAAACAAAGACGGCATCTACACCGCGCCCATGGACCACAGCTACCGTGCGGCCTTGGCCGGAGGCAACAACAATAACGGACACAAAGGTGGGCGCCAGCGGCCGGGATTTGCCGCGCAATATCCGCAGCCCGAACCGGAACCGTTGCCGGTGACCGCCGCCAGTGAAGATGCGAACTCGCGCATCTTTGCCTTTATCGAAGATCTCTTCTTCATGGCGAAGATCCAGGAGACGGCGCGGAAGCTCAACGTGAAAGTTGAATTCGTGAAGTCGGACAAGGATCTGATGGACCGCATGTCACAAAACGGCGACGAGAAACCCTCGCTGATTATTTTCGATCTGAACCTGGCCAGCGTAAAGCCGCTGACCCTGATTCCGAAGCTGAAGAGCAAGCTGAAGAAGGGAACTTCGATTATCGGATTTCTGTCGCACGTGCAGGGCGACCTGAAGCAGAAGGCGCACGAAGTGGGTTGCGACATGGTGCTGCCGCGCTCGGCTTTTTCGCAGAACCTGCCGCAGCTGTTGCGGCGGCATGGCGCGCCGGAAGAGGCGGAGCCGACGGTGCAGTAGAGATGGCCGTTGGTAGTGTTCGGCCCGCGCGCGCGCAAAAGATGTTCAGTTACAAAAGGGCGCGATCTTGTTGATCTCGTTCACTGCACCGAACCACTCCCATTCATCGCCGTCGCTGAAGATGTAAAAGGTTGCCCCATCGGGCAATAAGAGCACAGAGTTCCCGCCGTACCCGCTCATAAGAGGCACCCAGAAATCGCAGTGGTACTGCGGGAATTCCGCGGTAGTCATGTGCCTCGCCCAGAAATAGTTGTGATACCGGTAGGTGTTCTGCACTGAAGGATTTTCGCTCCACGGAACGGGCAGGCTCATGCTAGTGGGATCTGCCGTGCGGAACAACGACTCTTTCAGCCGGGCTGCGTCCAGCGCCTGCTTGCCGTCAATCATGCCCCCGCTATTGTTGAGCAGACGGCCGATTTTGGCAACGTCGTCCTGGATAAGGAACAGTCCGTAGCCCCCAAACGGCTTTCCCGTAGCGCTGTTATCCGTGCGCAGCATGGTCAGTCCGCCTTGGCTCAAGTGAATTGGCTTGTAAACCATGTCGCGTATGGAATTGAAAATATCGGCTCCGCTTCCCTGACGCTGTTGCAAGTAGCTATTCATCGCTTGGGTCAGGACGAATGTCGCGTGCGTTTGATAGACGAAAGTCGTGCCCGGATTGGCGTTGTGAGGAAACGGCGTAAATGCGTCTGCAATTTTTTCGGCGTAAGGCTCGGCCCTGGTAAAGGCGTCCTCGTGAGGCCCGTCCTCATCTTCTTCCTCTTTCGTGCTGATGTAGTTGCCCGTGGCCATATCGGAGGTGTTGGCGAAGGTCACGTTCGTCCAGTCGCCACCGTCCACGTATTGCGGCACATGGTTTCGTATGAGTTCCCCGTAGACCGAACTCCCATATTGCTGTCCTAGCCACATCAAAGCCAGGCCGGCAAACGCCGACTTCGCGACCGAATACGATGCGAATCGCATGTTGTCGCAGAAAGCATACATTCCGTAACGCGTCTGGCAGTTGCCGACATAATGGATGCCGTTGATGAACAGCCCGTAAGTGGTGACGTCTTCTGGAAACTTGCGGCCGCTCATGAAGTTCCCGAGATCGAGGCCAGAATTAGGATAGTCGGCGGCAAGGGCACTGAAAGGTTTGGTCGGCAGGCGATTTGCCATCTCGGCCGCTGCTGCTTTCCGGAGTTCGCCTGCCCCTGCAACCTTGCTGTGAACGTAGGTCGCCGGCAGTTGCCCCCACATGTTGAACTTGAAATATTCGCAAGTTTCCTGCGTAATCTGGTACCGCGCTTGCGAGATATGAGGGCTCTTCTTGTTGCTGAACAGGAACGTCATCTCTCCGTTATGGACGCAGTTGTGATTTCGTAACACCAGAGCAAAGGGTAAAGATGCCCGCATGTAGCCGTGGTCGCCGTCCTCTTGCCAGACGCGTCCCGGACCCACAATGTAGTTCCACGCCGGACTGCCGGTGATGATAAGCCCTTGCTGAACGGGAATGAGATAGCTGCCGGTCTGCACAAATTGGAAGCTGAAGTCTGCGAGGTGCCGCCACGGGGAATCGGCTCCGGTGTCGATCTTTTCGTTGTCGCGCAGAAGTCGAAAGCTGCCACTTGATGTAGGGTTCGACAGCGTCAGAGTACCTTCAAAAGTCTGTGACGGTGCAGCCGCGCCGGGGGGTACGGCAAAGCCGGCCCTGTCGTCGACGGGAGACGCAGGAGCAGCGTTCGAGAAGAGCTCGGTGTATGTGAGAACGCTCCGATTTACATTGCCACTTCCTGTCAGCGGATCGCCGGGAACCGCCACAGCCGAGGCTGAGAGGAGGATGGGACCCAGCGAGGCTAACGTCGCCCACGACAGCAATCTGGTCAACTGTATAGGAAACTTCATGAGCACAGGAACGTAGTGAATTGGGCCAAATGCAGCCCGACTTGCGCCTCATGATATCCGGATTGCGGGCAAACTGGAAATTATCCCGGGGGCCAGGTGAGCGGGCGTCCGCCGAGCAGGTGGACGTGGAGATGGAACACCGACTGGCCCGCGCCGGGGCCGACGTTCAGGACTGTGCGATAGCCTTGCTCGATGTTGCGCTGGCGGGCGATGTGGGCCGCGGCAAGGTGGCAGCGGCCGATGAGTTCAGCGTCAGCGGCTTCGGCCTCTTTCAATCCCGCGAAATGTTTTTTGGGAATGATGAGGATGTGCGTGGGCGCTTGGGGATTAATGTCTTCGAAGGCGAACACGTGGTCGTCTTCGTAGATCTTCTTGGCGGGAATCTCGCCGGCGACGATCCGGCAGAAAATGCAATTGTTGTCGGTCATGGCTGGTTCACCCCTGGGGTTTCACTCGGATTGGTTCACGTGAGAAGCCCTCTACTCACTGGCCTTCGAGCTATGCGGCTTCAGCGAGCGCGCAATCAACACCAATCCGCCGACCAGCAGAATCAGCATCACCACGGTGTTGAACAGGCTGGTGGGCTGAAAATAGATATGCATGTTGGCAATGATGCCAGCGAAAATGAATAGCGCTCCGGCCACGGTCAGGAGCCATCCAATGACGCTTTTGCCGTTCCAGAACAAAATTCCTACACCGAACAGCATGGGTAAGAGCGTGACGCCGAAACTGCTGCCTCCCCAGAAACTCCAGTAGGAACCCACCACGCTCACCTGATGAGTGATGAGGAAGCCTCCGATGCACGCCATGGCAAAACCAAGCAGAAACATTCCAAGCCCGCCGGAGGTGCCGCCGACATCGCCAATTGAACGGTTGTCCATGGGCGGAAGCATAGCACTTCGCGTGGCACGATGAAACGAGGAACGCGAAACGGGCAGGACGTTAGCGATACGCGCCCGGCGGCAGGCCGGTAATGCGAATTCCGGCGTGGCCCTTGTGGCGGATGTTCATGCCGATGAGCATGGCGGTGATTTGCTCGACGAAGCGGGCGTTTTGCAGCGGGCCGCCGTCGAGGGCGCGGACGCCGGGAATTTTCGCTGCGAGTTCGCGGGTGAGTTGGGCAGCGTCGGCATCGTTGCTGCAGACGATGACGTCGCAGTCGATGGGCGCGTCGCCGTTGAGCAGTTCCGCGGAAAGGTTATGGAAGGCCGCAACCAGGCTTACTCCTTTGGGCACGAGTTCAGCGGCTTGCTGCGCAGCGGAACCTTGCCACACGCCGAGCGTGCGGGAAGCGCGTCCGCCAACGCTGGCCGCAAGAGGAACGGTGGCGTCGATGAGGATGCTGCCGTCGGTGATGTCGGGTTTGAGTTGCTTGAGCAGCGAGGCTTGAGCTTCGAAGGGAACGGTGAGCATCAAGATGTCGGCGGCGGTGCAGGCGGCACTGTTCTCCATGCCCGACACTTTGGCGGCCGCGCCGGCCTTCTGTTGAATGGCGACGGCTGCGAGTTGCGCGCGCTGCTCGTCGCGCGAACCGATGATGACGGTTTCCCCGGCGCGCGCCCAGCGCAACGCGAGGCCCATGCCGGCGGGGCCGGTGCCGCCGATGACTGCGATGGGGCGGATCCCTGGAGCGTCTGGATTGGCGGGGGTGGCCGCGCTCATGCGAATTCGGCCTCCAGCGGCTGCTCCGCGCTAAAGTCATCCAGTGGAACCTTGATTTGGATTCGCGAGTAGGTTGTGTTGCGCTCGGCAGGGATGCGGCCCATATCGAGAATCAGCGCTTGAAAATCTTCGGGGCTGGTGTACTGGCCCGCGGTGGCTCCGGCTTCGCGCGAAATATTCTCTTCCATTAAGGTGCCGCCGTAATCGTTGGCCCCGGCGTGCAGGCAGAGTTGCGATAGCTGGCGGTTCAGTTTCACCCACGAAACCTGAATGTTATTGATTGAACCGGCGAGCAGGAGACGAGCCAGGGCGTGCACCTTGAGGTGCTCGGCGAGAGTCGGGCCAGTACGCGCCAGCCCTTGATGGTAAAGCAGTGTGTTCTGATGAACGAAGCCGAGCGGAACGAACTCGGTGAAGCCGCCAGTCTCAGATTGAATGTCACGCAGGAGGCGCATCTGGCGGACCCAGTGCGCGGGGGTTTCTGTGTGTCCGTACATGAGCGTCGAAGTGGTGCGGATGCCGCAGCGGTGCGCGGTGCGGATGACTTCGACCCACTGCGCGGTCGACAATTTGTTGGCCGAGAGGATGTGGCGGATTTCGTCATCTAGAATTTCCGCGGCGGTGCCGGGCAGCGTGCCCAGGCCGTTGTCGCGCAGCATCGAAAGATAGTCGGCCAGTGGCATGCCGGTGAGTTCGACGCCGTAGACAATCTCCATCGGAGAGAAGGCGTGGATGTGCATGCCGGGCACTGCGCATTTTATGGCGCGGAGAATGTCGCGGTAATAAAACTTGGGAAGACCGTGCGGCAGGCCCCCCTGAATGCAGACTTCGGTCGCTCCGAGTTGCCACGCTTCTGCCGCTTTGCGGGCCATGTCGTCGAGAGAGTGGAAATAGCTGTCGGCCTCGCGGGGGCCGCGACTGAAGGCGCAGAACTTGCATCCGACAAAACAGATGTTGGTGAAATTGATATTGCGGTTGACTACATAAGTCACAATGTTGCCGGCGAGTTCGGCGCGCAGCAGGTTGGCCGCGACCAGCAGCCCAAGACAGTCGTCGCCTTCGGCGTTGGCGAGCGCGTAGGACTCTTCCAATGACAAGTCAGCGCCGTTTTGGGTTTCGAGGATTTTCTCCAGAGACGAGCGCGCCGCCGAAGTCAGGAGCGGGGCGACGTCGGACCAATCGAGAGCAGGAAAGGATTCCAATTCCGAAGAGGTGAGTTCGCGAGGCATGGCTTTCTTTGACCTCAGGGGCCAAGGCCCCAAATCTTCAGTGAGCATTCTAATCGCAGCGCTAAAAGTGCTGCGCCACCCAAAGGCCGAATCCAAACGAGCGCAAGATGTTTGTAACGGAATGGCCCCGTGGAGAACGCGTCCAAAACAAGAGCGCAATAATCTCCGAAAACAGTCTACCGGAATAGGTCGGCGGATGCTGGGCGGAGCAGAGCGCGGACTCCGCCCATGCCGGCGTCGTAGCGGAATCCGCGGACGATGCAGGCGGGGGCGCGATTCAGCTTGCCACAGACGAGCCCGGCGGCGCTTGCGAGTTCGTCGGCGACGGCTTCGACGCTGGCTTTTAGTTTATAGCCGTGCGGGTCCCGGCGGCTACGGTCGTCGCGCAGAGGTTTCATACCACTGATGCCGATGGCGAACTCAGTCAGTCCTTCGCGCCAAGGCCGGCCGAAACTGTCGGTGATGATGATCGCGATGGAGAAACCGGTGCGGCGTTTCAGGGCGCGGCGAAGATTGGCGGCGGAGCGGTCCGCATCTTCCGGCAGCAGCACTGCGTGGCTGCCGCCGTCGACGTTAGAAACGTCGATGCCGCTGTTGGCACACAGAAAGCCGTGGTGGGTTTCGGTGATGAGCACACCGTTCTTGCGGCGAATGACGGCGCGGCTTTCGCGCAGGGCGAGTTCGATGACACGGGCGTCGAGATTATATTGTTTGGCCCAGGCTATGGATTCGGCGCAGGGTTGGATGGTGGCCAGATCGACCAAGCGGCCCTCGGACTTGGAGACAATCTTGTGCTTCACAACCAGGATATCGCCGGCCTGGAGGTGGAGACGGCGGCGGCGCAGAGCTTCCAGCAGTTTGTCGGCGATCGAGTCACCAGGGCAGATTTCGTCGGCAAGCGGGATGGAGATAAGCCGCAATTCAGTTGGCTCTGGCGCAGCTCGATCTGGTTTGATCACCTTTGTTGTTTTGACTGGCAATCTTGAGATTGTATTCCAGGAGCGAAGCCTCGGCCAAAGACCTTCCATTTGCGAAGCAGGCTCTGGACGCGGGTTTCGCCGGGAAGCGAAATCAGTTGCTCCAGGTCTTCGGGGTTGTCCACGTCGACGGCGACTCCAGGAAGGTTCAGAACCACACACGGTTTTCCGGTCGCTTGCGCGGCTGCGTGATGGGGCTTGAAGCTGTCGTTTCCAAAGCGCAGCGGAAATAGATTTGCAGGACGGCGAAAGATGGCGTTGGTGCCACGCCCGTCGGCGGCGGGAACGAGCACGCTGCCGTCGGTGGGCGCGTGGCTTAGAATCTCGCCAAACTCCCATGCTTCGATCAGGGGAATGTCGGCGGGGATCACCAGCGCGCTGTCGGCGCCTCGCTCCATGCAAACGCGAGTGGCCATTTCGATGGCGACGGTTTCGCCGGGATTGTCGGGGTCGGGAATGACTTCGAACTCATATTCAGTGGCCAGCCTTACTGCGAAGGGATCGCTGGTGACGACTGCAACGGTCGCACAGCTCTCTTTTTGGCGAGCAGGCCAGTTGTGAAGAACGCTGAGCACGTCGTGCAACATTGCTTGCGCCAGCGCTGTGCGGGAGGGCTGATCGAGGACGGAAGCCAGTCGCTGTTTGGCCGAAGACGTATTCTTGACCGGAACCAGAATTACCGGGGAGACGATCACGGCTGCGAGTCCAAACGTCGGAAGGTGTTGGCATGGGCCTTGGGCTCGTTTTCTGAGAGCGAAGTCGAAGAAACACACGAGAGCACTTCGCGCGCCAGTGCGGCTTTGTCTTCGGCGGTGCGCATGATGGTTTGCGTACATTGCACGCGCAGGCCATTTCTGCGGACTGTTTCGGCGGCGCGGGCATCGCGTGTGTCGCAGATCAGGATGTCGAGAAAATCTTCGTAGGCTTGCGCGACTCCTGCAATCGAGCACGACAGTCCTTGCGCGGCCATCAGAATTCCCGCAGGGCCTGCGACCGGAGCGTTGCCGACGATGGGGCTGACCGCGGCAATTTTTCCGCGAGCACTGATCAGCGCTTCGCGAATGCCGGGCACAGAGAGGATGGGCCCAATGCTAGTGATGGGATTGCTCGGCGCCAGCAAGATTGCGTCGGCGGAACTGATTGCTTCGATGACTCCCGGTGCGGGCTCGGCGTCGGAAGCTCCGGCGAATCGTACGGAGTTCACGGGGTCCTGATACCAGCGCTGCACGAAATATTCTTCAAAGCTCAGCTCGCCCGCGGGCGTATCCACGCGGGTTTCCACGCGCGAGTCGCTCATGGGGAGAATGCGCGCTTTCACTCCCAGTTTTTCAGAGATGACCGTCGTGGCGTCGGAGAGCGTTTTGCCCTCGGCCAGCAGACGCGAGCGCAGCAGGTGCATGGCTAGATCGCGGTCTCCGGTGTGAAACCACGTGGGCTCGCCGAGTTGTCCCATGGCCTGCAGGCAGAGGAACGTGTCGCCTTTTACGCCCCATCCGCGCTCGCGGCTGAGCATGCCGGAGAGCACGTAGGTGATCGAGTCGATGTCGGGCGAAACGTAGAGGCCCCACCAGAGCAGGTCGTCGCCAGTGTTCACGATCAGGGTGATGTCTTCGGCGGGCATGACCTGGCGAAGACCATCCACGAACTTGGCGCCGCCGGTGCCGCCGGTGAGCACGGCGATCATGCCGCCGTCCTTATTTTTGCTAAGCCAAGATCGTCACTGGCGGCGCCCAATTTTTCTGAAAGGAGACCGGGTTTCGCGATCACGGCCGAAAGAAATTCTGGATACACCGGCAGACGCTGGCGCAGCGAGAATCCCTTGGCTTCGGTTCGCAGGCGCAGTTGCTCGAGATGCGGCCAGGGCTTTTCCGGATTGATGAAGTCGGGCGTCAGCGGCGAAATTCCTCCCCAATCATTAATGCCGGCGTCCACTAAATCATCATAGTAAGGCGCAGACAGGTTGGGCGGAGCCTGAATGTTGACGTTGGGGAGTAACAACCGAGCTACTGCTACAGCGCGCAACATTTCGCCGCGCGTGGGTTCGGGCCAATGAGCCATAGGAATCGCAGGCTTAACGCGGAAATTCTGCACGATCACTTCCTGGATGTGTCCGTAACGGTCGTGCAAGTCGCGAATGGCGAGGAGCGTGTCGACGCGATCTTCGAGAGTTTCTCCGATGCCGATGAGCAGGCCCGTCGTGAACGGAACGTTCTGTTTGCCGGCGTCTTCGATCGTGCGCAGGCGCTTCGCCGGAAGCTTGTCGGGAGCGTTGTCGTGGGCGGCGCCCCGAGCCAGCAGTGCGGCGTTTGTGGTCTCGAGCATGAGTCCCATGCTGGGGGAAACCGCGGCCAGGCGGGCGATCCACTCGGCACTGAGCAGGCCGGGATTTGGGTGCGGGAGCAGGCTGGTCTCACGCAGCACCAGTTCGCAGATGGCTTCGAGATAATGCAGGGTGGATTTGTAGCCAAGATGGCGGAGGGTTTCGCGCATCTCGGGGAAGAGCAGTTCGGGCTTGTCGCCTAAGCTAAAGAGGGCTTCGGTGCATCCCAACTTTTCGCCGGCGCGAGCGACCGCGAGCACTTCGCCGGGAGTCATGGTGTGCGCGCCGGGGTCGCCGGGATCGCGGCGGAAGGTGCAGTATCCACAATAGTCGCGGCAGAGATTGGTCAGCGGCAGGAAAACCTTGCGCGAGTAGGTAATGACTCCGGGCTTGAAGCGCTCTTTGGCGGCGCGGGCGGCGGCCAGGAGTTCAGAGAGAAGTTCGTCGGGGCAGCGGATCAGTTCGACGGCCACTTCGCGTGAAATGGGCGAGCCTGGACACAAGTCCGCGAGCGCCGCGGCGCAGGCGCTCCAGTTTTTCGAAGGGGCGGGCGTGATTGACGTGACGGCCACGTGAATCGAATGATACAACGGCGGGGCATGGTAATGTAGGCGGTTGCGGTGGGAGCGAAGTGCCACTCGAATCGTGGCCTGATGGCTGGATTTGCCGTGGAGGGAAAGTGCGGCCCTGCGGGCCGCGGTCGGGTCGAAGACCCGGCCCCACACAGAACCGTGAGCTTAAATTCTTCTGAATTTCGCAAAGCGATGGGATGCTTCGCCACCGGGGTGACGATCATTACGGTTGACCTCGACGGCGAGGTGCACGGCATGACGGCTAACGCGTTTGCCTCGGTGTCGCTTGATCCGCCATTGGTGCTGGTTTGCGTCGATCATAAGACTCGCACCCACGCGCACTTGCATGCTAAGAAACGCTTTGGGATCAATGTGCTCGGGGAGGATCAGCGGGCGATTTCGGAGTACTACGCGCGCGTCGAGCGCAGCACCGAGAGCGCTGAGGCAGAGGCCGGGGCGCGCTTCGATCGTACCCAACACGGCACGCCCATGCTGCATGGATCGCTGGCGTATCTGGAGTGCGGTCTGCGCTCGGCGGAAGTTGCGGGGGACCATACCATCTTCATTGCCGAAGTCGAAGATGTGGTGGTGCGCGACGGCGATCCGCTGCTGTTTTTTCGGGGGAAATATCGGAAGGTGGGGGGGATGTAGGGAAGTAGCCCGATGTCACTTTTCGCACTTTAAATCATCTAATGACTGTGGAAAAAGATAATTGGGATGGAGTGGACTCATGACTGAGAAAACGGCAGAGAAGGTTGTGAAATCTGAGGGCGAGTGGAAGCAGCAACTCACCGACGAGCAGTACCACGTAACGCGGGAGGCTGGTACCGAGTGCGCATTTACTGGGAAGTACTGGAACACGAAAGAGCCGGGGATGTATCACTGCGTGTGCTGTGGATCGCCGCTGTTCGATTCGCAGACGAAGTTTAATTCGGGGACGGGCTGGCCTAGCTTTACCAAGCCCGCTGAGGGCGGCGGTGTGGTCGAGCATCGCGATACTCAGTACGGGATGGTGCGGACCGAGGTGCGCTGTGCCAAGTGCGACGCGCATCTGGGACATGTATTTGATGACGGCCCGGCGCCAACCGGGCTGCGTTACTGCATGAATTCGGCTGCGCTGGATTTGCGGCCGGCGGCCAAGAAGTAGGCGGCCAATCGGGGGCCAAAGCCCCAGTGATATTGATCGCTTTAGGCGGCGCTGAAGCGCCGCTCTTGCATGGCAGTTGTGCCCGCGCGGGCGGGACGGCCCCGCGACAGCCGGGACGGCGGCGCTACCAAACGGAAGGCTCTACCAAAACAACGGGGGCACGCGCGAGCGTGCCCCCTGTCCGTTACGAGAGAGACTTTCCGCCAATTACGCGCTGGCGGTAGCGGCCAGGGCCTTGGGGGCCTCGGCTGGTTTCTGCCCTTGTGGCTGGTTCGATTTGCCTTCGCCGCTGCGAACCTGAATTCCACCCTTCAACGCTGCGCCGTCTTCCACGCTGATGCGCACGGTCGAAATGTCGCCGTTGACTGCGCCTTCGGCGCGGATATCGACGCGGTCGCTGCATTCGATATTGCCATTCACCTTGCCCATGATTACGACTTCGCGGGCCTGAATGGAAGCGTCGACTTTGCCGTTGCGGCCGATGGTGACACGGCTCTCGGGCATGTTGATCTGGCCTTCGACGCGGCCGTCGATATAAAGCGCTTCAGAGCCGCTGATTTCGCCCTTGATTACCAAAGTGCGGCCAATGGTGGCCTGGTCGACAGGAGCGGTGACGGTTTTGACGGGGTTGTAGGGGTTGGGGTTGAGACCCGGCGTGCCGGGCTTCTGATTAAACACGTTATCCGACGACTGAAGCATGCGACCTTCCTTGGATTCCCGCGACGGCGCCTTGCCCTGGGGGCCCCTGGCACCTAATTCCTGCGGTTGGTCTTTAAAGTTGTACGAAATTTGTGGCCGACGGCAGTTGCTGGCCATCTGGCCAATCTGACTATCGCACACTGGTAAGGTTTTCCTTAAGATTACGGAAGTATAGTGTCCGCCTGCGAAGGCGGGATTTGTCCTTATTCGGAACCCTGCAGAGCCTCGGACATGGCCTCCCATTCCTTAATTAGCGCGGCGTGGCCGGCTTTCTGCTGATCGAGTTCCTGGGACTGGCGCTGGCTTTCGTCGGCGTTGACGAAATTCTGCAGTGCGGTTTCGAGATTTGCGATCGCCGATTCGGTTCGGCTGATTTGTTCTTCCAGTTCGTGGACGCGGTCTTCCATTTGTTTGCGCTTGATGGGATTCAGGCGCTTCTTTGCTTCCGCCGGTCCAGTCGTTTCGCCAACTCCATTTCCGTTTGTCGGCACCGACGCAGCGGCAGGCTTGGGCGCAGGGTGCGGCTCGCCTCGATGAGCTTTCGCCCCAGGGACGTCAGCGAGCGTGGGCGCGACGTGCTGGCCGCCCTGTTTGCGCCAGAGATAGTCTTCGTAATTTCCGGGGAACACTTCGACCTTGCCACCGCCGACTTCGAAAACGCGCGTGGCCAGGTTGTCGATGAAGTATCGATCATGCGAAACGAAGACCACCGTTCCGGTGTATTTCATGAGCGCGTCGAGCAGAACGTCTTTGGCGCGCAGGTCGAGGTGATTCGTGGGTTCGTCGAGCAGCAGGAAATTTGCAGGATGCAACAAGAGGCGCAACAGTGCGTAGCGGCCGCGTTCGCCGCCCGAAAGTACGCCGATCTTCTTGAAGACGTCGTCTTCGGAAAACAGGAAACAGCCGAGCAGGCTACGCAATTCCGTTTCTCCCGAGCGCGGAGTGGCTGCGCCGAGATCGTCGAGAATGCGGGCGTCGGGATCGAGCTCTTTGTATTGATCCTGCGCGAAGTAATCGGCTTCCACGTTGTAGCCGAGGCGATATTCGCCCCGCGTGACCTGTTCGGTTCCGGCCAGCAGCTTGATCAGCGTGGATTTGCCAGCGCCGTTGACGCCGACTAGGGCGATGCGGTCTCCGCGCTCGATCATGAAGTCAACATTGCGGAAGACTTCCTTGTCGGGTCCGCCGTTCTTACCCGCATAGCTTTTCGCCACGCCTTCGAACTCGGCCACGATGCGACCGCTGGGCTTGGGTTGCGGGAAAGAAAAGTGGATGGTCTTTTCTTCCGGCGGAACCTCGATGCGCTCGATTTTTTCCAGTTCCTTGATGCGACTCTGGACCTGCTTGGCCTTGGTGGCCTGGTAACGAAAGCGGTTGATGAAGACTTCGAGTTGCTCGATGCGGTCACGCTGATTGCGGTAAGCGGCCTGCAGTTGCTCGTTGCGCTGCGTTTTCTGGGCGAGAAATTTGTCGTAGTTGCCGGTGTAGAACCAGAAGCGCTTGTTCCAGATTTCGGCGATCTTGTTGACCGTCACGTCGAGAAAATAACGGTCGTGGGAAATCAGCACGAAGGCGTTGGGATAATTCTGCAAATATTCTTCCAGCCAGTTGCGGGCTTCGAGATCGAGATGGTTGGTCGGCTCGTCGAGCAGTAGGAGGTTGGGTTGCTGCAGAAGAAGCTTGGCCAAGGCCAGCCGCATCTGCCATCCGCCGGAGAATTCGTCGGTCAGGCGCGGCCAGTCTTCCTTACTAAACCCCAACCCCATCAAGACTCGACCGACTTCGGCTTCGATTGAATAGCCGTCGCGGGTGCGGAACTCGTGCTCCACGCGGTGATAGCGGTCCGCGACAGCGGAATATTCCGCGCTGGTGTGGTCGAGTTCGGCCATGCTGTGCGTGAGCGACTCGAGTTCCGTTTCCATGGCGCGCAGATCGTCGAATACTGACATGCATTCGGCGAAAACGCTGCGGCCGGAGAGCGTGAGGCCGTCCTGCGGCAGATAGCCGGCAGACGTGCCTTTGGCGACCACCAGGCCGCCGTAGTCGAACGTGTCCATGCCGGCGAGAACCTTCATCAGCGTGGACTTACCGGTGCCGTTGCCGCCGACCAGGCCGATGCGGTCGCGGGGCGTG
>Ga0210383_10000959_pt1 | contig 26583 bp, 23 predicted proteins | sample IncBWC14OmetaG_FD_160072 | JGI IMG/M metagenome (GOLD analysis project Ga0210383, IMG submission 160072) | Forest soil microbial communities from Barre Woods Harvard Forest LTER site, Petersham, Massachusetts, United States - Inc-BW-C-14-O ... | reverse complement strand
TCCCTCATTCGCCGCGGCGCGAGAAGTAACCCTCGACAGCGATGACAAGCTGATCGTAGTAAAGATCAACGGCAGCGCGCGCGCCTACCCGATCCGCGAGATGGCTTATCATCATGTCGTCAACGATATGGTTGGAGGGGCGGCGCTGGCGGCGACCTATTGAACGCTGTGTCACACCGGTCTGGTGTGGATTAGAGATGTGGATGGCCGAAGACTGACGTTTCACCTGGCCGGCATCAATAATCAAAACTTCCTCATGCGCGACCAAGAAACCGGCAGCTATTGGCAGCAGATTAGTGGAACTGCCATCTCTGGTCCGCTGAAAGGCCGGCAACTCACGCTGGTACTCTCCGATGAGCTGACGTTCGCGGCTTGGAAAGCGGAAGAGCCCGCGGGAACCGTGCTCAAGCAAGCACCGCAGGACGCCTCTGAATACGAGGCCAAGGATTGGGATGTGCGCATGAAGCGCCGGCCCACCGTCATCCAGTTTCCCGAGCACGGGATGCAGCCACGCGATCTGGTTCTTGGAATTCACACCACAGACGCCAGCCGGGCATTCCTTCATGACCGGGTCATCAAGGACAAGCTGGTCATGAGTTACGTAGGAACGCAGCCGGTGCTGATCGTAGTGGGTGCGGATGGGCAATCCATCAGGGCCTTCCACGATCAAATCCCTGGCGTGGATGGCGTGCCCGCTTTCTATCGCATCGCCGAAAACAGGCCAGAAGCCCTCCTGCTGGATGCGCCCACCGGCAGCGAATGGAATTTTCAAGGCTGCGCCGTCTCCGGGAAAGTGAAAGGCGTGTGCCTCGAGCGCATCCCCATGCTCAAAGACTACTGGTTCGACTGGCGGAACTATAATCCCAAGACGACGATTTGGGGAAACGCTACTAAATGATGGATGAAGTGCGGCTACAGGATGCAGGCTTCCTGCTCCGAGATTGCCGATGCGGAAATCGGTGTTCCAGTGGAAGCAGAGTTTTACCGAGGGTGAAGTTCTGCTAACGCGGGAGCTTGTTCACGCCACAGGCCCAGCGCCTTTTGCGCCGGACGATCGGAGAAACTGAACAGGACCGATTCTTCGTTCGCTTGATGCGACACGGTGTACCAGGAGGGCACGACGAAAATGTCGCGTGCCGACCAAGGAAACGAGCGATCGCCGATTCGGCTCGATCCACTGCCTTCGGCCACGCAATAGACGGTGGAATCGGTGGAACGGTACGATTCGCCTTGAAACCCCGCCGGTAGCCTTTGCAAGAATGCACCCAGAGTGCGCGTTACCGGCGCGTTATTCGCGTTTAGATACTCAACCTTCACTCCGTGACAAGGATGCAGCAATTTGTTTCCGGACAAAGCTTCGCGCGCTGGTGCATAACGGAATGCAAAAACCGGGGACGCAACGGCGACAGAGTCTTGTGTCCCCTCGTCGGGAAGATGTTCGGCGAAGCTGCTGTCGTAGAAATTGACGATCGGAATGTCCAACCCATCAAGCCAGACGACCGGCGAATTTCCCGGATTGCCGTGATCGTGAAAAGTCCACGACGGTGTCAGAATCAGGTCACCGGGATGCATGTCTACACGCTCGCCATCCACGGCCGTGTAGGCGCCTTCGCCTTCGATGATGAAGCGCAGCGCGCAAGCCATATGACGATGGCTGTTTGTGAATTCCCCGGGCAATACCAATTGCAACCCGGCATAAACGCTCTGCGTGATGCGAGACGCGCCGGGGAACCCAGGATTTTCGAGCATCAATACTCGGCGCTCGGCCTCACGCGCGGTGATCAGTGCGCCCGATTCCATTAGGAAGGGCCGTAATTCTGCATAGCTCCAAAGCGTAGGCAGGGATGCCGGATGCGGCTGCGCGCCGACGATTTCGCTCAACACCTCCCACAGCGGCGCTGCGTTCAGCTTCGCGATGCGTTGATAAAATTCCGGGCGGGCGGCCGAAATCATGCCGGCAGGGCCGCCAGCGCCATCCGAACTTCCTTGCGCGGATCGTCCACCACTTCGCACTTGTCGTCCAGGATCATGGTGGCGCGCTTGGCTGTATTGTAAGCGGGCCAAGCCAGCCCCTTCTCGCTCGGATTGCCGGTGCGCGCAAACGCTACCCAAGCGCCGCTGATTTTCGACGCAAGCGCATAGCGATCTTCGCCTGAGCCGGTCATCGGCTTGCCCAGATCCGGAATGTCGAACACGAATGGAATTTCCATGCAATGCATCGCTTTCAGTTTGCCGTCGCGCACCGGCGAACGCCACTTGAAGTAATACATGTAAGCGGAAGCCTTCCCCAATGCAGCCTTGCGTTCGGCGGCTGTAAGCGCGTTGGTCCAGGCAAAAGAATCGGAGGCGGATTCAAGCGCGACGTCGATGTTGCTGATCGCGGGGTCCACTTGTTTGTAGACTGCGATGATTTTATCGGTATCGGCATCGCTTGCATGGAAGGTTTGTTTCACGCGCGCGCGCATCCCGGCCTCGTCGATCGGATCCAATTGCTGGCCGGCGAAGAATGTCACCTCGGTCTGCACCGTGCCAATCAGCAGAGGAACACTCGCTGAAATCTCAGGCGCGGCCGGATCGAACGGATTGCCCGGCAGCGTTTTGCCATCCACCACGGCGCCGAAGCGTCCGCCCGCCAGACCCTGCACCAGGCGATCGACAGGCATGTTTTGCAGCTCATCCAGCCGGTCCGGCTTCAAACCAACCTTCGCGAGAAATGCTTCGGTGGATTTGTTGGCCGCCTCGCGAGGAATGCCTCTGAGCGATGCTCCACTTTCGATGACGGCACGATGGAACAGGCCCTTCGCGGCAGGCATCGCAAGTAACGTACTAACCTTCGCGCCTCCGCCCGACTGTCCGAAAATAGTGACGTTCCCGGAATCGCCGCCGAAGTTCGAAATATTATCGTGCACCCACTGCAGCGCGGCCACGATGTCCAGCATCCCGACGTTAGATGCGTTGGCATACTTGGCGCCACCCAGATCGGCGAGGTAAAGATAACCGAAAGCGTTCAGGCGATGATTGATCGTAACCACCACCACGTCGTGCTTGCCAGCCAGATTCACACCATCGTAAATCTTGAAACCGCCGGAACCGGAAGTGAATCCTCCGCCGTGCAGCCAAACCATTACCGGACGCTTGTGCGTGGAAGCTGCCGCGCTGGGAGTCCAGACGTTTAATACCAGGCAATCCTCACCAGCGGGTTCGCCCGCATCAACCGCGGCCACCTCAGGGATGAGACCGGAAGGACCCTGCGGCGATCGATGGCCCAGTTCCAGCGTGTCCTTGACGCCCGTCCAAGGCTGCGGTTTTTCTGGTGGCATGAAGCGGCCCGATCCGCCAGTGGAAGCGCCATACGGAACGCCACGAAAAACGCTCACCTTATCTTCCATCGTTCCGCGAATTTTGCCCGCTGTGGTTTCGACCACTGGTCCCGAAGAATCGCTTTTAGCGGCGGCCCCAAAAGACGGCGTTCGCAGCAAGATGCCCGCGGCGAGGGCGCTTCCGCCGAGAAAAGTTCGGCGATTGGTGAGGTGATTATTTACGTGCATAGCCGAGAAGAATTATACACCTTGGCGACCGAGCGAACTAGCCCAGAAAGCCGATGGCGCGGCCCGCCAAACCCACTCCAAACCACAGGCAGAGCGCCACGGCGGCGGCAATTTTCCCGGCGGCCGGAGCCGACTTACCTTCCGACGCCACCACCCGATTGTAGATAGTGAATTGGAACAACAAGGCGAAGAAGAGGAAGAGCATTTTCACGCGAAAGGATGTATTGCCATAGCATTTCATGGCTTCCGAAACGAACAGCAAAACCCCGGAAGTAAGCATCACCGCCAGGCTCCAACGGTTCCACGGGCGGAGCGCCGAAGCAACTTCAGAGATCGGCTGCGTTTTGTATATCAGGCCGAATTGCCGCAGTACCAAAACCACTAACGAGCCAAGCAGAACAGTGAGAGCGAAGAGATGGAAATTCTCGATCACTGGAAAAGCCACTCTCGAGTTACGAATGGCCTGGGCGAGCATGGTGTTATCGCACCATTGAAAGAAAGGGATGATAGCCGACATTACCGATCCTAAAAAGTGTACGCCATGGTGCGGCCGCAAGTGATGATCGCCGCCCAAAGAATCAGCGATGCCCAACCCGCCACGCGAGCCTCCATGGGCGGAACCAGCGCGTTGTCCCATTTGTCCACGTTGCGATAGATGCCGCGCTCAAAGGCAATGGCGTTGATGGCGGCGACAATCAGGAGAATCACTTTGGTCTTGAAGAAAATGCTGTTGTACGCTTTCACCGCCTGGCACCAGAATAGAAAAATGCCGGTAATCGTCATGATGGTGAAGCCGGTGAACATCCAAGGTTTGATTTGTTCGTAGACTTCCGAAGCAGGCCGGCGCTTCATGATGTAACCCATCAGGCGCAAATCGGAGACCAACAGCAAACCGACGGAAATAGAGAGGGCTAGGACATGGGTGGTTTCGATAATCGGGAACACCCAGATCGATTCGCGGATAGATGTGCCGATATTGGTGTCCTGCAACCATTGGCACATACTCAAGATGGACATCTACCTAAAACCCTCCTCGGGGATCCGGCCAGCAGCGATTCACGCGTTATTATGATATGTCAATTGAACGACGTTGCCGCTAAGGCAAGAGGTTACAATCGCATGGCTAGGCTGAGTTTAACCCGTTTTGGCGCGATCGCGGCGGCTGTCCTGACCGCAATTTTCTCGCCCCTCATGCGCGCGCAAACAAATGCAGCCGACTGGCCGATGTACAATCGCGACCTTGCGGGCACGCGTTTCTCGTCGCTGCACCAGATCGATACCACCAACGTCGGCACGTTGAAGCAATCCTGGTCCTACAACTTGGGAAAAGCAACCGGCAACGAGGCGGGCTCCGAATTCACGCCCGTCGTTGTGGATGGTGTGCTCTATTTGGCAGCTTTTCATTACGTCACCGCCCTGGACGCAGAGACCGGCAAGGAAATTTGGCGATATGAGCTGAAGGAAGGCTCGCCCTCAAAGCGCGGAGTGGCATATTGGCCGGGCGACAAGAGCAACCAGCCTCGCGTGATCTTCACCACTGGCAGCAAGATGATCGCGCTCAATGCAGGCAGCGGAAAAATCGATCCAGGATTTGGGAACGAAGGCACCGTCGAGATGACCGTGCCCTACAATTCCGCGCCGGTGGTTTACAAGAATCTGCTTCTAGTAGGCGCAAACACCCCCGAGGCGCCGGCCACTGGCCCCGCGGGCGATACGCGCGCTTACGACGCCCGCACGGGCAAGAAGGTGTGGGATTTCCATTCCGTACCAAGGCCTGGGGAATTCGGTCATGACAGCTGGGAAGGCGAGAGCGGGAAAAACCGGTCCGGCGTAAACAACTGGGGCTTCTCTCTGACCGTCGATGCCGAGCGAGGCATTCTCTATACCGTGTTCGGCGGGCCGAACACGAATTTTTGGGGCGGCGATCGCAAGGGGAACGATCTTTTTGCAAACTCCGTTGTGGCCATCGATGCCGCGACTGGAAAAATGAAGTGGTACTTCCAAGTTGTTCATCACGATATTTGGGATTTCGATCTGCCCGCGCCGCCCACCCTGCTGGACGTGACGGTGAAAGGGACCAAGATCCCAATTCTCGCCCAAACCGCCAAGACCGGTTACATGTACATCCTCAATCGCGTGACTGGCAAGCCCGTGTTCGGCATCGATGAAAAGCCGGTGCTCCCAAGCAAAGTGCCCGGCGAGCAGAGTTCGCCAACGCAGCCCCTGCCCGTGAAGCCGCCACCGCTAGCGCGCATGAGTTACGGGCCCGAAGACATGGTCTCGGCCGACGACACCACCGCCGAGCATGCAACATTCTGCCGTGGACTCGAAGCCCGCAGCGGAGGATTCTACAATCAGGGCCCGTTCACGCCGTACGTTTATCGCGAGGCTGGAGCGAAGCCGGCGTCGAGCATCATTTTTCCGGGCGCCATCGGCGGCGTGAATTGGGGCGGCGCGGCAGCCGACCCCGCATTGGGATATGTATTCGTGAACTCAAACGACGAAGCCAGTCTGGGATGGATCGAGAAGAAACCGGAAGGATCGCGAGTGTTGTTTGACCGCAACAGTATCGTGGGGCCAATGTCGCGCTTCCACTGGAGCGAGGGAGATCCGAAAGTGGGAAACATCCCGCACTCGGGCGAACGTGCATGGCCTTGCCAGAAGCCGCCGTGGGGCAGGCTGATCGCCGTGGATGCGCACACTGGGGACTTTGCCTGGCAGGTTCCCCTCGGCGTGACCGACGAATTACCGCGAGCCAACAGAAATACTGGACGATTGAATCTCGGTGGACCCATCGCCACAGCCGGGGGCTTGGTGTTTATCGGCGCCACTAACGACCGCCGCTTTCGAGCGTTTGATTCCAAAGACGGAAGAGAACTGTGGGCAGTAAAATTAGACGCGAGCGCGCACGCAGTCCCAGTTACCTACGCAGGTAAGAACGGAAAGCAATACGTGGCAATCGTGGCCGGTGGGAATGGAACGTTGGATGATGCAACGCCGGGAGCAGAAGCCTTAGTCGTTTTTACCCTGCCCTAAGGCTTTTACTCCGACGGGAAGTTAGTGAGTTACTTAGTGCCGCCGGCTTCTACAGCGGTAGCATCGGTCAGCATAATTTTAGATTTCGTGCCGCCTAAGTCAAGCTCTCGCAGCTTAGATTGGCCATTTTCGGTTTTGACATCCATCTGGGTGTCGGAATACTTCGCGGCATTGGTCTCAACCTTCGCCGTTACCGCAAAAACGTTCTTGCCTTGCTTGAATGTAACCTTATCGCCATCAACCCGGACTTCGTACTCCCCGGGCTTCAGTTCGCTCTGGCCAACCCACATAGGATCAGCGATCCGTAAATGGTAAGTCGAGGCAGCGGTGGCGATTCCAAGCGAAAAGACACAAGCTCCTAGCATCAGTTTGTTCATCTTCATTAGGTTCTAGCTCCTTAGATTGAATGCGTGTGGTACAGCTCTACGAGGAGTGTGGGTGTCGTCTTGCTACAGGCCACACTATTAACTACGTTTCGAAGCGACGAAAGGTTACTCCCGGCTCCATAAAACTCAGCAAAGGCTTAGTAATGTTTCACTTAGCACGCTTGCTTTATTGGATGACAGCTTGCCGCCATTGGATGCAACATAAAATACATCAATTGCTTTGCGGCCCTCTGTGTCAATGAGTACCACGTCGATGTTACAGCCTGCTGTCGATATGGCTGCAGTGAGATCATAGAGCAAACCTGGCCGGTCTTCCGCGATAATTTCGATCAATGTTGCCGTATCGCAAGCGTGCGGATCCAGATGTACCCGCGGTTGCACGGTGCGTTTCTTCATCCGATTAGGAGCTGTGCGCCCGCGCAGCAGTTGCTCGCTGTCCAAGCGCCCCAGCGCTACGTCCTCTAGCGTCTGCCGCAAACGGTCGTTTTCGGTAGGATTCAATTCCAGTGTGCGCCTGGGGTCGGCGAATACAAACGTGTCGAGAATCACTCCCTCGGCGTTCGAGAAAGCTTCCGCCTTGAGAATATCCATCCCAAAGCTGGACAACGCGCCTGCTAAAGAGGCGAACAACGCGGGCCTGTCGCTTGCGACGATGGTTGCGCGATGTACCCCGCCGGGAGCGTCGATCTCGACCGCTACGCCGGTCGACTTACTAAGTTCATAAAGCTCGCCGTGCGCGCGGACATCCTCGGCGGTGTGGGTGCGAAGATAGCGCGATGGAAAGCCGCGCATGAACTCAGCCGGTTCCAAGTCGCCTTGAAGATCGGCTGGAACATCGGCGATGCGCTCGGTTTCGAGCTCTCTAATCAACTGTTGATGGGTGACGCGGTAAGTTTCCCAGAGCTGCTCCAGCCGCCAGGGCGTCATTGCGGCGGGATTCACAGCGGAGATGTCGCCATAGGTCAACAGCGTCAAAAGTTTCAGCCGTTCCAGCGTGCCAATACGATCGGCCAGCATGCGCGCCGTGGCGGGATCGTAGAGATCGCGCGAGCTCATCACCGCTGAAAGATCCAAGTGATGCTCAATGAGAAACTCCACGGCGCTCTGCTCTTCGGGGCGCATTTGGATGCGCTGCATCGCCACGCGCGCTAACTCAACCGACAGCCGTGCGTGATCGCCGCTATGAGCGCCCTTGCCCGTGTCATGAAACAGCAGTGCGAAGCGGAGCAGGGCCAGGTCTTCCACTTCGGAAAGTATCTCAGCCAGTCGGCGTTGCGCGGTATCTTTGCTGGCCGCCAGCTCCGCCAGCTTTTCGATGGTCACCAGCGTGTGCTCATCCACCGTGTAGCGATGATAGAAGTCTGGAACAACCAGGCAGAAAATGTTGCGCCATTCCGGGAACATCGCCTGCAGCAGTTCTGTATCGTGCATCGCCCGGAGAGCGGCCGCGGCATACGGTAGCGAGAGAACGGCGTGCAGCATTGGCCATAAAGGCTGCGTCCGCTCGCAATAGGTGGCGAAAGTGCTGCTGGCCTGTTCCAACCGGCGCTCGGTTTCCGCCGCTAACGGGATGCCGTGGCGAGCGACAAACTCGAATAGCCGGAAGAAAATAGCCGGATCGGTCGTCAACAAGGCTGGCGATCTTAGATAGATTCGTTCGTTCGAAACCGTAAATTCGGAATTCGAAAGCCGCGAGCGCCAGTCGCGGAATTGCGTCACCAGGCTGCTTTCGCTCCGTTCGTTCACATCCAGCGCGCGGCGGGCCTGGCTGTAGATCACGCGCGCATTGCGGAAATATTCGCGCATCAGATCGGCCGGTTCTCGAAACGATAAGTAAGACTGCGTAGTGAGAGCCTCTTGCGCCTCGAAGGTCAGTACGTTCTGATCCCGGCGTGCCCAATAATGCAGAAAGCAGCGCAGCGAGTGAATAAATTTTGTGGGCGCGATCAGCCGCGCGGCCACTTCCTCATCCGGCTTGCGCAGTTTGCCGAGCCAATCGATTAAGTGCAAGTCACGCAGTCCGCCGGGCGTTTCCTTGACATTGGGTTCCAGATGATAAAACGTGCCTTGGAATTTTTCGTGACGCTCGTGCGCCAGTTGGCACAAGTGTCGAGCCAACACGCGCCCTTGCCTTTCTAAGAATCCCGGCAGCTTGTTTTGAAGCTTGCCATAAAGGTCCCCGGAACCGCCGAGCAAGCGGCGATCCAGCAGGCTGATGCTCAGCTCGATATTTCCCTCGTGGATCTCGGCGCATTCGGCCACCGTACGCACCGAATGGCTCAAGCGCAGACCGGCGTCCCACAGCAGACGAACGAATTCAGAGAGCGCGCTCTTCATCCCGGCGGCCTGGGACTCGCGTTCCATCAAGATCAGCACATCGACGTCAGAGAACGGGAACAGTTCGCTTCGTCCGAATCCACCCACCGCAAGCAGTGCAATGTTGAGATCGGGCAGGGTAGCGAGCGAGGCTTGAAACGCGTCGATAGTCATTTGTTCGATGAGCGTGGAAAGCCCGGCTAGAACCGGAGCAGCATCGCCCGTGGCGAAAAATGTCTGTTGAAACTCTTGCCAGGCAGGCTGTGAATGCAGCTTTTCCATTGTGGACGGGATTGTTGCGGCGCTTTGACTTTGATTGTATCGTCTGAGATGTGGTCATACCATCGCGGTTTGCGATCTTCCTCAGCGCGGCGCTGATCCTGGCAATCACACCCGGACCAGGGATCTTCTATGTGCTGGCCCGCAGTTTGCGCGGAGGACGCCGCGAGGGTGTGTTGTCGTCGGTAGGCACTTTTCTAGGCGGCTTGGTACATGTGGGCGCGGCTGCATTCGGACTCTCTGCGATTCTGGCAGCCTCGGCAATCGCGTTTGAAACCGTCCGGTATGCGGGCGCCGCGTACTTGATTTACCTGGGATACCGCATGATCCGTAGCCGCAATGAAGCAATGAGCGACCAGAATCTGGAATCAAGCGCCGGCCGCAACACGCTGGTACAAGGCATAACCACGGAAGTGCTGAACCCAAAGACAGCGCTGTTCTTTCTCTCGTTCATTCCCCAGTTTGTTTCCCTGAATCAAGGACACATTGGCGCGCAATTCCTCCTGCTAGGCGCGATATCGGTGACACTGAACACCTGCGCCGATCTTCTCGTGGCGTGTTTCGCCGGACCGCTTGGATCGAAAATGCAGCGCAGCGCAAAGCTACGCAGCCGTCAGCGAGCGGCGTCAGGCGCAGCCATGATCGGTCTGGGAGTCTATGTGGCCGCGGCTCGGGCTAAATGAACCCGAGCTTCTGCGTCGTAAAATTCGCCAGGTTCGGAAACACGCTGGTCAGCGAACTATCGGGAACACCAAACCACGACGCAATGGTTGCGCCATACTGATCGAGCGACGTCGACGGCAGCCACACACCGCGCCCGGAAACATCGTCCGGCCCATCCAGCGCCAGTAATGGAAACGTTCCGTACACATCCGCGCCTTTCAGCGCGCTACCGACCACGAAGTGGTGGCTGCCCCACGCATGGTCCGATCCCGCGCCCGTGGACGGCTGGCAAGTGCGGCCAAACTCCGATTCGGTAAATGTCACCACTTGACCATCCAACCCGAGCTCTGCCGTCGCGTTATAAAACGCTGCGATGGCGCCCGCCAGTTCGCCATAGAGCGATATCTGCTGCGGCAACTGACCGGTATGCGTGTCGTAACCGCCCTGCGACACGAAAAATATCTGGCGGTTCATCCCCAGCGTGCTTCGCACCTTCAGGATCTGCGCCACTTGCTGCAGTTGTCCTCCCAAGCCCGTTTGTGGAAATACGGTTTGCAGTGCTGTGCCGCTGGATAATGCCGCGTTCAACTCTTTCCCGGCCTGAATGCCATCGGCGGTGAACTGGTTCGCGGTTTGGATCAGCGACATTCCCGAATCGAAAGTCAGGATTTGCTGGAAGGCTGCGTCGCGCGCGTTGGCGGCGTCCGATCCGTCGGAGCCATCCAAGCCCAGCCCGCCATTCGTCACCGAGGCCTGCGCGGCAGTCTGGCCCGTCAGAAATAAAGCGTTGCCAGCCGTGGAGACACTAGTTGGAAAACTGGAAGGAGCGTTGATAGCTTGCAAGATGTCGGCCGCGCGGCCGCCCCAGCCAGTCTGCTGTCCGGGCGTGGTCTGCCATTGTGCCTGTTGGTCGGAATGCGAGAACAAATTGATGGGCACGGCTGCTTGACCGTTCTCATATTGGTCCTTGGAAATCGGCTTGACTAATGTCCCAACATTGGCCACCACCGCCAGCTTGTTCTGCGCATAGAGAGCCTGCAGAGGAGCAAGAGACGGATGCAGCCCGTAGGTGTCGCCCGAAGCCGCGGCGATCTGCGCCAGTGTTCCCGAAGGCAGCCCCAGCCCACTCCCGCGGATTCCAAGGTACGTGTTGTAGTTCTGGATTTTAGTTTGCATCGGGATGACGGCGTTGTTGGAATCGTTGCCGCCAAAAAGGAAGATGCAGACCATAGCTTTGTAATTCGGCGTGGGATTCACCACCTGCGCGTTCAGCAATCCCAAGCGGCCCAGCCGGCTGCCCATGCCCAGCATGCCGAGCGATCCAACGCCCAACTGCAAAAGTCCCCTACGAGTGATGAAGTTCTTCATGATTCCTCTGGTTGGATTAATGCTGCACTTGGTAGAGCGACGACGTCGCGATCAGGTAAATCGCATTCCGCGCGGCGTCGGTGCCATTCCCGGCCGCCTTGATGGCGGTGACGATGTCCGCCTTGAGCGTTCCAGGCATTCGTCCATACATGAAAGCGTTGTCGATGGCGTTCACCATATCGCTCGGCGAACTGTAGAGCTGGCTGAAAGGTCCCAGGCTGTAGTGAATATCGCCATCCAGATTCTGCGCGATCAGATCCTGCACTACATTGGCGCGCACCAGCGCGGTGGAAGAGCTCAAGGTCTGGAACTCAGGGCCCAAGAGCCCGCCCGCGATTCGATAGAGTGGCGAATAGTAGTTGAAGATGCTGGACGCATAGAACAGGTTCTGGCCCATATTGGAGGCGAGACCTTCAATGGGGTTGTTGTTCACCACGCTCGCGTTTATGTTGCGCATCATCGCCAGCACGAAAAGTATCGGCTCGCGTAAATGGCCCCCCGAAGTCTGGATGGGTGCGTTGCCGTCGTCGCCTTGGCGAGCTTCCGCATGCATCAGAATCGCGCGCACCACCTGCGACAAGTCGCCATTTGTTGAAGTAAACACCTGGCTGATATCGGCAACGTACTGTGGACTGGGATTGCTGGTCACCAGGTGCTCGATCAGGCGCAGCGAGATGAACGGCGCAGTGTTGGGATGAGTTGCCAAAGTTTGCAGCACAGTCTGCAAGTCTTGCTGGGCAGTCTGACCGGCCGGCAGAACCACGCCACCAACTATGGTCTTCGACCCTTCATCGTGATTCGCCTCCACCGGAATCATCGGGCCGGTGTAGTTCTCGACGTTGTAGCCGGACACGATGGCATGGCCAGTAAAAGTCCAGCCGGTCAACGCGCGCGCCATGTTCGTAATGGTCGGCGGAGTGTAACTCGGAATGGGCTGGCCGCTCGAATCCGTCTGCGGAGTTCCATTGGGATTCAACAGCGCTGTGCCAATACTCAAAAGCTGCATCACCTCGCGCCCGTAGTTTTCGTTGGGAGCGGTACCAGCAACGGGATCGGCCTTAACGTTGTTCACCATGTCCAGGTAAACGCCCATTGTCGGGCTGAGCGTCACATCCGTCAGGACGTTCAGGTAAGTTCCAAAAGCGTCTTGCGACAGCATGTTCTGATAGGGAACCATCTGGCGCGGTTCGCCGGTCTTCAGCCCGCTGACGACGAAGATCTGGCTAAGCGCGAAGGCCACACGCTGGCGCAGCTGATCTTGTCCGTTCATGGCGTGGACGAAAAATTCACTTTGCTGATCCACCAGATTGGCCGACGAATCTTTGCTGGTCTTATAGAGCGAGATGGGTGCCGCAAGCTGCTCGGTGATCCAGGCGTCGAAGCCAATATCCTGCAAATGCGCGATGCTCGCTGCATTGGGGCCCCAGGAAGCCTGCTCCAGGAATCGGGCGGCGGCCAGATAACTCACCTTAGGATTTGCGGAACCAACCGCCGCAATCGAAATTTTTGAATTAGACCCACCCGGATCGGGATTGTTCACGTGAAACGCGAGGAGGCCACCCGGCGTGGGAGCAAGCGTCCCCGTGGCGGTCAATTGAGTGGGCGAAACAAACTGCGTAGTGAAAACGGTGTCGCCCTGCTTCACTTGAGTGCCCGCGACAAATCCGGTTCCCGTCACCGTGATGGTCTGCGCGCCGAAAGTCAGCTGATTAGGAGCCAGGCTTTGAATCACAGGAATCGGGTTCAGCAATGTGGCTATGGCTTGCGCGGTGGCCTGGGGCTGAGCCTCGGTAGCCGCCGTAATTGTGATCTGGTTGGATGCTGGCAGCGCGGTAGGCGGCGTGTAGGTTCCATCACTTGCGATAGTGCCCAACGCGGCAGAGCCTCCAGGAGTTCCGTTCACGGACCAAAGTACGGTCTTGTCCACGGCATTCGACACGCCGGCATGGAATTTCAGCGGCGCTCCTAATCGAATCTTTGGAGCAGCCGGATTCAGCGTGATCGTTGGGTTCGGCATCACATTCAGCGTTCGTTTCCCCGACGAGCCGGCGCCCGGATCGGGATTGGTCACAGCGATCGAAACGGACTGAGGCGTACCAATGCTGGCTTGGAACGTGAGTGCTGTAGAAGAACTAAAAGTGGTGGGCACAGACGATCCATTGAGTAGAACTTGCGAGCCACTCACAAACCCCCTCCCATTCACCGTCACGCTGAACGTTCCGATGTTGACCGCGGAGGGTCCGAACGACGTGATAGATGGCGTCGGATTCAGCCACGTAACCGTTGCATCGCCCGAGACCGGCGGATTGCCCACAGTGGCCTGAACGGTGATCGGCCCCGGATTCGTCGCAGGAGCGGTATAAAGGCCAGTATCAGAGATCGTTCCTAAACTTGGGTTGCCGCCCGTGACCCCATTCACTGCCCAAGCGATGGTGCCGTTCACGCCATTGAGTTCAGCGCTGAATTGCCTGGTGCTGCCAGCTCGAATCGAAATCTTGCCCGGCGATACAGCTACCGGCGCAGCGATGGCCGTCGCCATGGGAAGTGCGAGGGCGAGCGTCAGATAGAACCAAGTTGTAGCGCGTACCATGTCGTTTCATGGCGATCATAGCCGCGCTCGACGCCCGCTTCAAGAATAAAAGTTACTTAGAAAGAATAACTTAAGGGTTACGTAAGTCTTCAGTAGTATGACAGCGATTCAACGCCTGCGCCGCCCGTGAAGGTGGATATTACACGGTTCTGCAACAGATCGATCACCGACACTGTGCCATCACCGTGGTTCGCCACCAGCACAGTCTTGCCATCGGGCGCGAAGGCAAACCCCATGGGATCCTTACCAACCGGGATCACCTGCTGCTTGCCGTGCGCGTCCGCGACATCGATGATGTTCACCAGCCGTTCGGCCAGATTGCAGACCAGAAGTTTGGAACCATCCGGCGAAAAGCGCGGCTTGAACGAAGCCTTCGTGTTCCCCTCGAGTGGGATGGTTACTTCCACGGTATCGGTGGCTGGGTCGATCACCAGAAGTTTCGGTTCGGAGTGATCCACCGCGACAACCCACTTGCCATCCGGCGAAGCTGTAATGCCCTCGGTACCATTTGGCGCCGGAATGCGCGCGATGATGGCGCGCTTCTTCAGATCGATAACGGTAACGTATAGCTTGTCGTTCTTGTTCGCGACGTAAGCTTTGCTCGCGTCGGGTAAGACCGCGGACCAATGGCCAGTGCCTTCGGTATCTAGCGCGGCTTCAATGCTCCGCTTCTCCGGGTCGATCACCAGCAGCTTGCGGCTCAAATCGCAGGTGACGTAAATCTTGCCCGCGCTGTCAATCTGAATGCCATGCGGAGCTTGATACGGCGAAACGTCGATGGTCCCCGACACCTGCCGAGACGCCAGGTCGATGATGGCAATAGTGTGGCCCGGGTGCGGATTTCTTCCATAGACGCCGTCGCCATAAACGGGAATATAGGCGGTCTTGTGATCGGGCGAGATGGCAACATCGTGCGGAGCCACGCCCACTTCCAGGTTGGATATTTCCTTGAAGGTCGAAGGATCGTAGAAGCGCACGTGCCTGCCGATTTTGTCGATCACGGTGGGATTGTTCGGATCCACGCGTCCAGCAGCGAAAACCAGCGCAGCCGCCGCAAGCGCCCCAGCGGCCCGCAAGACGTGTCTTCTAATTCCCATGGGTGGATTATATACCGGCCGTGTGACGTCGCACGCTGGGCCAAATCACGCGGTTCCACCACATCAAGGCGCCCGTGACGAACAGAAATGCGGGCGCAAGCCCGATGATCACCCACAGCGCTTTGCTCGGCCAGCCTCCGAAATTGCCGAAATGCAAATAGCTGAACCAGCGGATAATTTTATCGCCGGTACTATATTTCGGGCGAAAGCGCGGCCTTGGGATGGGCGTGCTGACAGCAACCACGGGAATGTTCGGAACGAGCGAGGCTTCCGGTAATGGCCGATACACATCCAGTGGCGCGATCTTGTTCACCAGCGCCTGAAATGGCCCTGGAAAGCCCGCATACACGCCCACAAGCCCGAACATCAAGACAAACGGCAGCATCCACAGGCCGACTACGCTGTGCAGTTCCCAATTGAAAAGCTTCCAATTCGACGTGGGTTGAATCGTCAATCCGCGACGCCAGCGCCGGCTGCCGGGCCACCACAGCACTGCTCCGGTCAGTGATAACGCCAGGACGAACACCGCGCACACGCCATTGATCAGGCGTCCCACTTTACCGGACAGCAAATTCACATGCAGATCCAACAACCAGGCCATCACTTGAATCGAATACGGGCGCGATTCGCCCAGGTCCTCGCCGGTGTACGGATCGAACAGCCGTTGCTTTTTGTGACCTTGACGGTCCATCCAGATTTCGATGGCTTGGTTGGCTTGCTTCGAGTCCCAGATCCAGCTCACTTGGTACTGCGGATAAGCCCTGCGCGCGGCATCGCGAAGTTCGTCGTGCGTGAATTTGTGGCTGCCCACAGCAACGATGCGGGGGCCGGGCCAAAGCCCGTTGTAGAGCTCATTGCGGAAGACAATAGCGCTGCCGCTGACGCTAATGACGAACACGTACAGACCCAGTGCGATCCCGGTCCAAAGATGAATCTGGAAGATGGCTTTGCGCAGCCAAAGGCTTTGTGGCCGACGCAGCCATCGCTCCCAGTAATTCATGGTGCTAGCTTTAGCTAGCGGCCTTCTTCACGATCTGCGAAGGATCGGCGCCCACGCGTCCCGAGCCATAAGCGGCAGCGGCAGGCAGGTGGAAGTCGAACTTGATGGTAGGCAGATTCGGAATCGGAGACGCGGGATCTTTGCCGTTTACCCCGGTCACCAGCGACGCCGTAACGCCGAACACGGTGTCGGAATCGATGTGCTCATCGCCCTGCAAATACAGCGCCGTCACCACTTCGCGATAGCCGTCCGCACCAATGATGAAGTGAATGTGCGCGGGCCGGTAACCGTGGCGCTTTTGCGCGCGGATCATGTCGCCCACCGGACCATCCATCGGAATCATGTAACCAAGCGGCGCGATGGTGCGCAAATAAAAGCGCCCATCGGCGTCCGTTTTGAACGTCCCGCGCAAATCCATTTCGGAAGGATCGTGCTTTTGCAGATCGTAATTGCCCGTTTCATCCGGCTGCCAAACCTGCACCGTCGCGTTGGGGACGCCTTGCCCCGCGGAGTTGTACACGCGGCCATAAAGACAAACTTCCTGACCGTTGGTTGGCTTGGTCACAATGGTGTCGCCCAGTTTCAGAGTCGGCGAATCCTGGCGATAGAACGGGCCCACCAGACTCGATTTTGTGCCGGCTTCGGTGGCGCGGCGATCGTGCAGCGCGTTCACCAGGCTGCTAAGACCCAAGGTGTCCGAAAGCAGGATAAACTCCTGCCGGTAAGCGGTGCACTTTTGGCCCACCGCGGTCAGAAACTTGATGCCTTCCAGCCACTCTTCCGGCGTGAGATCCACCTCGCGCGCGAAATCATGCAGATGGCGCGTGAGCACGGCCATGATTTCCTTCAGGCGCGGATTGGGCGTAGATGCCATCTGCTCCAGAGCAGCTTCGGTAATCGTGTGTTCGTCAATTGCACGCATAGGTACCTCCGTGGTCACCGCAAAACGCGGTGAAAAACGAGTATACAGCACGGCTACGCGGCCGCGCTTTACACTAAGACCTTATGTCGAAGGTTCTGGTGACGGGTGGGGCGGGGTTCATCGGTTCGGTAACTGCTCATCTTCTAAAACGGCGCGGATATGGGGTGGTGATTGTGGACGATCTCTCGCGCGGACACGAACATAACGTCCAAGGGCTCCCTTTCTATAAGCTGAACCTTTTGCAAACGGCCGCGCTGAGCGAATTGTTCGTCCGCGAGCGTGTGGACGCTGTGATTCATTTCGCGGCTCATTCCATGGTGGGCGAGTCTACGAAGAAGCCGGAGAGTTACTTTCTCAATAACGACGGCGGCAGTGCATCGTTGTTCAGTGCCATGATTCAGGCGGGAGTGAAAAGGCTGGTATTTTCCTCCACGGCGGCCGTGTACGGGACGCCCAAGGTTGTCCCCATTCCCGAAGATCTTCCTTTCGATCCCGTGAATCCGTATGGCGAGTCGAAGGTGCTAGTGGAGAAAATGCTGCGCTGGATGGATAGCTGCACCGGCCTGCGCAGCATCGCGCTGCGATATTTCAATGCGTGCGGGGCCGATCCGGAATCGGGGCTGGGCGAGGAACATGAGCCGGAGACGCACTTGATCCCGTTGCTGATCCGCGCCGTTGTCTCTGGAACGCCGATGACGATTTTCGGGAACGATTATGCAACGCCCGATGGCACTTGCATCCGCGATTACATTCACGTGGCCGACCTCGCGGATGCTCACGTGGCGGCCATCGAGAAACTGCTGGCGGGAGGAACGTCGGACGTGTTCAACGTAGGGACGGGCGCCGGGCAATCGGTGAGAGAGGTAATGCAAGCGGTGGAGCGAGTAACCGGCCGCAAGGTGCCGCACGAGATCGGCCCGCGAAGGGAAGGCGACCCACCTGTCCTGGTCGCCAATTCCGACAAATTGAAGCGGACCCTGGGTTGGAAGCCCAAGTTTACAGAGATAAAGGACATTGTCGCCACGGCATGGCAGTTTGAGAACAAACGAGCGGGAAGGGAAGGTTGAGTGTTGGTATGACCGCAACCGATTTAGATCAACTTCGTGAGATCCTCAAAAAGAAGTCCGTGCAGTTCGGGACTTTCACGCTCGTCTCAGGACAAACCAGCGATGTCTATGTAGATTGCAAGCCCACCACGTGCGATCCCAGGGCGATGCCCCTGATCGGGCGTCTCTGCCTGCAAAAAATGGATGAAAAGAAATGGTTTCCTGAAGCGGTTGGGGGCCTGACGCTGGGAGCCGATCCGATAGCATTTGCCATCGCCAGAGAAAGCCTGGATCGCTCGACGCCGATCGATTCATTCATCGTCCGCAAAGACCGCAAGCCACACGGGATGCAAAAGCTGGTGGAAGGCCTCACGGAGACCGAGGGCCGGAAGGTGGTCATCATCGACGATGTTTGCACTAAAGGCGGCTCAACAGCCGTAGCAATCCAGAACGCAAAATCGGTTGGCATGGAAATACTAGGCGCCATTTGCCTCATCGATCGGGAAGCCGGCGCAACCGAACTCCTGCGCAGCGAGTTCGGCTTGGAATTGGCAAGCATTTTCAAGCTGTCCGATTTCAGATGAACAAGAATTAAAATTCACGTTTCTTGACTTCGGGCGTGCTTCCGTCGCTTGATCGTCGTGCCTATCGGTCGAGCAATCGCGGAAAATGGAGCAACGATGCGAACGTGGTCGCGGTCTCGGTGATCCAACAGGCTAAGGAGAGATCCCCAAAAGTTATCCGGTAGCCAGAAAGATCGCCCAGGAGTCACTTTTGAGCCGGCCTGAAGGGCGGAAGAGCCCGAGCTAAAACTCCGACAGTTGAGCAACAGAAGGCGATATCAAAGAAAGCTGCTCGGGCACGTTAGAATCGAGCGAAGGACGACTCAACTGGGCCTCGGTAATGATGCCGTCGGCAATTCCTCTCAGGATTACATATGGTTCCATAATGGGGCGGACAAAGCGGTATGGCTTCCCCTTTCTTTGCAGAATCGGGCCTCTAGAATCTTCGCAGAATAGCTTTAGATGCTTCGCGAAAGCTGGAATTCCATACTGCTTTCCCATGATCAATCCTAACGGCTGAACAACGTCCCGGGCGTAAAAGAATCCATGATCGTCCTTTGCAGCGAGGGCGCATGCGAGCAGAACCGGTTTAAAGTTTTTCCCCCGTGGGGCAGTAACGGAGAGGCGATAAGAACTGAGATTGGTTTCTAGCTGTGTATCCGCCGCCTCTTTAACGGCCAAACCGAGATCGTCCATCGTGACACTGAGGCGATCCGTCTGCACCGCCTGAAGGCAGGCTTCCCTCGCAAGCAGGTGCGTGTAGGAAGGAAGTCCCTGCGAGTAGTCTCCGATCCGCATCTTTACCTCTGGGCTGATTGCCAGTTCCTGGCAGCGTGCCAAACCCTTGTCGATGATCTCGATTAATTCGGCTTTTGACATTCTCTGCATCTCCACTTGGATCAGAGATCTGTCAATGGAACGATGTTCGGCGATCAGTTCCTGAATTGAGTCAGCCACACCGACTAGGATGATTGTCGCCTTTGTGGAGTTGTCCGAAAGCGTCTTGATCGTATCTGCCATTAGAATTTTGGTAGAACTATCGCTGACACGGTCAAATTCATCAATGATGATGAGGCTCGGGCCATCAAGGGAGTCCAGCAGTTCGCGGATGTTTTCGCTGGTCGCTCCCACTGGAACACTGTCGTGGAGGTAGATTTGTTCGCCATCGATTGTCGTGGCGAGTTGGCGAAAGACCGAAGCCCAGATCATGTCGAATCCCATGGAGTCAGAGCAATTTATGCGGGCGCGCTGATATCCAGACTGACCCCCAAGGACAAGCATGTCGTAGAGCAGGTTAGCAATTGACGTTTTCCCGACGCCGCGCTCTCCGAAGATAATCGCATGCGCCCCCCGCTGAAAGATGGCTCCCATCAATTTGTCGATCTGGCGAAGTCTACCAGCGAACAGATCCTTGCTGTCAATTGGCGCACTGGGGCTAAATGCCTGATGTATTTGAGCCAGAAGTGTGATTCGACGTTCGAAGTCCATACGCAACTCATTATCGCATACTAAATACGGTCCATCGCATAGTAACCCTACGTTCGCCTGGAGAAATACGCCGCACGCCCCTCACTTGCCCGGGAGCATTGCACAAGAACTCCAGCTCACTAGCCCATAGACTGTCGCCGGATGCAGTTAATGCTTGAACATCGAAGTTTGACACCCCAGTACCCGCCTCTTATACTGGAACTTGCTAGTCTTCTACGTTTCGGGTGCTTTGCCCGGGCCGAGGAAATAAATGCCAAAACGCACCTTTCAGCCAAACAACCGCAAGCGGGCAAAGACACATGGATTCCGGGTTCGCATGTCCACCAAAAATGGCCGCGCTGTGCTTTCACGCCGCCGCGCCAAGGGCCGCCACAAACTCACCGTTAGCGACGAGAGAGCCGTTCGGTACGCCGACTAGCGTCGGCTTCCCGACTACTGCTCGGATTCTGAGAGCCGCCGATTTCCGCAAGGCCTACAATCAAGGAACTCGCTTTACGGGCCGGTATTTTGCCGCCTTCTGCCTGCGTGTGGCCAGGACCGGGAGCGAAGGGCCCCGCCTGGGTTTCACCGTCCCGAGGGCTTTTGGTAAGGCCGTGCTCCGCAATCGCGTGAAACGACGGCTGCGTGAGGCGCTGAGGGTGCGCTTGCCCGAGGTGGCGCAGGAATGGGATATTGTGATCAACCCGCGCCGTCCCGCGATCGCGGCGCCGGTGGAGGAGCTTCGACGGGAAGTGGATCGGTTGGTGACGCAATGCAGAAAGCAGTAATCGCTACTTTGCGTCTTTACAAGCGCTTCGTTTCGCCGCTATTGCCCTCGGCCTGCCGGTTTTCTCCCACCTGTTCGGAATACATGCTGGAAGCAGTGGATCGATACGGCGTGCTCAGAGGCGTCGGGATGGGTCTGCGCCGGCTTCTGCGCTGTCATCCGTTTCATGTGGGTGGCTTCGATCCGGTCCGCTAGAAATTTGCAACATCATGGCCGATAACCAACCCAACAAGCCCGCAAGAAAAGAACTCACCATGGAGCAACGGCTCCTGCTGGCGTTTGTGCTCATGGGATTGGTGCTGTTCCTCACGCCCTATTTCTACAAAGCGCCGCCCCCCGCGCCCAAGACCGGAATCAAGAGCAGCGACCAAAACGCGTCGGCGACTACGAAATCGGCAGCCGTGGCCCCAGCGCCGCCCCAGCCCGCCAGTTCCCAACCAGCGCCCGGGCAAATCGAAGCTTCGGCCGAGCAGCAATTTGTCATCGATACCGACATCTATAGCGTCACGCTCTCTAATCGGGGCGGAACGGTCCGCAGTTGGATCCTCAAGAAATATCGCGACAAGCAAGGCAAGCCGTTAGAATTAGTGAACGCCGCCAGTTATTCCAAGGTAGCGCCACCATTTTCCGTCGTGCTGCGAGACGATAAAGCGGCCGACGCATTGAATTACGGCCTCTACGTAGCCAAGCCGGCAGCCAACGGCTTAGGCATCGAATACGAGTTTTCCGATGGGAAGAACTACGCGAAGAAGACGCTCCAGTTTTCAAAGTCCGGCTACCTATCACAAATCGAAACGGAAGTAACCCTCAATGGGACGCCCACCGACCACCTGATCCAGTGGCGCGGCGGCTTTGGCGATGCCACGGTTCTGAATCGCACAGCGGAAGAGCACGCTGTCTATTTCGACCCAAAAGAGGCCGCTATGCTGGGCCTAAGCCAGGGTAAGCTCTACACCAAGGACGCAAAATCCGTTAAGGACGGTCCGCTGATCACTACCGGAGATTATTCCTTCGCCGGTTTGGACGATCGCTTCTTTGCAGCCGTGTTTCTTCCCAAAGACAACACGCAAGTGAAGGTGCAGGTCATCAAGGATGATGTGCCCCCCGCTCCCGCCGGCAAGGAAGAAATGCGCGTGGGCGTGGAAGTGGGCGGCGATTCGGTGAACCGCTTCACCCTCTTTGTCGGGCCGAAGGATATCGACCTGCTTCGCCGCGTAGATCCGAAGCTGCAGCAAATGATCGACTGGGGCTGGTACGGAGTGATCGCCAAGCCTCTGTTCCTGGCCATGCACTGGCTGAACGACAATTTCGTTCACAACTACGGCTGGTCAATCGTCCTGATCACCATCGCCATCAATGTGGTGCTGCTCCCCCTGCGCCTGAAGAGCATGAAATCGCAGCGCAAGATGCAGGCGCTACAGCCCAAACTCGCCGCGATCAACGCTAAATACAAGGGTCTCAGCATGCGAGACCCCAAGAAGGCCGAGCAGAACCAGGAAGTAATGGAGTTTTACAAGAAGGAAGGCGTGAATCCCATGGGCGGCTGCCTTCCCATGGTGGTGCAGCTTCCGCTGATCTACGCCTTCTACAAAGTGCTGGCCGTCACCATTGAGATGCGCGGCGCGCATTGGTTGTGGATTTCGGATTTGTCCCAGCCGGAACAACTGGCCATTCACGTTCTGCCGCTCATCATGATCGTCTCCCAATTCGTCATGCAGAAGATGACTCCCAGCCCCGGAATGGACCCCTCGCAGGCGAAAATGATGATGTTCATGCCGCTCATGTTCGGGTTCCTGTTCTACAATTTTTCGAGCGGCCTGGTGTTATACTGGCTAACCAGTAATTTAGTGGGAATTGCACAACAATGGGCCGTGAATCGGATGATGCCTGCACCACCCCCGCCTCCGCCTACGGTTGCATTGAAGAAGAAGGGCAAGTAACACGTGGACGAGAAACAGGTGGGCGAGAAGAAATACACAGTAACAACCAGTGGCTACCGGATCAGCGAGTTTCTCGACATGGTCATTGGAGACATGGGGCTGGAACTCTCCTTTGATCTTTTAGAGGGCCAGCACCTGCATCCCGATCTGGAAGATCCCGATATCCTGGTGAAATTTTCCGGGCCGGATGTTGATGTCCTGCTCGCCAATAAAGCCGAGGTGCTGCTGGCGCTTGAGTTTCTGACTATGGAAGCTCTTCGAATGCCAGCCGAGCATCATTCGCTGCTGTGTTTCGATTCGAACGATTATCGTACGCTACGGATTGAAGAGTTACGGCTGAGCGCGGTCACGGCGGCCGAAAGCGTAAAGAGGACCAACCGGCCTTTCCATTTCAATCCGATGAGCAGCCGTGAACGGCGCATCATTCACTTGAGCCTACGGAACGAGACCGACATTCGCAGCGAAAGCACCGGTACCGGACCTTTTCGCCAAGTGGTGGTTCTTCCTATCGATATGCCGTTGCCGGAGCCGATTCGTCCGCCCAGGCCGAGCCCGCCTCCACGCGGCGGCCCTCACGATAGAGACTCTCGCGACCGTAACAGGCGATCTGGACCGCCTCGCCGCGGCGGCGGTTTCCGCCGGCCGTAACAAAACTCAAGCTGCGAATTCAAGACACCATCGTTGCCATTTCCACTCCGCCCGGACGATCTGGTGTTGGTATTGTGCGCCTTTCGGGGTCGGACGCGCGCTGCATCGCCGAAAGCGTCTTGCGATTTCGGGATGGGCACGAGTGGAACCCCTGGACCCTCGCGCTGGCGGAATTGGTGGATGATTCCGGCGCTGCCGTAGATCAAGTAGTGGTGGCTTATTTTGCCGCGCCCCGATCCTATACCGCCGAAGATCTGGTCGAGATCTCCTGTCATGGATCGCCGGTAGTACTGCGCTTCTGCGTCGAGCACGCTTGCGCCGCCGGAGCCAGGCTGGCCGAACCAGGCGAGTTCACGCTACGCGCTTATCTGAACGGACGAATCGATCTTCCACAGGCCGAAGCGGTCCGGGATTTGATCGAAGCCACCACTCTCTATCAGGCGCGTGTCGCCGCGCAACAAGTGGAAGGCTCAGTTTCCAAGCGAATCCGTCCTGTGAAAGAGCAGTTGGTCGAACTGATCGCTCTGCTCGAAGCAGGCATCGATTTTGCGGAAGACGATATCAGCGTCGCGCCCCTCGAAGAGATTCTGCGGCGTTTGAATCCGATCCAGCAAGCGCTCACCACCCTGGCGTCGACGTTTGCCTACGGCAAACTGGTGCACTCGGGCATCAGCTTAGCCATAGTCGGCCGCCCGAATGTTGGCAAAAGCAGCCTGTTCAACCGGCTGTTGCAGCAGGATCGGGCCATTGTCACCGACATCCCAGGAACTACTCGCGACCTGGTGTCCGAAGTGGCCGCGATCCATGGCATCCCGGTGAAATTCATGGACACGGCCGGCATCCGCACCGGCCAGGATCTGGTGGAAACGCTGGGGATCGAGCGCAGCTATCAGGCCATGACCGACGCCGACGTAACGTTGGTGATACTGGATATGGCCGAGCCCTTGCACCCAGACGATCTCGCGCTCATCGAACGAGCGAAGCGACAAGGGCGCTGGCTCTTGGTGGGAAATAAGGCAGACTTGCCCCGCCGCGCCGAGCCGCCCGTCGAATGTATCCCAGTCTCCGCACTTACCGGCGAAGGAATCGGGCGTCTGTGCGATGAAATCGCTCCATTAGCCTCAGTCGAGCAAGATTCCGGTTTCATCACCAGCATCCGGCACGAGCAACTGCTGCGCGAGGCGATTGAAGCGCTGGAGCAGGCTGGTAAGGCGGCCCAACTCGGAATTCCGCACGAAATGCTGCTGCTGGATCTCTACGCCGCGCTGCGCCCGCTGGATGCCATTACCGGCGCAACCACCGCCGACGACATCCTGAACCGGATCTTTTCCACGTTCTGCATTGGCAAATAGACGCCCGGTCGTGTTTACAATGGGACTAGCTTTGGTTCGCCTAGTCGCACTTACCGCCTTTCTCGCCGCGATTGGCTCTCCCGCGCTGCTGTGGGCGCAGCCACATGCGCAAGAAGGCCAACTGGATGGCAGCCAGACCGTCTTCACCGTCCTGGCCGCAATCAATGCCGCCGGCTACGATGCCAATCTGGATTCGAACGCCAATTCACCGCTTCGCAAGCAGGTTCGCGACGCCATCGCTGCCAAACATCTCGATTCGGTGGAAGCGCTCAAAAAGTTTTTGGTGGACCATCGCCAGGAAGACCCCGAGGCCGATTTCAGCCAGTACATTTCCTTCGCCCTCTCCGTCCAAGGCCCGCCCGACTTCCAATTGTCCTTGCCCTCCCAAGAGGTCCCGCCGGATATCCGCAAGCTGGACGGCCTGAACGACCTGATCGCCAGCTTCTACCGGGAAGCCGATATCGAAAATCTATGGAAGCAGGCTCAGCCCGATTTGGATCGTATGATCGCGGCCTATCACGGTGGTGTCACCCAGGCCGTGCTCGAGGTGAACGCCTACCTGAGGAATCCCACCAGCGGATTAAAGGGAAGCCGCTTCCAGGTGTATGTGGACTTGCTGGGAGCGCCCAATCAGATTCAGACCCGCAGTTACAAGAACAATTACTACGTCGTCGTGACACCGTCGCCCGAGCCCCAGATCGATCAGGTGCGGCACGCCTATTTGCACTTTTTATTGGATCCATTGTCACTGCGATATTTCGAGCAATGGGGCCGCGATAAAGCCTTGGCCGATTTTGCCCAGTCCGCGCCGGCTTTAGACGACGCTTACAAGAACGACTTCATGCTGCTGGCTACCGAATGCGTCATCAAGGCGGTGGAAAGCCGGCTGGCGCGAGGCAGCAAGAAGCAGGAGTTAGTCAGTCAGGCTTTGGGCCAGGGTTTTGTGATCACTCCCGCGCTGGCCGATGGCTTGGCGGTCTATGAAAAGCAGCCGGAATCGCTGCGCAACTATTTTCCGGATCTGCTCGGGCTAATTGACTTGGCTCATGAAGACCGGCGTCTGCAAAAGGTTGACTTCGCGAAAGAAGCCACTGTTCACAAAGCCAAGTCGGCCCCGGCTCCACCCGCTCCGGTGCTCAGCGCGTCTGCAAAGAGTTTGGCGGAGGCCGAGGATATGTATACTGGCCGCAATCTCATCGCGGCCAGGGCGGGTTACGAGAAAGTGTTGCAACTGCCGGCCGAGAATCCGGTACACGCCAGAGCATATTATGGATTGGCGCGGATTGCAGCTTTAGATCACGATCCAGAGCTGGCCGAAAAGCTATTCCAAAAAACGTTGGAGATGTCACCAGACGATGAAACCAAATCGTGGGCCCATTTGTACTTGGGCCGGCTTTCGGATGCGGCCGGAGAGCGCGAACAAGCCGAAAAACACTATCATGCGGCGCTGGCTGTCCATGGAGTGCCCGAGCAGGTAAAAGTGGCCGCCGAGAAAGGACTCGCGCAGCCGTTTCAACGGTAAATGGCGCGTGGCGTTCCAGAGGCGTCCCAAAATTCGAAACCAGAAGATTTCAA
>Ga0210383_10000958_pt1 | contig 26602 bp, 26 predicted proteins | sample IncBWC14OmetaG_FD_160072 | JGI IMG/M metagenome (GOLD analysis project Ga0210383, IMG submission 160072) | Forest soil microbial communities from Barre Woods Harvard Forest LTER site, Petersham, Massachusetts, United States - Inc-BW-C-14-O ... | reverse complement strand
CCCGTCCCGGCACATTATGAGCTTCTGGCGTGCTGATGTTCGATACCAGATACACTGTAGTCGCGGAAGTGAGAAGCCGTAATCTTAAGCCTTGGCACAAGTTGAAGACGCACGATCATCCCCACATACTGAGAATCACTCAATTAGTCAGGTCCATGAGTGCTATGGGGATTTCGCAAACTGCATAAGATCGTTGAAGAGTCATGTCCAGATTGTCCTTTAAATGGTGAGATTGTCTGCGCCCGACGGGGGCTCGCCGCGTGACAGGGCCAGAATAGGAGAATGAAGAAGCTCGGATGTCACGTTCCTGTCCCGTTCACGTCTATTCATAGTGACATCGCTGGCTAAGATGCAGACCCGCTACTGAGCGCATTGGCGTTGGGATCGTCCTGCACCACTCCATGTGGCGGCGAGAACAATCAGCCGGCAGAAAATAAACCGCGTGGGGGCTTCCTTGGTTCTGGGTTATATCTCTTGAGTATGTCAACTGGCGAAAAATCCCCATAGCGCTCATCGACCAGTAGTCAAAACGTGTGATCGCTTGGTAGCGACAGAGAAGCGGGAGCTACGGCACTATACGAAACACTGTGCCATGTGAAGCTGGACCGCCCCACATAGTCGTGCCGTACAATGCGCCATCGGGCCCAATCGCTAATGGAGCCACGGGTGTAAGTCCATCTAAGTAGTTCGCGTAAAAGTCGTGCAGCACTGTGATCGTCCAGTTATTGTTTGAGTGCTTTAACTCGTAGGCCGTACCTGCACTGTTGCTACCTCCTGTCGGCGTAGTTCCGAACAGGTTTCCAGACTTATCCAAAATCACGCCTGTTACCGGCTCAGATCCGTCGGAGCCATTGAAAGTATGAAGTACCTGCTCTTTCCACCCCTTGCCAGAACGTGATAGTCGAAAAACGGTACCGCAACACGCTGCACCGGCTGCCGTGCCATAGAGGTTACCCACGGGATCCAGCGTCAAGGTGCCCGTTGGATTGGCATTACTGCCGCCGGGAAATCTGAAAAGAACAGTGTGCAGCCACTTTCCGTGGGTGGAAACGAGCTCGAAGACGGTGCCATTACCCTGGCAAGAACCGTTGTGGCAATCTGCGGTTACCCCATAAAGGTTACCGGTCGAGTCCAGGATGACTCCAGCCCAGACATAGGCACCATCCCGACCTCCGGCAAAAGCATGAAGGGTCGTCTTATGCCAGATCCCGCCTTGGCTTTTGCTCAACTTGAAGACGGTTCCGCAGCCGTACCCCTGATTACACGACAGGTTGCCACCCAGGTTAGTAGTACCGTAAAGGTTGCCGGAGGCATCGATAGCAAGTCCGGCCTCGGGTTGGTATCCATCGCCCGGATCCTTGAAGCCGTAAATGACCTTTTCTTTCCAGTGGCCGTCTGTGGTAGGGGTCAATTCGAAAATAGCGCCGCAGCCGAGGTTGTAGCAACCCGATCCTCCGCCACCGGCGGTAGTGCCGTAAAGGTTGCCAGCTGTGTCGAACAGGACGGGCGCCGAGGGCTGTGCGCCATCTTTATCGCTGAATAAGGGGAACTTAAATAGTGTCTTTTCTTTCCAGTGTCCATTAGCCTCCGGCATCAGTTCGAAGATACAACCATTCCAAAAGGTCGTCGTACTGTACAGGTTGCCAGATTGGTCGAAGATGACCGGGGCTTCGGGATTGGGACAGGCACCTCCCTTGTCGGCAAAACTATGCAGTACCTCGTAAGACGTACCTGCCGAAGCGGTTCTTATCAGAATAGAAAGCAACAGTGAGGTCAGAGCAGTGATTGCCATGGTGCGCCGCATATCATCACCTCCACGGCGGAGTTCGCACCGCCCGGTACCACGCTTGACGACCCCATCGAACGGCCCCGCCGGGAATCAATAATACCTCTTAAATATGTATCTTTGTACCGCTAAACCTGGCTGATCGTTGGCCGAAAATGTTAGGACTGAAGGTGAGGCGGTCAATCAGGCTGAGGAATTGGGCTGCGTCCCGAATCGTCAGTTGGCGAAACATCCCCATTACGCTCATCTTCCCTTGGGCGGGAACTTGAGTCTAACGACCTTCCATGAGAATGCCGGCCCGCCGCGAACTGTTGGCGGAAAGTCGCAAGCATGCGATCACCGCCAAGCTGCGACAGATTCCGTATCTAGGACCGATTCGAGTGGCGCTGGCGGTGGCGCTGATCCAGACTCCGCATCGTTCCCGAACCAAGCGACAACTCTGGGCCTAACCCGAAGAACCATTTAGTGAGGGCCGCGCTCTCGCCAAATGGAGCGAAACTGGCTATCGTGCGAGAAGGGGGTTCTGGAAGTATATGAGCTACCATAAAGGCAAACCTACGTTACGCATTTTACTTACACTCGCTCCGCGCCACGTCCATCGCGACTTCTGTCAGTTGACGTAACATCGCGATTTCACTCAATGACCTTGCCCGGCACCTTTCCAAAGTGCAAAATCCCAGAGGGGGCGAAAAGTGGAGATTGCGCTTCGAACAGCGTGCGGTCAAGACTCCGTCTTCGCCCGCGACCTCTATTTCGAGACCATGCGTGGAATGATAGAACGTCTTTTCGGCTGGGATCAGGCGCGGGAGGAGAGGAACTTTGCTGCGTTCTTCAAGGTTGACGAAGTCAGGATCATAACCGCCGACGACCAGGATGTGGGTTGGATTCAAGAGCAAGTCGAAAACAGGATGATCAACCTCGGCTCTTTCTACGTGATGCCCGCGATGCAAGGGCGCGGTATCGGGACGAAAGTTCTGAACATACTTTTGGCGCGGGCCGCTGATCAATCAAAAGCCATGACGCTGGCAGTTGTAAAGATAAATCCCGCCCGCAATTTTTACGAGAAGTGCGGATTTCGGATCACCCACGAAGATCAGCACAAGTTCTACATGAGAGCCGACCCAGGTGGACCTGGCACGGACAACCGACGATAAATCGCGATTACGCTCATATACCCTTGGGGCGGGGAACTTGAGCGTAACGGCCTCCCTTAAAAAGAGCCCTACTCACTGCAAACAGGCGGTTGGCGTAGAACCTCTTTTCATGCTTCGTTGTGACCGGATTCCGGTCATGCTGACCTGTTTTCGACAGTCACCACGCAACCAGCTGTCGGCGTCATGCGAAAAGCTCCCTAGTTGAACGGCGGTTTCGCAGCTACGCCGAACAAGGCAGAACCTATTGCTGCCGCACCCTGAAGGGCACGTTGCTCTTTAGTGTCTTCTTGGGCGTCACCACTTTGACCGTGCCAGTAGTAGCACCGGTTGGTACCGTGCTCGTAGTGTGGGTTCTCGACGCTTTGAAAGTAGCTTCCGTGCCATTGAAGGTGACGCTGGTCGCGCCCGCCAGGTTATTCCCCAAGATGGTCAACTTTATTCCGACCGTTCCAGAAATCGGATTCGTCTCCACGAACGGACCAAGGCCCACCGACAGGCTGAAGACCGTGCCGTCGTTGGTCGCCCCTCCCTGCGTGGTTGTGCCGTAGAAAGCCCCGTTAGTGGCTTGCACGAGTCCCCCGTACGGGTTTACGCCCTCATCTGAATCGAAGCTGTGCAGCGTCGTGAGTATCCCAGCAATGGTAAATTCGAAAGCCGTCCCAGCGCCGTTTGTGCCACCATAGTAGGTTGTCCCGTATAAATTCCCATTGGTGGCTTGTACGAGCTCCGCCTCCGGATATTCCCCGTCATCACTGGCAGTTTGCGAGCAAAAGTTGTAAAGCGTAGTAAGACTGCCAGACCCGGTAATCTCGAAAATCACGCCTTCGCCATTGGTCCCGCCCACGCTAGTAGTCCCGTAAAAGTTCCCGTTGATGGCTTGCACTAGTCCTGCTGCCGGTATCCACCGTCACTGCCGTTGAAGCTGTGCAGCGTGGTTAGCCGACCCCCTGCGGTGATTTCGAAAACCGTGCCCTCGCCATTCGCCCCGCCTCCATTGGTGGTTCCGTAAAAATTCCCATTGGTGGCTTGCACCAGCACCCCTTCTGGGTATTCGCCGTCATCACACGCAGTTTGAGAGCAAAAGTTGTAAAGCGTGGTAAGACTGCCAGACGCAGTAATCTCAAAAATCGTGCCGTCGTTGTTGGTCCCGCCAAAGTAAGTGGTACCGTAAAAGTTCCCGTTGGCGGCCTGCACCAACCCCGCGGCGGGAGCGTAGCCGTCGATACCGTCGAAGCTGTGAAGTGTGGTCAGCGTGCCTTCGGTGGTGATTTCGAAAATCGTGCCATACCCATCGGTTCCGCCACCACTAGTGGTCCCGTAGAAAATCCCGCTGGTGGCTTGAAGCAGTCCGTAAGGGTTAGCGCCTTCCGTCGAGTCGAAGCTGTGCAGCGTCGTCAGGTGTCCAGCTTCGGTGATTTTGAAGACCTCACCTAAACCGTTCGCGCCACCTCTGTAAGTTGTCCCGTATAGGTTGCCGTCGAAACCCTGAATGAGAGACATGTATGCGGGGTAATCACCGTTCGTCCCATCGAAACTCACCAGTGTCGTGAAAGTTTGCGCGGGCGAAGTAACTGTCGTCGCGATGCAAAACGCAAAGACAATGCATACTTTTTTGAATGAGGTGGATTTCTCCATTCTGGCCTTTCGGCTCGGTGCAGAAGCAGACAACTCACAAGTTCGCGCTTTGGCCATTGGAACTCTTTCCGGCGCAAGATTCGCTAGTCACGTTACATACCAAGACTCGCGTGAAAAGCAGGCCCGACGCCAACGGGGGCTGGGACTGGCCGAGCGCCGCATTTATCGGCCTCGGCTGGAACGGCTGTCAATGGTCGGTTTTGTACAAGTTTGGCGCGGTTGCGGAGGGCACGCCATCGGATGATTGGCGTTAAATCCCCATATCGCTCAAAACCCTAAGCCCCGGCGAACAGACGGCGCAAACTTGCGCTAAGGCCTCGCGGGCCGGGGCTGGCGTTGGGGAGAAAATACTAATTCACGGTATTGATTTTCGTTTCGGACTGATGGAGTATTGTAATCCGCGCGGAGGACTGTCCCATGAAACCTTCACCCCTGCCCCGTAAGACCGCTCGTATTTCCGATTCGCTTCACCGACAACTCAATGTGTACGCGCTGGCGGCAAGTGCGGCTGGCGTCAGCTTGCTGACCTTGGCTCCGCCGTCAGAGGCAAAAATTGTTTACACCGCTACCCATCGCGTCATCTCACCTGGCAAGAGCTACGATCTCGACCTTAACCATGACGGCATAACTGACTTCACTCTCCTTAACCATCACATGAGCACGACCTCGGGGTTCCAAGCAAGTTTTTATGCGGAGCCTGGGCCCGGAAATGCGGTCCAAGGGCACGTCCGATTCGGGAGGAATAGCGCTTTTGCGCTCGATCGCGGTGCGCGCATCGGTTCCAAGCGGCCCTTTCCTCCGGGCCGCGCTTCGTTAGCCTACTCTACGTTCTTCTTAACTACGGGCCATCACGGCGGAAGTTGGTTTAACGCCACAAATCGTTTCCTTGGGCTAAAGTTCAAGATTCGTGGCAGAACCCACTATGGTTGGGCGCGGTTGAGCATTACCGTTAACAGTAAGATTTCTGGCACATTGACCGGCTACGCCTACGAAACCATCCCCGGCAAGGGAATCGTTGCGGGTCAGACCGAGGGCATGGACGATCGCAATATCGAGCGGCCAGATGCAGCGCTAACCACTCCCGTTCCAGATTCTCTGCAACCCACCACGCTGGGCGCACTGGCAATGGGAGCGCTAGGATTGTCGATCTGGCGACGCGAGGACTCGGCGGTCGCAGCGCGGTGAAAATTAGATAGCCAACTGATAGTTGTGGCGATGCGTCGATTAAGCGGGCGAGTTAGGATATGTAGCTCATGGTGGAACGCAGTTTCAAGATTCTCCAGAGGTTCGGGAACCAGGTTCCGTCGATGGCTTCTTGCTCTCGATGCCACTATAAATTCCTTACTCCATCCAAGCTCCAGCGTGACCCGATACGCGCGGAGCAATATTTGCGAGAGAAGTTCGGCTTGCACGAATGTAAGGGAGAAACTCTGGGAGATCCCGTGGGGCCGAGGATGATTCGTAGGACGTAAGCCTCCTACAAATAGGTTCACGCGGGGGCGCATTCTCGACATGCGCTTCGGCTTGGTTACGTCAGTTGGATTATTTCCGGATACGCGGAAGTACGATGCCTAACGGGCGGGGCTACGGACATGATCTGCACGGTCTTCTTTCAGTGCGATAGTTGTCACATTGAGTGCCGGATTGATTCCGAAGCCCCGGAGCCGTGTGCTACGCCGCTCGTCATCCAACATTGCACGGAGAGCGAAGGCATTCCTATCCCTGGCAAGGTAACGCGGTTCCAAGAACGGCGTGGAGGGGCGTGGGTGGATGTTCAGCGTCGGATTGACGTAGCCTGAGCGGGCAATTCGCATCGAAGCCGAGATTCAAGAACTCCGAAAGCTTGCCGAAGCCATTCGGTATGCGAGAGGTACTTCTCGTCCTTCTTCTTGTTAGGAGGACTTGGGATCATCGCGGGCATCCTCGTGGCGCGTCGTCTAAAGGGCACCGAGGATATGTTTGACAGCCGGTCCGAGCCCGCGTACGGAGTCGCTGGTTGCATCCGCAGTTCAAGGGGCCGAACGGATCATGAGAAAGATCGACGGCGTGTTCGCAAATTCATCGGTCGATGAAAAACGATGGCCGCGAGCTTAGAGGAGACTCTGACGCGGCGTGCACATTATCTTCTGGGAGGGAGCGGTGGATTCTCCGGAACGGTTTCGGCCGCTGAACAAGTCAGACCAGAGCGAGAGTGAAAATGAATGCAGTGATCGAATTGAAACCCAGGCGTCAACGAAGTTACTCGTCGCCAGATAGTAAGTCGTTAGAATTGGGTCAAAGAATTGAATGTGCCGTGAGTATCTGTGATGACGAGCTCGGACATGGACGGTGCGCGGTTTCTCAATGCGGTTGCGCTGCAAAATGCCGTCCTGTGCGCCGAATGCGAGGTTGTCAGTGACAGCCCCCATGACACCTGCCTGGTCTGCGGGAGCCGCTCGCTTGTGAATATAGCGCGCATGTTCGGCGGGAACCTTCCTAAACACCGAGCAATTCGCATCGAAGCCGAGATACAAGAACCCCGGGTGCCGGAACTGGTGCTGGCTTTTCCGAGAATGCACAGGGTGCGAAGGAAAGCGTAGCCGAATAGCCTCCACGTAGCGTGCTGGCGGAATGGAAATGGCGAACTTGATCCAACACGTGTTCGTTCTCATGCTGGAGAACCGATCGTTTGATCACATGCTCGGTTTCTCGGGCATGAGGGGTCATGATGCCGTGAACGGCGGTTCGACACAGATCAATGGCTTGACTGGGAGCGAAGCAAATACCTTTAATGGCCGCCCTTACCCTGTTATCCGGGGCGCGGACAACGTAATGTCGGCCGACCCGGGACACGAGTTCACGAATGTTCTAGAGCAGCTCTGTGGAGCGGGAGTGACTTACCCTGCCGGCAGCCAGTATCCAGCCATCAACAATACGGGGTTCGTTTCCTCATACGGGGCGAGCGGCGGGGCTGCGAAGCCGGGTGAGGTCATGAAGTGTTTTGCTCCCGCGCAACTTCCCATGCTGGTCGCCTTAGCCCAGGAATTTGCGGTCTGCGACAACTGGCACGCATCCATGCCAGGTCCCACTTGGCCGAACCGCATGTTTGTCCACGCGGCCTCTTCCGGCGGGCTTGACCACAGCCCGACCACGGAAGAAATCGTTGGATGGGAGACGATAGGAGGTTTCCAGTTCAAGGCCGGCAGCATCTTTGATGCTCTGAAAAGGAAGGGAGTGTCGCGCCGTTTGTACGCCGGCGACGATTTCCCGATGGTCGCGGCTTTGAAGGGCATCAGCCTCTCGGATATCCTGCACTATGGCAATTTCGCCAGCGATCTTAGCCAGCCCACTTATCCCTACGGCTATGTGTTCATCGAGCCCAGCTACGATGTTTTGAACGAATACAAAAACAGCTCTTCGCAGCACCCGCTCACCGATGTCACGCTGGGAGAGGGACTAATCAAGGAAACCTATGAAGCGATCCGCAACTCTCCGCATTGGAATAGCAGTGTTTTGATCATCACTTGGGATGAGCACGGGGGGTTTTACGATCATGCCATTCCCCCTGGTGCGGTGGCGCCGGGCGATACAGCGCCTCAGGACAAACACAATCAGTTCGGTTTCACGTTCGAACAGTATGGGCCTCGCGTGCCAGCGATCGTCATCTCACCAATGGTCCCGAAAAACGTGATTGACCATCGGTTGTATGACCATGCTTCGATACCCGCCACGATCGAGGCTTTCTTTGGGGTCAAGCCTCTGACCCAACGCGATGCAAAGGCTGGTCGTCTCGACCTGCTCCTTTCCTTGAATACACCGAGGACCGACACCCGCAACCCTGCCTTCGCCCACAACTGTTGGAGCGCAGCCGGCAGTAATGAACATGATGGTGCCTGACTTGAATACGATGGTTGCCGCCAGACCGGAGGAGACAGTCGACCAGGGCACGCTGCCGGTGATTCTCCATTCAGCTCTGCGCCAGGATCTTGAAATGTCACCGGAGCAACGGACGGCCATCCTCCAGCGGGTAGTGTCAATCAGGACGCGCGAGCAAGCTCGGCAATACCTGGCGGAGGTCCAAACCAAGCTCCGTGAGCGCCGAGTTGCGTCGATGTAAATGCACCCCGCCAGTATGGGCAACGGACTTCCTGACTAAATCACCAGTCACTTCCGCGCGGGCTCCAGCCTACAAAATGCGATGTCTAGTATGACTTGCGTGGTTTCTTGGCAGTCACCACGGCCTTTTTAAGTCGCTTGTAAAACCAAAAGGAACTGAACCGTCACGACAACAAGACGATCAATTTTGATCAGCTTTACGAAGCCCAGGGGTTTGATACTAGAGAATCACAGGGTTTCTGACGGTCGATGGGCACTTCGTGAACAAGCGATGCCCGTCAACCCAATTCACAGAAAAAGAGGAATGAGCCAGGCCGCGCGAGAGGGCATGCCCTGCGCCACTTGGTCGATGATTATGAACAAACGTAGGCGTTTCCACTATGTTACGGCCCTTGCGCTCTCTCTCATATTGCCGCAAGCGGCGTTTGGGCAGAACGCGCCCATAAAGAAAGCATTGGTGGTGAATGGACGCACAGCGGATGCAGCCGTCGTTCAGATCGACGGGCATTCCTACGTGGACGTCGACACTTTCGCGCGGATGATAAACGCCGCTGTGAAATTTGAACCCGACCGCGTCATCCTAACGGTTCCGGCCACACAAGCCGGTGCCAAACCGGAGCGCACTGCGCCCGGCTTGTCGAAGGACTTTTCCAAGGCGGGTATTTCCCAATTGGCGGAGATGCGGGAGTGGAAGGCCGCGATTGCGTCCGTGATCAGGTCTGGAGTTGCCGAGGGCAACTGGCTCGTTCCCTTACTCCATGATCACCGCGTCCGCGCAGAGGCGAGCCTAAGTCAAACGTCGTTGGCGGCGAAAACCGACTCCGATCAAAAAGCTCTGCAACTGCTCAGAAATGAGAACACGAATCTGGGGGAGTGGGACAACACAACCCAAGCCTCCGTCCATTCCCTCAATGCTGAGAAATCGATCAATCCACTCGCAGTGCAGAACGATCCGCTACTGGCAAAAATCACGGAGTGTGGCAATTTTCTTAATGCCATGTTGGTGGACGGTGAGTTCGCGGACAGCCCTACTTGCCATTGAATCCGGAAAGACTGGCAGAAAATATCAAGGGATACTGTACGGAGGAGATTGTCGGCCAACATTTTGCTGGTTTCTTTTCGGCCGAAGATGTGGAGCGTGGCGAGTCAAAGAAGATCGTTCAAGACGTTGATTACGACGCTCTCCGGAAGCGCGAGCCGTCTTTGCGCATGAGCCAAACATCCAGACCGAAATCGGTTCCGCTCGACAGCTACTTTGAGATTCCTGCGAGGAATACGCCATATGAGCACCATCCCGATTCACGAAAGCATCTTCGTCGTTGGACTAGGTGGGCCGTCCGGCAGCGGTAAGTCGACGGTAGCCAAGCGTGTGGCCTCTCGTCTCAACGGGCACGTTATCTCTATGGAAGTCTACTCCATCGAGATGAACCACCTTCCGCTGGAGGAACGAGCGAAGCTAAACTATGACGCGCCGAATGCAATAGACATGCAGCTGCTGGAGAGCCATATCCGCGACTACGCAACCGGCAATGCGATTGAGGCCCCCATCTACGACTTTGCGGAGCACTTGCGCGTGAGGGACCGGCGCGAGCACATTCCAGCGAAGTCGCTGCTGATCGTGGAAGGCATCCTGGCTTTGCATTTTGCGCAGCTGCGCCTACACTTTGACCTATCTATTTACCTGGAAGCTCCCGACGAGGTCTGTTTCCGTCGGAGAAAGGTGAGGGACATCACTGAGCGTCAGCGCTCCTGGGAATTCATCCGGAGGCAATACGAGAATACGGTGTTACCGGCTCAGCGACAGTACGTCCGGCCCAGCAAGAACTACGCCGACTTTGTTGGAGAGCGAGGCGGACCTTGCAACCTTGGAGAAGAGCCTCTACGACGCCATCGTGGAGAAGCGCTCGTTCGCCGCGGTGCGATAACACGCTTATGGAGGAAGGCACCGAAGACCTGACTGTTCCAAATCGCATTCCGCTCACTGACCGCCTACCCACCGGAGCCAAGCGTGGCTGTTGGACACTGAGGGACTGGTCAACCTGCTCGTATCGGACGGTAGAATGAAATGAAATGGCTGTACATGTCGAACTGCATAATATCGGCGATGCTGCCATCGAACCGGAGGTTCGGGCGCTGGTTAAACACGCCTTGAGCGACAGGCCGGGAGATTGGCGGGTGTCGATCGTCGGCTCCCGCGAGAACGACAGCTGGGAAATGAAGGTCCTGGGCCCGAACGGGTTTGAGCGGTCATACGCATTGGTCGGCAGCGCGGGAGAGCATCAGGCATTGATGATCGCGAATGTGCTTATGAGGTTGCTGCCGGGGAAGGTTGGGGGGGCGGCGATAGGAGTACGCACATGCGCCCCGTGATTCGCGGTCGAGGCCCGCAGAATTCTCAGTCTCCGGGAGAGCTCAGTTCAGATCCTCCGGCCGGAGATCTTCTCGCCGGGTCTGTCGACTGGGGACATCTCGAATATGGCCGTGGTCAGCAGCAATGAACCAGCGCGGCGACTATATGCAGGTCGGGGCTTCCTGGAATATGGAATGGAAAAGGAAGCCCTGAAGCTCTAGGGCCGCTGCTAAGATGTGGTTCTCGTGGCGAAAGACCTCAATCCAGGTTGAAATACGGACGCCGCCTGACGACGAAGATGCGCACCGAGCCAATCAGCCTGGAGAAGCGGGAAGAAATTATCGCGCACATGGCGACTTAGCTGTTGGAAGCGCGTCAGTGTTTCCGGGGCACGAATTCTTCCCCACCCATTCGCTAGCAACGAAGAGGGTTCGCGGCTGGCTTGAGAAGCTGTACAAAAGGCTGTACAAAACGGTTACAACAACGCCCTACAACACCCTTTTCGCACATCAACCACCCAGAACAACCAACAACTTACGCACGATTGGACGGTTATGACAAGGACCGGGCCGGAAACCTGCCACTGCGTTTCGGCCCGTTGCTCCCTGAAGGCGGCCGAAGGCGTCTAAATGTGGCTGTGACACGGGCGCGCCAGCGGTTGACTGTCGTGTCTTCGTTTAGCCACTTGGACCTAGACTTAACCCGTGTGCGGCCGGGGAGCGGCGTTGAACTGCTCCGAAATTATCTGCAATACCCCTCCACCAACGGCAAGCGACTCGGCGACGCTGACGTCACGGGAGAACCGCTCAACGCTTTCGAAGCGGAGGTCTTCGATTGTCTTTCGGCCAAGGGGTTGAAGTTGCTTCCGCAAATGTGCGTCCCGCTTCCGGATAGACATGGTTGCCGAACATCCCACGAAGCAACCGGGCGTTACGTCCTGGCCATCGAGTGTGACGGGGCGACATACCACTCGAGTTATACAGCCAGAGATCGCGACCGGTTAAGGCAACAGCAGCTTGAGAACTTGGGATGGCGGTTTCAGCGCCTCTGGTCGACCGACTGGTTTATGCGCAAGGAAGATCGGATTCAACGCGCCATAAAGGCGTTTAGCGAGTCTGTAGAGTTTGCAGATAAGCTCGATCGGGGCTCAGGGCAAAACCATCATGGCAACAGCCTCAATCACACCGCACACTCCGAGGTTCCGAAACGAGGTCCGAAGCCACCGGTTCCAGTGCGTACCTCGATCAGCGAGTATCGCGGGAGTGAGTTGATTGTGCTGATAAAGTGGATCGCTTCAGACGGTCAGTTGAGAACTGATGACCAAATCATCGATGAGATCGTTCCCGTACTCGGTTTTAGCCGTCGGGGAGTGCGAATTGAGAATGCCATAAGAAACGCCATTGCCTTGTGGCGCTCTCGATCCTAGGGCCGAACTCGAATCTGGGGTTCGACCCGCTCAGGCTTGCAAGGGATCTGCCCCAACCTGTGCTCACAGGCTCTCGAGCACCAACTTGAGGTATTTCCAGAAGCTCTCCACCGACGAAATCTGCACCCGCTCGTTCGGGCTATGAGGATCTACGATCGTCGGGCCGAAGGACACCATCTGCATGCCAGGATATTTCTCGCCAATAACTCCGCACTCCAGGCCGGCATGCATGGCGACCAGCTTTGCCGGCTCGCCGAAGAGCTTCGTGTGCACCTCCTGAAGCTTGCGCACGATATCGCTGTTCGGCTCCGGTTTCCAGCCGGGGTATTTCCCTGCGTGCTCCACTTCGAACCCCGCTAGCCCGCATACCGTCGCGACCATGCGGGCGGCAGCCAGCATGCTGCTCTCGATCGCGCTCCGCTGACTCGTGACAATCTCCACCACGTTGTCCTTGGTACTGATCATCGCCAAGTTCGTGGATGTCTGGACCAAGCCGCCGACATCGGGACTCATGGCCAGGACCCCATGATGCAAGCTCGCGAGCAGCGCCACCATTTGCTTCGCGTCACTCGCCTCCAGCACTTTGCCCGGTCGAAGGGCTTTCTCAACCGTGATCTGCAATTCGGAATCGAATCCCCCCAAGTCAGCCTTGTATCCACTTTCGGCCTTGGCGACGGCCGATTTCAATTCGCCCTCGCGGGAGGGGTCGGCTAGCACAACTGAGGCCGCGGCTTCGCGCGGAATCGCATTCTGCGCGCTGCCACCGTTGACCTCGGCAATTTCGATCGGAAGACGGTCCATCAGGACCTGAAGAACCCCGCCCATGATCCGCAGGGCATTGCCGCGGCCTTGGTGGATATCCACGCCGGAGTGCCCGCCTTTCAGACCCCACACCTTGATGCGCCATGCTGATCCTGCGCTCGCGGGACGAATCCCGACGTTGCGGCGAGCCGTTGTCTTGAGTCCGCCTGAACAACCGATGCAAAGGGTGCCCTTCTCTTCGTTGTCGAGGTTGAGAAAATACTTAGACTTCAACAAACCGCCCGGGAACGCGGCAGCCCCCGTAAGCCCGCTCTCCTCGTCAATGGTGAAGAGGAACTCCAGCTGACCATGCGCGATATCATTGCTCTCCATCACGGCCAACGCGGCGGCCACGCCGACTCCGTTGTCGGAGCCCAGCGTCGTGCCATCCGCTTTCAGCCAGTCCCCGTCCCTCGTCACCTTGATAGCGTCGGTATCGAAGTCATGGACGGTTCCTTCGTTTTTCTCGCATACCATGTCGAGATGCCCTTGTAAGAGCGCCATCGGAGATCCCTCGCGTCCCGGTCGCGCGGGTTTCCTGATCACGAGATTGCCCGCGTCGTCCTGCACGGATTCGAGGCCCAGCTTTGCGGCCAGTGACAGAACGTAATCGCGCGCCGCTGCCTCCTTTGTGGAAGCGCGGGGAATGGCCGCCAATCTGTCAAAATGTTTCCATATCGGTTCAGGTTGCAGGTTCGCCAGTGTAGGTATCATGACACGCTCCGTAGGATTAAATTAAAAGGTCAAGCTATCGTACAAAGGGTTACTCTGGAACGCCAAGCTTCTATGTTCATGCGGATGATTTCGTTGTTCGTGGCCATCATCGCTTCTTGGGCCCTGGTCCCTCTCTCCCGTGCACAGAGCTCTCGGGACATCACCCTGGCCTCGGCTTGGCTCGCCACGCAACAGCTTCCTGATGGCGGCATCCTCTACGCCTCAAATGAAATCAAGCCCTACTTCGCAAACCTCGCGGCTATCGGCTGGTTGGAGGACAGGACGAGGATCCCTCAGGTTGAAGCCTGGATGAGCTGGTATATCGCCCATTTCAATTGGCCCGATCGGTGGGGGGAGTACGGCACAGTCTATGACTACGCTGTGTCCGGGACGACGGAAACCTCGCTGGGCGCCTTCGATTCAGCCGATTCGTACGCCGCCACGTTTCTGTCTCTTTCAGAGGCGCTCTGGAACACGGGCGATCCCGGTGCTCAATCCTTCATAAAGGACACGGTTGGCGAGTACAAGCTGAACGTCGTCGGCAACGTCATCACGAACCTGCAGCAGCAGAGCAATAGGCTCGTCTATGCCATGCCAACCGACCGGATCGAGTACCTGATGGACAACTCCGAGGACTATCGCGGCTTGATGGACCTCGCGCATCTTGCAGCGCAAGCCTGGGGTGACGCCGATGCTGCGAGTTGGTACAGGGCGCATGCCCTTGGCATCCGGGCAGGGATCGAGAGCGTACTGTACGTTCGGAACAGCGGGCTGTATCGTCCGTATGCGGGATCAGGTGATCCCGACCTCCAAACTTGGTACCCGGATTCGGTGGGGCAACTCTACCCCATGGTTGAGGGTGTCATCGCTCTCGGCAGCTCTCGATCCAAGAGCGCGTATGCAGCTTTCAACAAAGCTTGGCCGGGCTGGACGGACCTATCTTTCAATTCGCAAGACGAATTTCCCTGGGTAGTTGTTTCCTATGCGGCATTCCTTGCGCGAGACAAAGCGAGGGTCGATCGCTACCTCGCGACGATCCGGGACAGGTTCATGATCGCGGAGCCCGTATTCCCCTGGCCGTGGTACAGCGCGGAAGCCGGATGGCTCATGCGTGTCGATGCCGGGATAGAGTAGTTGGTGGAATTGCCTTGTGGAGGCGCGAGGTCGAGCAAAAGCCGCTGTGCCAATATATTCACAGTCGGTAAGAGCAAGATCCTTATCGAAAATGGCAGTGACAGGGAAGGTTAGATCACCACAATAGCCATAAATACAAAAATCTGGATGACGGTCCGGGCTGGGTTGACTGTGAACTGAAATGTGACTCTTTTAAACCATTCGCGTCAGATTTCAGCCACTAGTCGGATACTGGCGCCAGCGATCTCCATTCATACGGACCCGGTTCGTGGAGGCCGAGTAACGCCGACCTCTTAGCCACAGACGTGGGTGGGTGGCACAACCCGCAGTAGTGCCCCGAGCTCCAACATGCAGGACGATCGCAACGTCATGCACAAGTACCCTGACAACTGAATGACAGGAGGCCGTCTCTGGAAGGGGAATGATTGTGGGATAGACTTGTGGAATGAAGCGTCGGCGCCTGGTGATCGTCTCAAACCGACTGCCCATAACCACGAAAATTGATGGCGATCAAATCACGTTTTCGCAAGCATCCGGTGGACTTGCGACCGGACTCCGCGGTTATCACGAACGGTCGGGAGGTGTGTGGATAGGCTGGCCCGGAATAACCACACGTCTGACAAGGGCACATCGCGCTACGCTCGATCGTCAACTCGGCGAGCTCGGGATTGTGCCGCTTTACCTGACGCGTCAGGAACTCAAGGAATATTACGAGGAGTTCTCCAATGGTGTGTTATGGCCTGTCTTTCACTATCTCGTCGATCGCGTTCCCCTCGGTCCCTCGGCGTGGGAGAGCTACCAACGCGTCAATGAGCGATTTGCACAGATCGTGGTGGACCAATATCAGCCCGATGACACGATCTGGGTGCACGACTACCAACTCTTGCTCGTTCCGGGGCTATTGCGGCAGCGATTGCCAGGGGCACGCATTGGCTTCTTCCTGCACATTCCTTTTCCAGCTTCCGAGGTCTTTCGCATTCTGCCGTGGCGGCGCGAGATTCTGGAGAGTCTTCTCGGCGCCGATCTGGTCGGATTCCACACCTATTCGTACATGCAGCACTTCGCTACCGCGCTCGCCGATCTTGCGGGGTTGGAACCGGAGGATGGTCGCGTATGGCTGGATGATCGCGAAGTCCGCTTTGGAGTATTCCCAATGGGGATCGACGCTGAAGCATTTCGTCAGCTCGCGACTTCGCCCGCCGTGGAAGAGGAACTCCTCGCCATCAGAACTGACGTCGGCAATCGGGCGTTGTTGCTGGGTGTAGACCGACTCGATTACACGAAGGGCTTGCCCCGGCGTATGCTCGCGCTCGAGGCGCTGCTACAGGCAGATCCCGATCTCCGCGATCACATTCGTTTGATCCAGGTGGCAGTACCCTCGCGGGATGAGGTGCCAAGTTATCAGGAATTCCGACGCGAAATAGAAGGTTTAATCGGCCGCATCAATGGCGCCTATGGCACTGTGACCTCCGTACCGATTCACTACTTGCATCAGTCAATTTCACCCGAACGCCTGGTCGCGCTCTATAGGGCAGCGAATGTCATGCTGGTCACCCCATTGCGCGACGGCATGAATCTCGTGGCCAAGGAATATGTTGCTTCACGTATCGATGACGACGGCGTCCTGGTGTTGAGCGAATTCGCGGGTACCAGCGAAGAGTTGCATGAAGCGGTATTCGTGAACGCCTATGACGTGCGCGATCTCACCGCGAAAATTACGGAGGCTTTGGCAATGGGACCCCAGGAGCGAGCAACTCGGATGCGAGCTATGCGGCTCCGGGTCATGTCGCACGACGTGCACCGATGGGCGAACGAATTCATTCATGCGCTCGAGTCTGACCCCGAACCGCAGCGTCGTCCCACGCCCGAAGTAGCACTAAAGGATGCACTAGCGAGGATGCGTGCCGCATCGACACTGGCCATTCTGCTCGACTATGACGGAACGCTGGTGCCGATTGCCCCTACGCCCGACCAGGCAATGCCTGACAGCCGACTGCTGAGCCTCGTCTCTGCGCTGGGACAGCGGCCGAATACTACGGTGGAGATTCTCAGCGGGCGTGCTCGCGACAATGTCGAGACCTTGTTCGGTGCATTGCCAATCGCACTATCGGCGGAGCACGGCATCTGGTTCCGGGCTGCACCGAATGCTGCGTGGGAGTGTTCGATCGATATCGCCAGCCTGGATTGGCTGGCCGAGGTACGTGGCATTCTTGAAGAGTTCACCGCTGCCACGCCCGGTGCCTTCATCGAGGAAAAGGCAGCATCAATCGCGTGGCACTACCGTCGGGCGGCGCGTGGCTTTGGCCAAATGCAGGCGCGGGAACTCCGCGTGCGGCTGTCACAGGCCATGGTTGGCCGGCCGGTGGATATTCTCGAAGGCAAGAAAGTGCTCGACGTGCGACCGCGGGGTGTCAACAAATCTGCGGTCGTTCAGCGGTTGTTATCGCAGGAGCCATCCCCTGCTCTGATCGCTGCATTCGGCGACGATCGCACCGATGAAGAGCTATTTGCTGCGCTGCCACCCACGGCTATAACTCTGCACGTCGGGCCAGGTGCAAGCCTTGCCACACAGCGCCTGCGTGATCCCGCTGCCACCCGCGCGTTTCTGGCCGCGCTGCTCGACTGAAAGACTGCCTAATACCCCTGCACTTATTCCTTTGCCGCCCTGTAGTCCTTTGACCCTTTTCCCTCGCGCATGCAACAACTTTGCACCCATACGATCCAGACTCATTGAGGCGGACCGCCTGGCTCTCGATGTCGGCAGCTGGCGCAATCCGGGTGCAAAAAGTATTTCTTGGTCCAAACACTTTCTTTTATTGCTTGGAGGTCAGGCGGGATACATGCGAGTCCATCGCCTTTAGCGCCAAGCCCCGGGCTATCGACGTAAATTCGTTGCCGCCTCGAATTCGCTTCTCTCCAAATCGCACTTCGAAGATTTACCTGACGGCTGGAACGAATGAAGAGCCACCCGTAAGGAAGACCATATCGACGTCTTTGGGCAGAATGCCTGAAGAATCAAGGAGAGAATCGACGCGTCGTGCGATCTGTCCCAGTTCCTCAGAAACCCACTCCTCGAAGGATGTTCGTGCCACCATCGCTCTCAGATCCACGAACCCGTCCGAAAACTGGAATGTGGCCGCCGGGTCATTCGACAAATCGCACTTCACCTTTTGCACGGCGCGGTGTAGGTGAAATCCCAGATCTTCTTTTATGAAGTGAATGAGCGCCCCCAAAGTCGACGCCGATCGCGACGTTCGCTGGGGAAGTGGGCGAATACACTCGGGGTGTCTTCAAATGGCCGCGGGAGGCATGCATCGGGGTGTTAGGCAATTCTAAACGGAATGGATCCTTGCTTTCGAGGACGAGCCGTCGACCAATAGAGCGTCAAGGTTGTGTCCTCTGCGTTTCGCAACCACTCCGCAACGTCTTTCGCTTGGAAAGGGCGATCGCCTGGGTCCAGGTCACGATTGAGCAAATCCGTAATTTCGTCAGCGGTGCTTGGTTTCCTGATCTTGTTTAACGCTGTCAAAACGTGCTCGCTGAGACGACGACTCGAATTCAGTACCTTCTTCATCGGCACGAGAGAGTGTTCTAGGGGAACCGTTTGCGACGGCCGACTAATCGATGAGGATACTAGAAAAGGTGAAGGCTGTGACATTGGTTATGCTCTAGCTGCCAGCTCCTGCGAGGGAGCCAATAGCGTGGAGGCATGTACCGTCACAGCCCTCGATGCGATCACCGCTTTCGCGGTTCCGAACCCCAACGACCCCTCGCAGAGCTGTCGGTTTTTTCAGGTCTGGCTGCTCTTCGGGTTGCCCCGCCGAGCGGATCACTCAGCCTACTTCGGACTCGCCGAATTTTATTTCTGCGAACCCTTTCAGCCGTCGACGAACGTCACCTTAGAGATTTGTCTGAGGGTTGTCAATGCCGCATTTCGGTGCAAAGCCTGAATTTGGAGCGTGCGTTCTCCGGGCTTGCAATGCGTTGAAGCGTTGGCGTTTAGTGCGTGGATGGTCTAATTGTCCACAGCTCTCCACAGCTTATTCATAATGATGACTAACTGTGATTTTCGACTCGGATAGTCACCGCATTCAACGACACTAAATCGACGAGAATTCGAACGCCTTGGTGAAGAGGGCCGCTCACCCTCATCGATTGAACGGCCCTGAAGTTCTCCAGGCATGGAGTCTCCCATATTCTTCAAGACTTCCAAGATATGGTCCAAGGGACGGAGTTGAACTTCCCGAGGTATTGATAACACGGTAAGTCTTTTATTTCTGCTCAGCCAAATACGCCAAACGCGCTAGATGCGCATTCCTGTGTACACGCTGCGTACACGGGAATCACTGCGGATTCTGTGGTCCGAGCGGCCACACTCATTGCGTAGGCGTGTGCCGACACGCCTTTGAATATGTTTTGTTTTTAGGTCAACCCTTGACTTGAGGTAAGCTTCTTGCGGCGAGCGTTGCGACCGATGGTGTCAGCAATGCTGTAATCCAAGAATACGCGAACGCCGTCTGCCGTATGTTGGAGAAACTTCGAGATCGGCTGCGTGATTTTTCTTTATACATTCGTGAAGTATTTCAAGCCGTAAAGAAGACAGAAGTGGCTGCCCTTGCAACTCCTTTCTTAGTGGTCGCTATCTTTGCTTTTGGATCGTCGATCCTCCAACTACCCGAGGAGCTGAGAAAATCAGCCTTCTTCAACGACTTGATACGGTTGATAAGGAAAATACCAAACGCTGGACCGAATATAATTGCAGCACCGTCTCCTCCGCCTCCAGCTGCGCAAACCCCAGTCGAGATTGCTCCTTGTCAACTGGCACCCGGACACAATTGCCTAGTAAAAGTTTTTTTTGGTACCGATCGAAAGCCAAATAGCTCACCCGTCATTGCAAACTACTTTGGGGGTGAGCGCAACGACACAGAAGATCCGTTGACGTTTGGAACTGTGCTAGTCAGCATCCCGGCGGAACACAAGGTCGGACATCTAGAAAAACCGCTCCCATTTTTCTCGGCAGACCCCCGGAATGATTTGGTAGTTCTTGACCTCAAAGTGAGTTCTGAAGCAGGCTTCGTTTCGTCATTGTCTGACGCCGTCAGAGAGTCTCGGGACAAAGAAGCCCTTATCTTCATTCACGGATACTTCACAAAATTCGACGAGGCTGCAAGAAGGACGGCCCAGCTTGCATGGGACCTCCAATTTCAGGGCGTACCAATCCTCTATAGCTGGCCGTCAAGAGGAGACCCACTCTACACGGCAGACGAAGCCTCAGCCTTGTGGGCGGTTCCACATTTAAAAAGATTTCTGCAATTTGTCGTACAAAGATCGGGTGCGAAAACGATCCACGTCGTAGCTCATAGTCTTGGGAACAGATCATTGATGTATGCTCTCCAACAAATTTCACAGGATCATTCATCAACAGTAAAGTTCAAACAAATTGTTCTTGCTGCCCCAGATATCGACGCGGGAATCTTCCGCCAACTAGCGTCAGCATTTCCTTCAACTGCGGAGCGTGTCACGATCTATGCTTCGTCTCACGATAGGGCTCTCGCACTGTCCAAGCTTCTTCACCAATCACCGTCAATGGGCAGGCAGCCTCAGTCCACTCGTGCTCTCGGGACGGGCGTTGATCTTATCGACGCATCAGTCATGAGTGATGACCTTTTCTCTTTTGACCATAGCTACTATGCGGGCAACGTAGAGGTGTTAGAGGACATGTCGTACGTAATACGAGCCGGGCTTCCCCCGGAAAAACGCCTCCTGCTCGACCCTCATCCTTCGTCTGGTATGCCTCTGTACTGGACATTCCGCCCGTAGAAGCACGTTTTAGGTCGTACAGGTCCGCTCAAACCTGCTAGCGTCAAGGGCACTTCGATAGATGATTGAAAATCCCGTCTCCACGGTCTAGAACTCGCAACTCGTCGCGCACGTCTGCCGGACGCACCCTGCGCAAGAAGTTCTCCGCACGCCGGACACTTCACGCGGTCAAAACCAATCGGGCGAGCGCAGCAGTTTTGACTTGCGGCACTAATCATGCGCGAGTTAACGTATTGTGCCCGAAAATCACTCCAAAGGAGCATACGTTCATGTCAGTCGAGGAGAACATTTCCATCATGAGGCGTTGGTATGGCGAAGTTTGGCGCGACCGCAACAACGAAACGATTCACGAACTGCTCGCTTCCGATGCTCGCTTGCGCGGACAGAACGGGCCGGAGCAGGAAATCAAGGGGCCGGAAGGATTCCTTGAATTCGCCGAGCGCATTCGTAACGCGTTTCCCGATACCGAAGTTGCCGTTGAGGACATCTTCGCCGCAGATGATAAGGTTGCAGTCCGCTGGGTTGCCACGGGGACGCATACTTCGCCCCTCGGTCTACACCGAGGAATCGAGAGTCAACGCTGCGATTTCTCAAGTGATGAAAACAGGCCCTTTCGCTCATTGAGGGGTTTGAGCGTAATCGGATTTATCGACAATTGAGATATCGAATGCTCCAACAACCGATCGTTATTTGAATTTCTTTGTCCCGAGCGCGAATTCGGTCAATCCCGTCCGAAAACGAACAGTTACGTACGCCTCCTGCCACGTCCAACCCTCGGCAGCCAATTGTTTTCATGGATCTACGGCGACATATACTTGGCCCGAAAGATGCATTTCATCAGAAGCTCGCTCTGCTCTAAGGAGACGTACATGAGAACTCTCCTAACTGATGTGAAGTACGGCGCACGCGTTTTGCTAAAGAATCCGGGGTTCGCAACAGTTGCAGTCCTGGTGTTGGCGCTCGGCATTGGAGCCAACACCGCAATTTTTGGTGTCGTGAACGCTGTTCTGCTGCGGCCGCTGGCTTTTGACCAGGCGGAGCGGCTGGTTTCGCTCTACCATATCCCACCGCCGGCCAGCTTCCCGGGCATGACGCTGTTCGCGGTTTCGCCCGCAAACTTCGTGGACTGGTGCGCGCAGACCCACAGCTTCGTTGGCATGTCGGCCTACGGCTTCGGACGCTACACTCTGACCGGCAAGGGACGACCGGAAGTAATTCGCATGGTTGCGGTAACAGACGGTTTTTTTTCCGTGCTGCATACTCAACCGATGCTCGGCCGCGTCTTCGTTGAAGGTGAAGACCAGGCCGGTCGGGACCACGAAGTCATCCTGACCTACGACACCTGGCGCAATAGGTTCAGCGCAAACCCCGCGATCGTGGGAAGCAACATCCAGCTGAACGACCAGGCTTTTATGGTGGTCGGTGTTATGCCGCGCGGCTTCGAATATCCTATCTACCCCGGCGATCCGCCGCAGATGTGGAAACCGCAGAACTGGACCGCAGAAGAGCGTGCCATCCGCGATGACCATAATTACGGAGTAATTGCCCGATTGAAGCCGGGTGTCACGTTAGAGCAGGCCAAAGCTGAACTGGCTACCATATCCGACCGGCTCGCGCAGCAATATCCCAAGGACAACAAAGGCTGGGGCGCGACTGCCATTCCGCTGCGAGATGACCTGATCGGCGATGTCCGTCCGGCTCTGCTGATTCTGCTGGGCGCGGTCGCATTGGTGCTGCTGATCGCCTGCGCCAATGTCGCGAATCTGGTGCTGGCCAAGATGCTGTCGCGACGCAAAGAAGTCGCCATCCGTTCTGCTCTCGGAGCCAGTCGCCACCGCCTGTTGCAACAGGTGCTCGCGGAAACCTCGGTTCTGGCGATTGCGGGAGGCGCGTTTGGTCTGATCTTCGCGCACTATGGGACTGTGTTCATGCTCAGGCTTGTGGGCAACCAGTTGCCGCGATCGGGCGCCATTGGTCTTGACGGATGGGTCTTGGCCTTTACTCTTGGGGTCTCGCTGCTGACGGGAACCCTCGCTGGCCTGCTACCCGCGCTGCACCTGACGAGAGAAGATGTCGGCGAAGCGCTGAAGGAGAGCGCCGGCCGCACCGCTTCCGAATCTGGTGGTCGCCGGACGCGCAGCATACTGATCATTGCCGAGGTCGCGCTGTCGCTCATGCTGCTCATCGGCGCCGGCCTTTTGATCCGCAGCCTGTGGATGCTGCGCGGCGTCAATCCCGGCTTTGATCCCGACCACGTGATCACGATGTTCCTGTCGATTCCGTCAACGAAGTTCACCACCCCGCAACGGCAGATCAGTTTCTACAACCGCGTGCTGCTGCGCGTAAGAGCGTTACCCGGCGTGCAATCGGCCGGCGTCATCGATGCGTTGCCGCTGACCGGCGGCGGCTCGCATCAGCCGGTGCAAATCGATGGACGGCCGGTACAGGCAATGGCGGACCAGCCTGAGGTTGACGTCCGCTTGATCAGCCCCGGGTACAGAAGCACTATGCACATTCCCCTCCTGCGCGGGCGCGACTTGTTTGACTCCGATGTGGCAGGAACTCCGGGAGTGGTGCTCATCAGTCAATCCATGGCCAGGCAGCTTTGGCCCAATGAAGATCCGATTGGCAAACATCTGACGATGTACTTTTTTCCCCTGACGACACGCGAGATTGTCGGCGTGGTTGCCGATGTGAAGGATGATGCCCTGAGCCAAACTCGCTCCGCTTCGATGCTCTACATGCCGCTCGGACAGATCTCGGCTGGCAGAGATGGTCAGTGGCAGTCGTTCGGCATGACCCTAGCAGTGCGCACGCACACCGATCCACGCAGCGTAATTTCGGCCATCACTAATGCAGTGACTGAAATCGACAACGAAGTGCCGCTGCTGTATGTCAAGACCATGCAGGACACGATCGATGAATCTCTGCTGCAGCAGCGCTTCACCATGCTGCTGCTGTCGGGCTTCGCTGCGCTGGCGCTGCTGCTGGCTGCGGTCGGCATCTACAGCGTGCTGGCCTACGCGGTGCGCTCGCGGGTCCGCGAAATCGGAATTCGCATGGCGCTGGGCGCGCAGATTCGCGATGTGCTACGCATGGTGGTAGCAGATGGCCTTAAGCCGACCTGCATCGGAGTGGCCGTGGGGCTGGCCGGCGCTTTGGCGCTGAGTCGCGTAATGTCGAATTTGGTCTACGGGGTGGCTGCGACCGATCCAATCACGATTGCTGGGGTCACGGTACTGCTCGGGATCGTGGCAGTGTTCGCCAGCATCATTCCTGCCTATCGTGCCACAAGGATTGACCCCTTAAGAGCCTTGCGCGAGGAATAAGTGGGCGGGTGGATTCGAGCAGGCGGGAGGTTTGAGGCAAAGCTAACGGACGTAAGCTAACTGGCGAAACCAGGTCAGCATGACCGGAATCCGGTCACAACGAAGCATGAAAAGAGGCTCCATGCCAACCATCTGTTTGCAGTCAGTTACGGCTCTTTTCAAGGGAGGCCGTTTCGCTCAAACCCCTCAATGAGCGTAATCGGGATTTTATGCCAGTTGCTCTGGTAAAGTCACTGAAGTGAGCAATCCTGCCACTGGAACAAACCGGATGGCGCAGGTGTCCTAAATGTATGCGGATTTCCTCGCTTATGTGCGTTTGTTTGGCCTTGATCGCGACTGCGGTCGGTATGGCTGCGGCATCCGATCAGCAGGTCGCAAGCTTTTCGCACGTGGCTGCGGTATTCCTCCCCCAAGCCCAGTCCCCGCTGCTTTTTGTCGGACGAATCGCGGAGGTGAATTCGGGACGGATCGACTGCACGGTAGACAACTACCGGGACGTCACTTACTCCGTGAGTACAGTGCTGTTTGGGTTTGCGCCGTCTGGACAAGCGAAGGTTGCGTATCTGGGTTGTGCAAAATCAGACGAACCGCGTTCCTATACCGGCGATGTGCTTGTGCTCGCCACGTTTTACGGGCCTAAGCTTTGGGGCAGCAGAAGAGAGTTAGTGCTCCCTGCAACCCCAACGAATTTGCTGAGAGCGCAATCCCTTCTAAACGCGGACTTGAAAAAGAGGATTTCACGATACATGCGTCACCACGACCCCCCGCGTCATAACAATCGAGTGGTGGTGTTTGAAGGGACGGTACGTGACCTTGTACCGCACATGCAACAACCGATCGCTTGCAAGCAGCAAATGCAATTTCCGATCAACTATGACGTCGAGCAGGTGCTGCATGGCGATTGGACGGACAAGCGAATGGTGGTGCACTTCGGCAGTTGCTTTAACCTTCCGGACCCGCCGATTAGAGCCGGACAACGGATGATTGTTTTTGCTTATGTGTCCCGATCGCAATCGGAGGTTTATGGAGAGCTTAACTTGCTATTCACACCAGAGCAGCTAGCACAGGTCAAAGATGCGGTGGGGCTGCGGTGAGACTCTTCAAATTCCGCGTTCGGGCAGACAAACCGCAAGCGTAACTGCCGTAAACAGGTCAGCATGACCAGACTCCGGTCACAACGAAGCATGAAAAGAGGCTCTACGCCACCCCCTGTTTGCTGTCAGTTACGGCTCTTTTCAAGGGAGGCCATTTCGCTCATTGAGGGGCTTGAGCGCAATCGGATGTTATGCCAACTATCGTCCTTCGCTGGTAGTGTCCTATTTAGTGCGTTGATTGTGTTTTTGGGCTGGACAGCGCCGGAGTTTTACGTCCGAGTCTTGGGTGTAGACTGCTGGTAGGAGACTGACATGGAAGCCGCTCGATTTGTGGCCATATTCCTAGCTGTATTTGTAAGCATATTTGTGGCCATTTTCTGCATGTTTATCAGTGCCTTTGATCTAAGCGAAGAACGAAGAAAAGCTGCGCGGGAAAAGCGTATCGCTGAGTACAAGATGGCTGCAAGACTCCTGAGATTCAACGTCTGAGCGTTCCTAAACGGTTGAATGTGACGACCCGGCTCCCCACGCGGCGTCTCATCACACGGACGGCCTATTTATTCAGATTCTCTTTCACGCGAAATTTTACAATCTTCGTCACCAACGTAATCGGAAGCCGCTTGTCTTTTGGGAACTGCACCGCACCCTTGGACGATCTGAACGCGCCCAACTGTTTCTTAAAGGCAGCAATTCCCGAAGACGTAGGATAAAAGCCGACATGATTTGCAAATGCCGCGAAGTGTACAAGGTTCCCGTTCAAGTAGAAAGTCGGAATGCCATAGCTGATTTTTTCTGTGGCCTCGGGTGCAGCCTTGTGGATCATGGCCCGCATCTGCCGGAGCAGTCGCTGATCTTCGCTTGAGTGGCGCTCAAGGTATTCGTCAATATCTTTGGGTATTTTCCGCTTCACGGGCCACCACGGTTTCATTATATTTCGCTTGGTTTACGAAATCAGGCCATAGCGCTCAAAACCCCAGCGCCACCGCGCGTTAGAGTGCCGACTCCTCGCGCCGCCAGATCGACAGTCCGGGCGCTCCCATTGCAAGTGCGGCCAGAGTGGCAGGTTCGCGAGTCGGCAACGTCAGAGCCGCATTCGGTCCTTCAAAGCTGGCTTCATCTGGCCCCTTGGTTCTTCCTGCGATGATGGGCTTATTCGGAATGCTCTCGTAGGCGTAGCCGGTGAGCGTTGCCTTGATGAAAGCCCCACCCAATACTTGAACCGTGAGTCGGGCCCAACCATAGTGAATCTTGCCATTAATTGCGA
>Ga0210383_10000957_pt1 | contig 26609 bp, 20 predicted proteins | sample IncBWC14OmetaG_FD_160072 | JGI IMG/M metagenome (GOLD analysis project Ga0210383, IMG submission 160072) | Forest soil microbial communities from Barre Woods Harvard Forest LTER site, Petersham, Massachusetts, United States - Inc-BW-C-14-O ... | reverse complement strand
TTTTTCGATCAGAGCGTTCTTTCAGGCAAAGCGGCTCTCGCACACCTGTTACTGGGCCGCATCGCGTTGCAGTTCGGTGAACTTGCCACCGCGGAAACAGAAACTGAAGCGGCCATGTCGAAACTCGACATGTTCCAGGCACCCGTATTCTTCTACCAAGCACATTTGCTGCGCGGCCAAATTGCCCACATCCGAGGAGAACGCGAGACTGCCTTGTATACTTACCGCGAGGCCTGCAAATCGCTCGAGATGGTGCGGAGCCGCTTGCATTCCGAAGAGTTGAAGATTTCGTTCGTGAAGAACCGCTTGCAAGCGTATGAGGCGCTGGTGGAACTGCATTTGACAGGGGGGGAAGGAGAGACCTCAACCGCAGAGGTGTTTGGCTGGATCGAAGCTGCAAAATCACGAAGCATGACGGAAACGATTTTTCAAAGCGGCAAGAGCCTGCCCTTGGGCGAAGAAGGTCAGAGCGAGCTTGTGCGGCGGATTCGGGATTTGCGGAAGGAATTGAACTGGTACTACCACCGGATCGAACTCGAGCAATTGCGCCCCGAGGAAAACGCTGACAAACGGATTCGGGGATTGCGGGAAAAAGCAGTATCCCACGAAAACGAATTGCTGCGAACCCTGCGCGAACTGCCAGCACACGAGCGTGAGAACGCCACCATGGAAGCCCCGGCAGATTTTTCGTTGCAACGATTGCAGCGCAATCTGCCAGTAGACACGACGCTGATTGAATACTATTCGACTGGCGATCAACTAATCGCGGCAGTCGTCAAGAAAAACAAGACAGAGATTGTTCCAGTTAGCATGGTGTCTCGAATAACGCATTCTCTGCAGCTTTTGCGGTTTCAGATTTCAAAATTCCGAATGGGAGTCGCATATACACAGCGTTTCGAAAGGCCTTTGCTGGATGCCACACAGGCCCATTTGAAATCGCTCTGCGACGAGTTGTTTGCCCCGCTACGCAAACACATCGACACTAAACACCTGGTTTTTGTGCCACATGGTGCCCTGCACTTCCTGCCCTTCCACGCTCTGCGAAACGAAGACCACTATCTGTGCGAAGCCTACACAATCTCATACGCGCCAAGCGCAACGGTATTCACTCTCTGCCAGGAAAAGGCGCAAAATGAACAACCCATCTCGTTGGTCATGGGCATCCCCGACGAGCGAGCCCCACACATTCTGGGCGAGGTGGAGTCTGTAGCCCTCTTGCTTCCGCATCCCGAACTGCTCGTCGGAGAGCAGGCCACCTCGGGCAAGCTCAAGGAGAAGGGCGCGGAGAGCGGTCTCCTGCATATCGCCACACATGGCAACTACCGCCAGGATAACCCAATGTTTTCGGGCATTCGCTTGGGAGATGGATACTTGAATCTCCACGATCTTTACCAAATGCGCCTCCCAGCAAAGCTTGTGACGCTTAGCGGATGCGCCACAGGGATGAACTTTGTCGCACAAGGTGATGAACTGCTGGGGCTGCAACGTGGTCTATTCTGTGCAGGCGCCACTTCCCTACTTCTTTCTTTGTGGGACGTTCATGATCAAAGTACTGCGAAACTCATGCATGCGTTCTACAAGCGTTATATCGAAACCAAGGACATGGCCGGATCGTTGCAAGCAGCTATGAATCAATTGCGCGAAGAAGTTCCTCATCCCTACTTTTGGGCTCCATTCGTTCTTGTTGGCAAACTGCCTGAAACACAAGGACTTATTTAATTCCCTGGCCTCCTATATTTTCAAGGACACTGCTTCCCCTTTTTCCCCGGGTGTCGAAAAGCGCACCCATCCGCTGGGGAGCGGAAGCTGAAAGAATTACAGGGGGGATGGCGATGAAGCACTGCAGGGCAGAGGAAGGAGTTGATTTTGTCAATCGAGCAACTTCTCCAGAGCAGATGGAGGCAATTCAAAAGCACCTGGTGACTGGCTACGAAAAGCGTGCCAAGCATGTGGCTCTACGGCGAAAAGTACGAAGTTTTGCCACGGCAGAGTCGGCCGATCTGCCACCAGAGCAAGCCGTTCAAGAGGCTGCCGCCATGTTTGGTCCGGCAAGATGGGCGGGCAGTCGAAATGAGAAAAGCACAGTCATCGAGGTGCTGTTCGACAGCTTCTTGCAGCCAGTCTTTTCAGGCGCGCGTGCAGCCCACACAGGGATCAGACACGTGCTCTACCGCGCGGCTCCGTTCCAGATCGATCTGCAGATTGAAGCAGCGAAGCCAGGCCACGACCGCATGGTCGTGACCGGGCAGGTGTTGGATGTGGACCGCCCGGAAATTTTCGGCAGCGGCTTACACATAACGCTCTCGAATCGGTGCGGGAATCTTGTTCACGAGTTGACGAACGAATTCGGGGAGTTTCGCGTCGAAATCAAGAACTCTGACGATCTGGAGCTGGCCCTCCACTGCGATCCGGAGAAACCCATTGTCATCTCTCTTAAGGACCCGCGGGAGGACTTGCCTGGAGGTGACAAATGACCGCCAAATGCCCGAGAGGTTTTCGGGTTTTTGCCGAACGGCATGAAAGGCTCACACGGTAAGTCAGTCATAGCCCCAGCTCGGATGTTCCCTCGCCGGCTGTACAATCAAGCGCTCTGTTTCCTAATCCGCGCCCTACACTTCGACGGATTCGACCCATCAAATTTGTTCGCGATGAGCTTCCACCAACGCGCCGCCAGATATTCGTTTTCGCGGTCTGCCTCGATCGCAAGACTTGCAACAGGCAGTTCCTGATTCACGGTGACATAGCCGAGAAAGCTGGCGAGGAATTGCGAGTACTCTCCGCTGTTCGTTAGCTGCTCTTCAGAAAAAATGGAGGAAGCCGTACGGCAGCTTCCTCCGTCTTCGTTCAATTCGACTGCTACCTTGTGCGCGCAGCCTTGGCGTCGCGATCCACCGAAGCTTCCCCGGTGGAGGTCACATCTTCCCCGCCCGTTGCTTTCAGTACATCTTTGGCACGCTTAATTTCCTCCGACGTGTCGCAATGTACCGAAAGGAGGATTCCACCCTTCTGCAAGCGCCCTTCATACCGTTTCGCTTCGAATTCAGGAATTCCCGCGCCGATCAAGGCGCCGGTAACACCCCCCACTGCGCCGCCAACGCCCAGCCCCGCAAGTCCCGCCATGATCGGCCCTGCCGCGATGAAGGGACCTAGCCCAGGAAGCGCCAATAGTCCGACGCCTGCCAGCACTCCGAGCGTGCCGCCAATGACGCCTCCCGTGGTCGCACCTGCCGCTGTACCCTCGGGCGCTTTCGTAGCCTTCTCCGTCCCCATCTCCTTTGCGCCGGCCAAACTCTCCGGCAATAGCACGGATATATCTGGCGACGGGAAACCCGCTCTCACCAGCGCATCCGCGCCGTTTTCAACTCCCACGCGTGTCGAGTAAATTCCGAATACCCCTACTTTTTTTCCTGACATTGTTTCCTCCTTTGACTTTCAGCTACTTTTGATTTCCGTTTAATTTTCCCGTTTTATTGTTTCGGTGGCGCAATTTCCAGTTGGTCGGTTACGTTTCCTTCTCCCGCCACGGCCACTGCCTTGGCTTCGATGTTGCTCTTCTCCTCTTGAGAGCGCACTGGTCCGCGGAGTGTGACTTTGCCGTCTTGCGTGATGATTTTGATGTTGTGCGCGTACGTCGAAAGAGTACTGTCCTCGTGGATCGCCTTTCGAATCTTCTGCGTAACGGCGCGGTCCGCGGGATTCATCTTCTGCTGATCGGCGGTTGGGTTAGTCTGATCCTTGTTTTGCTTGGTATTGTCGGGTGGCGTCTGCTGGGGATCTTGGTTCGCCGGCGCCGCTGTTGCCATCAGAGAGGCGCAAAACACCAGTGCACCCACCGGCAAAAGCAATCGCCGTAATTTAGTCGAGCTTCCGTTCATTTCTTTTTCCTCCTTTGAATTGTGTTATTGGCATTACTCAAGCTTTTGACTAGGTGCGCGCGGCTTTGGCATTCCTCCGTCCATTCTTACCTTCCACCGCTTGTTCGGAAGCGGCCGCCTCAAAATTGATACTGTTTGCCAAATCCGTCAGCTTCTCGTCCGTCTCTTTCTCCTCCTCGAGCGTCTGCCGTAAAAGCGATTCCCCCACGTCTTCTCCCAGCAGCTCGCGTACGTGCTCACACAGCGGTATCCGGCGATTCCTCCACGTAAAGATGATTCAACCTGTTCGCTTCCATGAGGTCTTCTGCCAAAGCAAGCTTCGCCTGGTCTCCGTAATTTCCATTGCGGAAGTAGCCCACACCTTCCATAAACAACGTCCAGCCACGAGCCACCATAACGGGAATCAGGTAGAGTGGAGCAAAAAAATCGTGTAGCCGCGCCTAGTGTGGTGCCGTTCGGGAGCAAATCCAACAAGACCCCAGGGCCAACTCACTTTGTTTCATCACGGATTTCGTGAACATTGATGATGAACCGTTCACCAACTATCGTGGACCTTGTAGCTCGCGGTTTTCTCTCCGTCAGGTGGAATCTGCTGAATTCGATCAACGGGGCTATCGGCAATTGCTCACGACGCGGCAGTCACCAGTCACGACTTCTCTGCGTATGTCTCTGAACTCAGCGCCCCCGCGCGGTCCTGACTAGGGGTGTGCGTGTCTTCATCGGACGCGGTCAGGTCTGGAACGGGTAGAATAGCGACTATCCGAGTGCTATCTTCGTCACTACGAACTTCTAAGCGGCCGCCAAACTGGTGGATTCGTTCCCGCATTCCGCGGAAGCCCATGCCAGTGCTCTGGCCGGAGGAGATCTTCGACTGAATTTCAGGGGAAAGTCCTTTGCCTCTATCCTTGACCTCGAGAGTAATCTCATGCAATGAGCGGGCCAGTGTCACAAATGCACTTGGGCTTTCGGAATGACGATGGACATTCGTCAAACACTCTTGGACGATCCGGAACAGAGCCAGGGCGAGATCGCGCGGCAGGCCTTCGCTGAAATCCGGAGCCAGGTGCAAGTGCACGTTAATTTTGCTGCGTTCCGCAAATCCGTCCGTGTACCAGCGAAGCGCCGACTCCAGGCCCACCTCGTCGAGGAGAGGCGGGTGTAAAAGGTGAGATATGGTACGAATTTCTTGCAAAGCCTGCTCGATTAGTGTGGTGTTCTCGTCCAAGGATTGGCGGGCGGCAGCACTGAGCTTGGTCTCTTCCTTGGTCACGCTGGAAGAGTTCATCTTCAGCGCTACGAGCAATTGTCCCACGCCGTCGTGCAATTCACGGGCAATGCGCCTTCGTTCTTCGTCCTGCGTTTGAAGCAGCCTTCCCGACAAATCCCTAAGTTTGTCGGTGGCGTTCTCCAGTTCGCGGGTGCGCTCGGAAACTCGCCTCTCGAGCGTTTCGACTAGTACATGAAGTGCGTGCTCCGCTTCCTTGGTCTGAGTGATGTCAATATTTGCTTCCAAAATGGACTCTGAGTTGGATCGCGAGTCGCGAGTCAGAGCCCATCGGGAGAGCACCTTCAGCTCCGTGCCGTTCTTGCGAGTATGGGCGAGTTCTCCCTGCCACCGGCCTTCGCGCCGAAGGCGTGCAAAGATCGAATCCAGTGGCTCGGAGAATATCGTTTGAAAGAACGTATGCGTGACTTGCCCCATAGCTTCATCACGTGTCCAGCCATAGAGTTCCTCGGCTCCATTGTTCCAATAGGTAATCCTGTCTTGCGCATCGCGGACGATGACGGCATTAAAGCTGAGGTCCAGGAGGCCGGCCTGTCTCGCCAGGTCGGCATCTGTTTGCCTTCGCTCGGTAATGTCGCGAGTTACGGCAAGTTGCACGAGACTTCCATCGGGCATTCGCAGCGGCGTGGCATGTGTTTCCATGTGGCGGCCCACGCCCTTAAGTCCCACGATTTCGAATTCGAGGGAAGCTCTTTCACCTCGGCAGATTTTTTCATTGAAGGCACGAAATCTGTCTCGGTCGTGTGGGGCAATGAGGTCACAGGCGTTCCTGCCGACGACCATTTCTGCAGAGGTAGCGCCAACCATTCTTAGGCCCGACGAATTCATGTGAAGTACGGTGCCCTCCAGGGTCACGAGCGTCACACATTCGGGTGTGGTCTCCACAATAGCCCGGAAGCGTTCCTCGCTTTCGCGCAATGCTCGCTCAGTCTGCTTTCGCTCCGTGATGTTCCGCCCCACTTTTGACGCGCCTACAACACGGCCCGAGCTGTCCTTCAGCGGCGAAATTGTTAATGAAAGATCGAGCCTCGTGCCGTCTTTTCGCATGCGCACGGTCTCGAAATGGTCGACTGGTTGGCCGCGCTTGAGGCGCTCAAGAATCGTTGCTTCTTCGGCTCGATGGTCGGGCGGAATGATCAGTGTAATGTGCTGGCCAATCGCCTCTTCCGGGCTGTAGCCAAAAATCAGCTCTGCGCCCCTATTCCAACTTGTAATGATGCCATCCAAATTCTTACTGATAATCGCGTCGTCTGAGGAATCTACGATCGCGCTCCTGAGCTGCAGGGCGACTTCAGCTTCGCGGCGTTTGGTATCATCGCGGAAACAAACGATAACACCAACCATCGCGCCGTTGATTTTTAAGGGTGAGGCACTGAACACCACCGGAAAGAACCTTCCGTCTTTGCGAATAAAGGCATCTTCGCGCTCTCGAAGTTCGGTTCCCTTCTGCAGGACAAGCAAACCGGCGCAATCGGCTGCCGGAAACGGACTCCCATCCGGATGTTTGTAGTGCGTAACGTCGTGCATCTTCTTTCCCACCAATTCGCCGCAGGTCCATCCGAACATTGCTTCCGCTGAAGGATTGACGTAGGTAACGCGTCCCTGAATATCGATGGTGTACAAACCTTCGGCCATGCCATTCATGGCCGAGCGGAAGCGCTCCTCACTCTCGCAAAGAGCTTGCTCGAGCGCGGCGCTACGCTGCAAAATCTCTTGAGCGTCAATGTTTTCAGTTGTACCGAGTAGGCCGCCACCCTGCAGAAATGTTCCGTGTTGATGAACCTTTTTAATGGCCACGAGCAGGTCGGAGGAGATGGCGGACTTCACCACGTATCCGCGTGCCCCCATTTTAAAAGCCTGGCGAACCATTTCACGAGTCTCATGCTGGCTGAGGATTACGATCCCGGATTCGGGGAGAAGGCGCTTAATTTCTCGCGTGGCCTCCAAACCGTTCATGTTGGGCATGCTGATATCCATGACGACGATGTCCGGGCGCAAGGCCTTTGCTTTTTCGACCGCGTCTTGACCGTCGATGGCTTCGCCGCAAAACGTGAGCGATGGTTCAGTGGCAAGTACGGATCGAATGCCTTTCCTTATGAATTCGTGATCATCCACAACCAAAACTCGCATCGGATCTGTCCTCCGAAAAAACATCCACCTTCACTTGCCGGGCCACTCTCCTGAAGCAGTACGTGTTGCAGTACGTGTTTTAGATCGAGGGCTGCAATCATATGCAACCCTTAGGGCTTAGCCCCATACAGTATTTACCGTAGGCCGGCTATCTTTGCCTTAGCGCTCGGACCATAGGGAACTCCGGTCATTCAACTTCAGCCCTACGGTATTTAGTGGATGTCAAAGAAAGCCTTCCGGGCTGATGGTGGAGGCGGAGGGGAGCAGGGAGAGGATGTCCCTCGGAGACCGAGGGACTCATGACTGGGCGTCTACCTGTTCTCCCTCGACTATAGGAGGTCCCGCATTTCTACGTTGCTTTCCTTCACAACGCGTCACGTGGGGAAGAGAATCGTGAACCGCAGCCAAGGCGCTGCCGTTGCTGAGCCGCGCGGAGCAGAATTCGCATGTAGCCATAATCTATATCCCAGGAGAATTACATGCAAACCGTGACCGAAAGTTATGCCCACGTCCTGTTATTTGCTTGCCCGCAATGCGGAACGCCTCTTGCTTCTGCATGCGCGAGCACGCACAAGAATTTGGAGGTAGCTGACGCACATTGGTTCAATCCTCGGTGTCATTGCGGATGGGCTGGAGAGGTGATTGGCGTCCAGGCTGTGAGGCATTGGGTAGAACCCTGGAAGGCGCCCGTGAACGTCGGGCCTGATGTCGCGAGTTCATGCGACGGTAAGCCCCTGGTTAACACTTAAAACGGACACTCCTCGCAGGTAGCACAGCCGGCGCTGCGCGGGCGAAGCACAGCAAACCAGCCCAACCGCAGTACCTTGGTCATCCGCGCAGTGAACCATGGACTTGACTGGCTAAAATATTGTTGCCTGCGTCTGGTCGCGATCCCAACTATCCAAATTGCTCATTGAACCTGCAGGGACATTGAAGGCGCTCAGCGAGCTGGCGACGCTCAGGTCAGGCTTGGCGGGTCGTTTGGAAATCTTGACTGCGAATCACATCAAAAGCTCCCCGGCGCGTCGCATCCATGAACAGGTCCCATTCGCCGTTTCGCGTCAGCACGACAACCGGTGGCGGAATTCTTCCCGAGTGGTTCACTTGCAAGAGGTCGATATAGCTGCCATCTGGAAGCCGTTCATCGCAGAAGATGAGATTGGGACGCTGCACAGAAAGGACTTGTTCGGCTTGGCTCAACGTCGAGCAAGAGATAATTTGCATCGACAGTTCTTCGAGCATTTTGTTCACCGTTCGGCGACTCTCCAAATTAGCCGCAACAACCAGAATCGTTACTTCATCTTGCGTTCCGCTCTACTGGGTCAGTGGTTTTTCGAAAACGGGGCCTCTATTTGCGGGCGTCGCTGGCCCCCCTGCCCTGGGTCCTTCAGCCCCTGCAAGATTAATCGCCAAGAATGCACCTAGCAGGCGAAGGGATGCAATCCAAACGCCAGCCAAATCCTGTTCATGCAGGGCAAGTCTTCTGCTAACAGGGCCGTCCTGCACAAATCGGACCTGCCTCCGCGCCTCAGAAACTTATACAGGAAAGACTGTAGAGCATACCTACATGACTTATGCTAATTAGTCCTCCTTGCCATAATCCATGGATGCGAGACGGGGTGGTAGTCGAGCCCCTTCGTCAAGTTCGTTGCGAAGTAAAGAAGAGCAAGAATATGTGTCGGCGGGCAACCAAGCCTGCAAAGCTTGTCTGCTGCACCGAGGCTGTTTGGTTCCGAGCTGGAGACGAACATGAAGAGAGGCGATCGCTCACCATCGAACGCAAATGCAGTGTCGAACTCCGCCCAACAGCAAGACGGCAACGGTGTTGGTCGTGCGACGGTGGAAATCTCCGCAACCGATCTGGGCCTCCTCCTGTCCTGCCTCCAGACGATGCGTGATGGAGACTTCTCGGTGCGGCTCCCTGGAACCTGGACCGGACTGCCAGGAAAACTTGCCGATACATTTAACGAGATTGTCGGTTCCAATCAGCAAATAGCACACGAGCTTAAGCGTATCGGTCAAGTAGTGGGCAAAGAGGGGAAAACGCGGGAGCGAACGCAATTTCACCAGCCGAGAGGCGCTTGGGGCGCGATGGAGGTCTCCATTAACACGCTCGTAGATGACCTGCTCCAGCCCACCACCGAGGTCACGCGCGCGATCGCCGCCGTTGCTCAGGGCAATCTCACGCAAACCGTTCGGCTAGATGTAGATGGGCGGCCGCTCGAAGGAGAATTTCTGCGCTCGGCCACAATCGTCAATACCATGATTCAGCAACTGGGCGTTTTCACTTCAGAGGTGACTCGCGTCGCTCGGGAAGTCGGCACGGACGGAAAACTCGGAGGACAGGCTCAGGTGCCGGGTGTAGCAGGAACCTGGAAGGATCTTACGGACTCGGTCAATTCCATGGCCAGCAATTTGACTGGTCAGGTGCGTAACATCGCCGAAGTGGCGACTGCCGTTGCCAGCGGCGATCTTTCCCGCAAGATCACCGTGGACGTGCGCGGAGAAATCTTACAGCTCAAGGAAGCCATCAACACGATGGTCGACCAGTTGCGCTCTTTCGCTTCAGAAGTGACACGTGTCGCCCGTGAAGTCGGTACAGACGGCAAACTTGGAGGCCAGGCCGTTGTACCGGGCGTCGCCGGCACTTGGAAAGACCTAACAGACTCAGTCAACGCAATGGCGGGCAACCTCACCGCGCAGGTGCGCAACATCGCGGAAGTGACGACGGCCGTGGCGCGCGGCGATTTATCCCGCAAGATCACGGTGGACGTGAAGGGCGAGATTCTCGAATTGAAAGACACTATCAACACGATGGTGGACCAACTAAACGCCTTCGCTGGCGAAGTGACGCGCGTGGCGCGCGAGGTCGGCACGGAAGGCAAGCTGGGAGGCCAGGCACAGGTCCCCGGCGTTGGTGGCACATGGAAAGATCTTACTGACAACGTGAATTTCATGGCCAGCAACTTGACCGGCCAGGTCCGTAACATTGCTGAGGTCGCAACGGCAATTGCCAGCGGCGATCTTTCCCGCAAGATCACCGTAGACGTGCGCGGAGAGATTTTGCAGTTGAAAGAAACGCTTAACACCATGGTGGACCAACTCAACAGGTTTGCCGGTGAAGTAACGCGCGTGGCGCGCGAAGTGGGTAGTGAAGGCCGGCTCGGTGGACAAGCCAACGTGCCGGGCGTTGCGGGCACATGGAAAGACCTCACGGACTCGGTCAATTCTATGGCCGGAAATCTGACCGGGCAGGTGCGCAACATCGCGGAAGTGACGACGGCGGTGGCGCGAGGCGATTTGTCCCGCAAGATCACCGTGGACGTGAAGGGCGAAATTCTCGAATTGAAGAACACTATTAACACGATGGTGGACCAACTGAACGCTTTTGCCGCCGAAGTCACGCGCGTGGCACGCGAAGTCGGCACGGAAGGCAAGTTGGGAGGCCAGGCGCAGGTTCCGGGCGTAGGCGGCACTTGGAAAGACCTCACCGATAACGTCAACTTCATGGCCAGCAACTTAACCGGCCAAGTCCGCAACATTGCCGAGGTTGCGACCGCAGTGGCACGTGGCGACTTGTCTCGCAAGATCACCGTGGACGTTAGGGGCGAGATTCTTGAGCTGAAGGACACCCTCAACACCATGGTGGACCAGTTGCGCGCGTTTGCGTCTGAAGTGACCCGCGTTGCTCGTGAAGTCGGCACCGACGGAAAATTGGGAGGCCAGGCGCAAGTTCCTGGCGTGGCGGGCACCTGGAAAGATCTCACGGACTCCGTCAATTCCATGGCCAGCAACTTGACCGGTCAAGTGCGCAACATCGCCGAAGTAGCTACGGCGATCGCAAGCGGGGACCTTTCAAAGAAAATCACTGTCAATGTGAGCGGAGAGATTCTGCTCCTCAAAGAGACTATCAACACCATGGTGGATCAACTGAACGCCTTCGCCGGCGAGGTAACGCGCGTAGCACGCGAGGTGGGCAGTGAAGGTCGGCTAGGTGGACAGGCCAACGTGCCGGGCGTCGCCGGTACCTGGAAAGACCTCACCGATTCGGTTAATTCGATGGCTGGAAACCTGACCGGACAAGTGCGCAACATCGCGGAAGTGACGACGGCCGTGGCGCGCGGCGATTTGTCGCGCAAGATCACCGTGGACGTGAAGGGCGAGATTCTCGAATTGAAAGATACTATCAATACGATGGTGGATCAGCTAAACGCCTTCGCGGGCGAAGTGACGCGTGTGGCGCGTGAAGTAGGGACGGACGGTAAGTTGGGTGGCCAGGCGCAGGTCTCGGGCGTCGCCGGAACATGGAAAGACCTCACCGACAACGTAAACGTTATGGCCGCTAACCTTACCGAACAGGTACGCGGAATCGTTAAGGTTGTGACCGCCGTCGCAAACGGCGAGCTGACCAAGAAACTTACGGTCAACGCAAAGGGCGAGGTTGCTGCGCTGGCCGAAACCATTAACAACATGACCGATACTCTCGCCACCTTTGCCGATCAGGTAACCACGGTCGCGCGCGAGGTCGGCGTCGAGGGACGCCTTGGCGGGCAGGCCAACGTTCCCGGAGCTGCAGGCACATGGAAAGATCTGACGGGTAACGTCAATTTGCTCGCGGACAACTTGACCAACCAGGTCCGTGCGATTGCCGAAGTGGCGACGGCCGTCACGAAAGGCGACCTCACACGCTCCGTACAGGTCGAAGCAAGCGGCGAAGTCGCCGAACTGAAAGACTACATCAACACGATGATTGACAACTTGCGGCTCACCACGGACCGCAACAAAGAGCAGGACTGGCTAAAGACCAATCTTGCGCGTTTCACCGGCATGTTGCAGGGGCAGCGCGATCTGACCACGGTTGGGCGCATGCTTTTGTCCGAGCTCGCCCCGCTCGTCAATGCCCAGCAAGGCGTGATTTATCAAATGGAAGCCGACGAATCGGCCGAAATGGTGCTTCTCTCGGCTTATGCCGATGACGCACCGAACGGACATTCTCGTCAGTTACGAGTGGGCGAAGGTCTTGTAGGTCAGTGCGCGGCGGAGAAACGACGCATGCTGATAACCGATGTGCCGCCTCACGCTGTCCCCATCCGTTCCGGTTTGTTCAAAGCTGTACCTTTGAACGTGATTGTGCTTCCCGTCCTTTTTGAAGATCGCGTCAAAGCGGTCATTGAGCTGGCTTCGCTCAGTGTGTTTACAGCCTCCCATCTTGCTTTTTTGGAGCAGTTGACCTCCAGTATCGGCATTGTGCTCAACAGCATCGAAGCGACGATGCAGACCGAAGGCTTGCTGAAACAATCCCAGCAATTGGCAACCGAGCTCCAAACGCAGCAGAAGGAGTTGCAGCAAACCAACGAGCAGCTTGCGCAAAAGGCCCAGCAGCTCGCTGAGCAAAATGTGGAGGTGGAACGGAAGAACCAGGAGATTGACCAAGCGCGGCGCGCCGTTGAAGAAAAGGCAAAAGAACTGGCTCTCACTTCTAAGTATAAATCTGAATTTCTCGCGAATATGTCCCACGAACTGCGTACTCCACTCAACAGCATTCTTGTTTTGGGCCAGCAGCTAACCGATAATCCGGACGGCAATTTGACCGGCAAGCAAGTCGAGTTCGCCCGCACGATTCATGGGGCGGGAACGGATTTGCTGAATCTGATTACGGATATTCTTGACTTGTCGAAGATTGAGTCCGGGACGGTTTCGGTGCAAGCTGAAGAAGTATTTATTGCCAGTCTGCTGGACATGATTGCCAGGCCATTCCGTCACGAAGCAGAGAATCGCCGGTTTACTTTCGAAATTGCGACAGATCCGCGGCTGAGCCGCGGCCTCGTCACGGATGCGAAACGCTTGCAGCAGGTGCTCAAGAATCTCCTGTCCAATGCTTTCAAATTCACCGAGCAGGGCAGTGTGCGACTCTCCGTATCTTTGGCGGAGCGCGGTTGGAGCGAAGACCATGCCGTTCTTCGCTCGGCGCCATCCGTGATCGCATTTCAAGTCGAGGATACCGGCATCGGGATTCCGTCGGAAAAGCAGCGCATTATCTTCGAGGCATTTCAGCAGGCCGACGCGGGCACTAGCCGTAAGTACGGCGGCACAGGACTCGGACTGGCTATCAGCCGCGAACTTGCCAGCTTGCTCGGCGGCGAAATTCAATTGCGTAGCGAGGTCGGAAGGGGAAGTACGTTTACACTATATTTGCCGCAAACCTACGTGGGTCCTTCGACCGGGGTCAATATGATGGAAACGGGAACCACCCCGGTGACGGCCGCGCCTCAGCTGGCGGCTGCAGTTGCACCAGAACATCGCATCGAACATGTTGCGGATGATCGAGATAATCTGGATGAAGCCGAAGCGACTTTGCTGGTTGTTGAGGATGATCCGCACTATGCCGCGCTGCTACGCGATCTCGGGCGCGATAAAGGCTTCAAAGTCCTCGTCGCTACCCGGGGTGCCGAGGCTCTCGCGATAGCTCGGGAGTTCCACCCAACGGCCATTTCCCTGGATGTCTTTTTGCCGGACATGCTGGGTTGGACCGTGCTGAACCACTTGAAACAGGATCCCGCTTTGCGCCACATTCCGGTCCAAATCCTGACTCTCGATGAAGACCGCCAACATGGATTGTCACGCGGGGCGTTTGCATTTGTCAGAAAGCCGACCACAACTGATGAACTCTCCACGGCATTCTCCCGCATTAAGGACTACGCTGCGCCGCACCTCAAGCGCCTCTTGGTAGTCGAAGACAACCCCGCTGAACAGTTGAGTATCCGGGAACTACTCGGATATAACGACATCCAGGTCTCAGTTGCTGCAACAGGCGAGGAGGCACTCTCGGCCATTGCAGAGCAGCCTTTCGACTGTATGGTCCTTGACTTGCGTCTCCCCGACATGTCCGGATTTGATGTCTTGGAGCGGCTGCGCGATTCCCCCTCAGTTGGTGACCTGCCCGTTGTAGTCTTCACCGGAAAAGATTTGTCAGTAGAAGAGGATACACGTTTGCATACCTTAGCTCGCAGTGTAGTTGTCAAAGGTGTGGAATCTCCGGAGCGGCTCCTGGATGAGACGGCCCTCTTTTTACATCGCGTCGTTTCTGACCTTCCTAGAGAGAAGCAGCAAATGCTCGACCGTTTGCACCGATCCGATGATGCACTCGTAGGAAAAAAGGTCCTGGTTGTAGATGATGACGTCCGAAATATTTTCGCACTGAGCAGCGTGCTCGAACGTCGCGGCATGACCGTGCTGAGCGCGGGCACCGGCCGCGAAGCGATTGCCACTCTCAAATCGACGTCTGATCTGGCGATCGTGCTCATGGACATCATGATGCCGGAAATGGATGGATATGAAACCATGCAAGTCATAAGACAAAATCCGAATTTCCGGCGACTCCCGATCATTGCCCTGACAGCAAAAGCGATGAAAGGGGATCGCGAAAAGTGCCTCGAAGCCGGCGCTTCCGAATACCTCGCGAAGCCGGTGAACACGGAACAATTGCTGTCAGCATTACGGATGTGGCTCCATCGGTAGTATCGTTTCCGGCCGTCAGCTGCGGTAATTCTAAATTGGCGCCGAAGGATAAGGTTATCGCGCACGAGGATTAGTGGATGAGCGTAAACGAAAAAGTGAACATCCTCATGGTCGACGACCAAATGGGCAAGCTGCTTAGCTATGAGGCCATTCTTGCCGATCTCGGTGAGAACTTGATCAAAGCCCAGTCGGGCAGAGAGGCATTAGAGCATCTGCTGAAGACCGATGTCGCCGTCATCCTTCTGGATGTAAGCATGCCGGAGCTCGACGGTTATGACCTCGCGGGAATGATCCGCAAACATCCACGCTTCCAGAGGACACCGATCATCTTCATCTCTGCCGTGCTGATGTCCGATGTGGACCGTCTCAAGGGATACGAGCGCGGTGCCGTAGACTACATTTCCGTCCCTGTTGTTCCCCAACTGTTGCGAGCCAAGGTTAGCGTTTTTGTCGACCTGCATCGCAAGAACCGGCAACTGGAAGCCCTCAACCACGAGCTGCGGCGCCTTTCCAGCAGTCTCATTGCCGCACAAGATCAGGAGCGGCGGCGGATCGCCCGGGACCTGCACGATGGTCTAGGACAAGAACTCAGTGGCGCAAAGATGATGGTGGACTGCCTTCAAATGCAAAATCAATCAGCAGAATGGAAAGAAAAGGCCGCGGCCGAGGCCAGTGCCCTTATCGATCAAGCCATCCAGCAAGTTCGTAGTATGTCGCATCTCCTACATCCCCCCATGCTCGACGAGGTCGGCTTGCACTCCTCACTTCAGTGGTATTTGGATGGTCTTACAAAACGAAGCGGCCTTGAAACGTCGCTCGAGGTCGAACCCCTGGATTTTCCGCGTCTCGGGTCTGAGCTGGAGACCACCATCTTCCGCATCGTTCAGGAAGCGCTTACGAATGTGTACCGTCATGCGGAAGCAAGGAGGGTTTGCATTCGTCTAGTGCTCACGGAGAATCAAATTGCCGTTACCGTCTGTGACGATGGCAAGGGTCTCTCTGATGCCGTCGCCGATCTTGAAGCGCATAAGATTGGCATCGGCATCGCAGGAATGAAGCAGCGTGTCAAAGAAGTAGGTGGCGAATTACGATTACAAAACGGTAATCCCGGAGCGATTCTTAAGGCCATCCTTCCGAGCAAGGCCGCCGCTCCACGCGTCGCGGAGCACCTAGCCCCTTCCTGGGGGTTCACTCGCTGATGTTGGGTGTTTGCCGCTTCAGCTCTGGGGACTGGTTCACCACGGTTTCGATCCCCTGGATAAGACTCCACACCCGCGCCTTCGATATCACCTGACAAATTCCAGCTCGGCGGGCGGCGGCTTCTAGCCCTTCGACACCCAACACAGTGAACAACACGAGCGGTACTTTGTCATTTATCTCCGACCTGCGTTTGCCCGCCTCAATGCCATTCATGTCCGGCATTGCCAAGTCAATCAGAACCAGGTCCGGTTTTACTGCTTCATACTTTTGAATACCTGCGGGCCGCAATCAGCCTCGGCGCAGATGACCCACTGGCGCGAGCCGGCGATGGCTCTCAAAAGCCGCCGCGTGGTTTCTGATTCGTCCACAATGAGAACCCGCAATCTGTACTCTCCGTTTGTTCCTGTAAGCCACAATCGATGTCTGCAAATATATGGTTTTTGACGTCGCAGGTAATTCTAAAATTGAGTGGCCGCACTATGTATGCCCGGTGGAACTCCTTATGCCCTTTCTCGTTCACTTCGAATGTCACCGTATCCGTTCCAGCTACTCTCGTGCGTCTGGTCACTTCTATTGACTCGTCACGTTCGACTTTGGGGCGGAGGCCGATTCGATTCTTGCTAGGAGGGTCCACGCCTCCCTCTTGCTCACTAGAGCGTAAATTCCCGCCTTGGCCGCGGCTCCTGCAAGCCTTTCCCAATCCCATACCGTGAATAAGATAATCGGCACCCTCGGATTCACCGTAGACATCCTCGACGCAGTTTCAATTCCATTGATGCCTGGCATCCCAAAATCTAGTAGCACCAGGTCCGGCTTCAGTTCCTGAAACTTCTGAACGCCTGATAGGCCGTCTTCTGCTTCGCCGCACACCGTCCAACCGTGTCGTGAACTCACGATCGCGGCCGTAATCCGCCGCATAGTCACCGAGTCATCTATGATGAGGATTCGCAGGTTCATCGAACTGCAAGCTCCGAATCCCTTGTATACCTCTCGCCGGACCGCTGGAATACCTGGAATCCTCTACCCTGGTGAAATCAAGGACGGACGCGAAGCGACGCCTTCGGGTATGCGCGGATGCTCCATCTCCATCTCATGCCGGATGGCGGTTCGCTAAAGGTTGGACAATCGACAGGCCCGGAAGCGGCTACACATAATTACCTTCCCGTGTCAGGAAACCAATGGATGGCGTGTGAATTGTGATAGATGTAAGGCTGGAAAGCGAGGAAGGAGGAGCAGAAATGGCGAAATACGGCAAAACGGCAAGCGAGAGTGTCAGGAAAGCGTTGCATCGAGAGAAGCGCGGTACGCTTCGCTCAGGGAAGAAGGGAAGAGGCGGAGTTGTGACAACTCGCAAGCAAGCAATAGCGATTGGTCTGTCCGAAGCCCGCGAAAAGGGTGCCAAGGTTCCCCGCAGCAAGCCGAGCTGAGGAGATTGTTCACTCGTCAAATCTCTAGAGGTGTGGATCCATTTTGGTGGAAATTCATTTTTGATTGTGCGGTCAACACGAGTTCAGGGTTGCATTCCCCGCTTTTTTGTTAACGACTAAGTCTTGACCCTCCAGAGCTTCTCTTTTTATTGAGGCCACGCATAACAGCGGTGTGAAGCATAGAAAGACGAGCTGTCTGCCCTGAAAATTAAGTTGCTCTACCGTAAATACTGTATGTGATGCAGCAACTTCAAATGATAGACTCGACGGACAATGATCAGAAGAAGCAGCCATTTCCGGAGCAACCAACCAGAACAATATGGTTGTCTGGCTGCACGATGGCCATCGCAAGCGCTGCGACGGGCCGGGATCGAGGGAGTTCTGAATGCGGGTGCTTATAGCCGATGACCATGAAGTAGTACGTAAGGGCGTGCGAGCTCTCCTGCAAACACAGCAGAATATTGACATCTGCGGCGAAGCGATCGACGGTCGAGACGCTGTCGAGAAGACGAGACTATTGCAGCCCGATGTCGTTCTCATGGACATCAGTATGCCCAATCTCAACGGTTTCGAAGCCACTCGGGAAATCTTGAGCGCCATCCCACAAACACAGGTAGTTATCCTGAGCGAGCATGAGACGGCTCAAATGGTTCAGCAGGCGCTCTATGCTGGAGCCCACGGGTACGTCGTTAAATCGTCGATCTCGAAAAACCTTTTCACGGCACTGGAGAAAATGGGCCGGCATGAGATTTTCCTGGATCCCGGCATCTCTGGATCTGAGGATTACGAAACCGATGTACGGGAGGCTGTCCAGGCCAACGCTGCTTTCGAACGGCGATCCCATCTTGCTGCAATTGTTGAGTCATCCGATGACGCTGTCATTTCCAAAGATCTGAATGGATTTATAACCAGCTGGAACGCCAGCGCCGAACGCATCTTCGGCTTCACTGCCAAGGAAGCGATTGGACAGCCGATCACCATCATTATTCCTCCCGAACTGCATGACGAAGAGGCTGAAATCCTGGGACGCATCAAGAGCGGCGAGCACATCGATCATTATGAAACCATTGGTCTCAGTAGGGATAAGCGGAAAAGGAACGTATCTTTGTCCATTTCACCCGTCAGAGACTCGGCCGGCAAGATAGTGGGCGCTTCCAAGATCGCCTTTGACATTACCGAACGAAAGGAATTGAAGGTAAATCGAGTATGAAACGGTAGGCGATTGTCTGCCCGATGCGGGGGAAGTTTCAGAGCGGTCCCAATGGCTTGCGGGCGGGGCATCAGCCGGTTGGCAGACGCCCCGCCCTGAATGGGTTCAGTTGACGACTAGGGCTTTGGAGGCCTCGCGGGCGCCGGGTGCGGCGCTGGCTGACGTTGTTGCAACCGCTGCTGCTCTTGCACGTGTTTTTGCTGCAGTTGTTGTGTCTGTTGTTGGTGCCGCTGTTCTAGCTGCTGTTTGGTCGTGTCATTGGCCTTCTGCTGAGCCAGCTTCTGGTGCTCCTGATCTTGCTTCTGCTGGAGTTTCTGGCGCTCCTGGTCCTGTTTCGCCTGCAATTTTTCCTGTTGCTGCTGGTATTTCTGGTCCAGCTTTGCATTCCCGGTGTTTGCCGCGGCGGGACGATCGGTACGAGGAAGTTCGTTAGGGTGAACCGGAGGGTTGCCGCGGCCCGTGTTGTTTTCTGGGCGCGCTGCCGGCTCATGAATCGCTCCTCCCTCTCTGGCCGCTACGACTCCGCCACCTTTCAACTCTGCTGGCCTAGAGGTAGCAGCGACAGGCGGCTTGCCGTGATTTGCGGAAGCGCGAAGCTCGGTGTTAGCGCGCGCGGCCTCGACGTGTTGGGTCTGCGCGGCCACGGGCGGGATATGTTGTTCATGGGAGGCAGACACTTCCTGGGGCGTTGGGCGCTCGTTGATGCCGCCGTTACCGCCATTGTAGCTGACGCGGGTGACTCTCGTATTGTTCGTGACCCGTGTCTCGTAAACGTTGTGAATCACGCTGACGTTTACGTTACTCACCGCACGGTTGTAGAAAAAGTGACTGTTTTCCCAACGTCCGCCTTCGTAACCGTGACCGAAATAACCGAAGCCGTAGTTAATTCCGCCATAGAATCCTATCTGCGGACCCCAGTAGCCATCATAGAAAATGTACCCGCCGTCTCCCCAGCCCCAATATCCGGGTGTCCATAGAAAACCGACTTCCGGCGCCAGCACCCAAGTTCCGGGGACCCAATAGTAATCATCACCATAAGCCCAGTAGCCAGGCGTCCAAATGTAACCATCGCCGGGACATATCGGCTGATCGTAGACAGGCAGCTCCGGCGGGGCAATCGTAATCGCGACTCCTACGCGAACTTGGGCGAAAGATGCCGCCGAGATGGCCAGCATTCCCAGAACGAGCAACAGTGAACCCATTAATCGGATAGTACGCATTTTGCTTCCTTCTGCCCGGTGATCCTGAGCTTGCCCTTACTCTGCTTCCGCGGGCTGCTTGGATTGCCAGGCTTGGTTTTCGGACGCGGGCTAGCGGACGTCCTTGTTCCTGAATGGAATCGTACAGGCCTATAAAAGCCGCACCCATCCGGTGATGAGCGTAGGAAGCAAAGGGCGATGCCGTATTCGGCGGTGATCCTGGAGCGGGGAGCGCAATGGCAGTCAGGCGACATGGAGCATTGAACGAGTATCCCCTAGATGGGGAATACAGCTTTTACCGGATAGTTCGGTGATGGCCTGCAAACTAGACTCGCGCAAAGGAGGTGGGGGCTGTCAGCCCAGGGTGAGGGGAGTGATGTCTCTGCAAAGTCTCGATAAGTGTCTTAGGGAACCGGACGATCGAGAAAGACTATCCCCCATACACGTCGAGTCAAACGCCAGGGCCCTTTCCGAAGCTCGCGAGAATCGCAGTCCGAGAGAATCTGTGGAATCCGCTTCGCGGTCGAACGATCCTGAGCCGGATCAATTCTTGTGTGCGTCAGAAGAGATATCGAACGGGCTGAAGTCCGGCGCGCCGAACGTGCACAGCCTGGACAACGCTCTGTGGCGCGGTGCGTCCTGCGCCCTGAGGCAGTCGCCGATGGATCGCGAAATTCGCTGCTTGGCCCTCACCGAAGACCTTACCGGGCTCAACAATCGGCGCGGCTTTCTGGCCGCGGCGACACACCAGCTAAAGCTGGCTCATGGCCAGGGCCAAGACGCATTGCTCCTCTTTTGCGAGGCGGACAACTTGAAACAGATCAATGATTCCTTCGCACACCACGAGGGAGACTTGGCACTGGTCCGGGCCGCCGCGGCGCTCAAAGAGACTTTCCGCGATTCGGACATTTTAGCCAGGCTCGGCGGAAATGAGTTCGCGGTGTTGGATTCCGACGCCTCCATTCCAAACGGGCAAGCCATCGTGCCTCGCATGGAGAACATTCTCGAAAAGGCCAACGCAGCCTGCATGCGTTATAGGTTGTCCTGCAGTATCGGAGTGGCGCGGTTCGATCCGCATACTCCCGCCCCGCTTGGAGAGCTGATGGCCCGTGCCGATCAGGACATGTATGTCCACAAGAGATTCCATCGCGAACTCCGACTCTTACAGCGGTAGTAGTTCCGTTAGCAACAAATTGCTGGGCGAGAGATTGAAGAACGGGATGGATTGTTATTGATGCCTCAAAACGACCGGTTACTCGTCGCTTTCAGGGCGCTCATTACACTCTGGCTTGGCGGCCTGTATGCCAAAGCGACCCCAACTGAGGTGCTTGCAGGGCAAGGATGCGGATAACTACCAGTGGCGCAGCCGGAATCGAATCGGATGTCACAGGATTGCTAGTGCCTACTCTAAATGAGTGTGTTACCTTCAATTGGAAAACAGGAAACGAATGCTTCTGAAGCAAATTAACGTGGCCGCGATGCCCCGCGTAAGCAATCCGATGGCGTATGCTCCCTCGATCCGACAGATAGGAGGGCCGAAATGACTACCCGCGCTCTGAGCCCTGACGCAAGGAATTTGGAGCTTCCATGGAGGGAGCGCAGCGCACTTCCAGGTGAGCACGTCGCCTATTTCTACCAAGCCGGCGATTCTCTGCTTGAGGCGCTGTGCGATTTTATCGGTCCTGCTCTCGGTGCCGGCCATGCGGCGATCATCATTGCCACCAAGGTACACGTCGAGGGACTGGAGCAACGGTTGAAGGCGCGTGGTTTGGACACCCACAAGGCCAGCAAGCAAGGTAGATACGTTGCGCTCGACGCTTCCGAAACCCTCGCCAAAATCATGTTGCAAGGGATGCCAGACGCCTCCCGCTTCGCCGAGATCGTCGGTGGCGCCATGACCCGAACGCGCGCTTCTGTTAAAGCCGCGCGTCCTGTAATCGTCGCATTTGGCGAGATGGTTTCCTTGTTGTGGACCGAAGGCAAGATTGATGCCGCCATCCGGATCGAACAGCTTTGGAATGAACTGGCGAATAAACACTCTTTCTCCCTTCGATGTGCCTATCCCGTGGCTAATTTTAGTGGCGAGAAAAATGCTCAGCCGTTGATGAGGGTATGCGCGGAACACTCGGCCGTCGTTCTTGAAGACGGCCATTCCTCCTTCACAAGCGGCGAAGCCAGGATTGCACTGCGTCGCGCGGACGAGCGATTCCGGCTCTTGGTAGACGCCGTTCAGGACTATGCAATCTTTATGTTAGACGTGCAGGGCCATGTCAGCACTTGGAATACCGGAGCCGCACGCTTAAAAGGATATGGGTCCTCCGAGATCATCGGAAAGCACTTCTCCATCTTTTATCCAGAGGAGGACATCCGGGCAGGCAAACCCGCGCGAGAATTGGAGGGCGCCGCCAGGGAAGGGCGTTTTGAGGACGAGGGTTGGCGGCTGCGCAAAGATGGCTCGCGTTTCTGGGCTAATGTGATCCTCACGGCCATAAGAGACGATAGCGGTACGCTGATCGGGTTCGGAAAAGTTACGCGTGATTTCACCGAGCAATTACTTGTGAGCGAAGCCTTGCGAAAGGAGATCGCGGAGAGAACGGAAGCTCAACGAAAGTTGCACGATTCAGAAAAGTCTCTCCGCCAACTCTCTCTACGTCTTCTCCAAACGCAAGACGAGGAACGCAGACGCATCGGCAGGGATCTTCACGACAGCGTCGGGCAATACCTTGTCGGGCTGAAAATGAAAGTCGATTCGCTTAAATCCGCCGCCGAACGAACCCAGCGAGAAGATATCAGTGAACTGGCCGCATGTTCCCAGATGATCGAAGAGGCCATAAAGGAAGTTCGCACGATATCCTACATCCTGTTCCCTCCGATGCTTGAGGAGCTAGGGTTGAAATCTGCGATACCGTGGTACCTCGAAGGTTTTACAAAGCGGAGTGGAATTAAGACCACCTTTGAGGTTTCTCCGGAGTTTGATCGGATCCGTGGCGACCTTGAGCTGGCACTGTTCCGCGTTCTTCAAGAGAGCTTAACGAACGTACATCGGCACTCTGGCAGCTCCACGGCAATTGTCCGACTCTCCAGCAACGGCCCAACGGTGGTCCTCCAAGTCACTGACGAAGGAAAGGGAACTGTCGCAAAGGATTTGGAGTTCCCGGCCCACGATTTGATGGGCGCATTTGGCGTTGGACTGCGCGGCATGAGTGAACGTATGCGGCAACTCAGGGGTGACCTGCAGATGTCCTCCACGGAAAGAGGAACCACCATCACCGCCACGCTTCCCCTGCGCGATTCAGAGGTCGGCGATTAGCCAAAAGTTACAAAGACGTCTCCGACGTTTTCTTCCGTTCTAGTATGGTAAAGCGAGCAGAAATTACACATCGATTCGAGAGAAAATTCGCAACGAGAGACTCGTAAACAAGGTCACCCTCCGAGCTTTTCTCACATAACTCATTGATTCCAAGCCATTTGTGTGAATGAAAGGGGATTGGCGTCACGCTTGCCCCTTTCTTTGGCGCGTACTAAGAAAACCCTATTGGGGGGAGAACTATGGGCACGAAGTTCGACATCTTTAAGAAACTACCCGATGGTCACCCGCTCTGGGTCAAAGCTGTGGACGGACTCGAAGAGGCGCGTGCGCAATTGGCCCGTTTGGCCGCGAGTTCACCCGGCGAATATTTTATCTATAGCCTTCGGAACAGCTGCGTAGTTCACGTACAGCTGGCTCACGAAAGATAACCCGGAAGCGCACGCTCCTCAGGAAAATGTTATCTCCCGTTTGGCTCGTCAGATATCCCTCGGCCCATCCGCCTCCATATTTGCGACATGCAGAGGCCGACATGCTTGAAACGGGCGTTTTGCGTTTCTAGGCTGAACAGGAAGGGAGAGAACAGGCGCCCGTGTTCGGTCAGACGCCTGCTCTCGGTGGGTGTGTCGGAGGTGTTTCAGGGCTTCAGGTTACTGGGACACAACCCACTCGACAATCGGGTCTATCCTGTAAACAACACCGGCATTTCTTGTATGAACAGGCGATGCGCTCACCGGGGATCCCCACTTGTCGAGAATTGCGTTCTGGGTTCGGACCCAGTAAGAGCCGGAAAACGACCGTCTAATTTTGCACGGAGCTTATTTGTTCTTTTCTTTGCTTCGGCAGCGCGAGAGGATATTTATCCCTGAGGAACTGCACCAATCTTTCTCGCACGTAGCATCGCAGATCGAATGCTGCCGGTCCGTTTCGCGCGCTCATCAGAGCTCGAATTTGGATAGTCCGTTCCGTTGCATCCGTCACTTGCAGCGCCCAAGTCTTTTTGTCCCAAAGCTCCGTCGTTTCCAGAATGCGACGCAGTTCCTCGCGCAATGCTTGGACTGGAGCCGTGTAATCCACATAGATCATGACGGTTCCAAGGATGTTGGCTGTGGTGTGCGTCCAGTTCTGAAATGGCTTCTCAATGAAGTAACTCAACGGCACGATCAGCCGTCGCAAGTCCCATAGGCGCACCACAACATAGGTGGTATTGATTTCCTCGATCCACCCCCACTCGCCTTCCAGGACTATCGCGTCCTCGATCCGGATGGGCTGCGTAAGGGCCACCTGGACCCCGGCTATTAGATTGGAAAGCGTGGAGCGCGCCGCCATTCCGACAATCAACCCGGCCAGTCCCGCCGATGCAAGCAGACTCACTCCGACGTGGCGCACCGCTGGGAATGTCATCAGCATGATGGAGGCCGTTACGATGCTCACCGTCAATGTGACAATCCTTTGCAAAACCTGTGTCTGTGTGCGAATCCTGCGCGCGCCAAGATTGTCGGGCGAATCCATCGAATAGCGCTCGGAGATGATGTCTCCTGCCAGCTCTGTCAGCACTACGATCGTCCACCCAACCACGCCAATCACACCCAGTCCCAGAGCGTGTTGCAGAATGTTTTTCAATGTTTCCGGGATGGGTGCAAGAGGTATGGCGATAACCAGAGCCAGCAATGGAAAAATGACTCGCGTCGATTTCTTAGCCCGCCAGGTCAGTAGGGACTCTGTATTCGTGTCCTTGCGCTGCAGGATGCTTTCGATCGCAAAGAACAGGACGAAATGCACAAGGAGCGCCAATCCAACGGCGCCTGCGAGGATGGCACCTGAAATCAACCAAGTGCGAGTGTCGCCCCAAACGGCTAGCATCTCCATGATATTCCTAAAGATTATTAAGTTCTTCACTGATCAAAGCAAACCGCACACATTCCCTTCCTTGCCGGCAGAGCATGCGGGATGCGCCTGAACACCCTTCAACAGGTACCCGCAAAGCGGGGATGGCCGACAATCTGCTGACCATGGAATACCGTCGCCGCCATGTTTCTCAACCTTCGAGCTTTACCTTCGCCGGAAGTCTCTTACGAATGAAAAGGGCTGGCCGATACACAGGTTCTTGGCCGGAAGCCCGCGAGGGTGAAACGGGGCGCGGATCTTCAGCGAGAAGGTTGGAGATGCGTATTAGGGCTGGATGACTATCCGCCACAATTTTTACCAGTGCCGTCAAAGGCACGGCAAGCAAAATACCCATCAAACCCCATAGCCAGCCCCAGAAAAGGATTCCTGCTGTGGCCACGACGGGCCCTATGTTCACACGCGATCCAACTATCGTCGGAATTAAATAGTTGGCCGAGATCACATGAAGGCACACCACGGTTAACACAATGACAGCGAAAGGGGCCGCCGTATGAAATTGCAATAGCGCCGCCGCGACAGGAACCACTAGGGCGAGAATCACGCCCAGAAACGGAATCAAGTTCAGGAAACCGCTGGCGATCCCGAGTACCACCGCGCCTTGCACTTTCAGAGCGAGCAGGACGAAAACCGTCACTGCGGCCATCGCCGAACCGATCACCAGATTTCCGGCCGCGAACCCGCGTACCATGGTAGTCACGCGTCCCACAAATTGAGGGACATCGATGGTCGCCCCCAAGGTACTTGCCAGCCTCTGGTTCATTTGCTCTTTGCGAATCAGATTGAAGAACATCAGGAACGGTACGACTCCAATAATGATGACGGCTCCCCACACCGGTCCCACACCGCGAATAATGTAGGAAGGCCAGCTGGGCGGCTCCTTGATCTTTACTTCCGCTATTTTCTTTGTCGACGTCTCTGGGCTCAGGCTGCCCGCCGTCTCTTGCACTCTCGCAATCTTTTGGCTAAGAGGCCTTACTGCGTCGCGGATTTGTTCCGCATATTGCGGCACAGTCTCCACGAGATCGGAAATGCGATTGTACGAGGCATACGTCAGGAAACCGAAACACAGCATTCCAGCAACAACGATAATGCCAGCAGAAGCAGAACGCGGGACGTGCCAACGCTCCAAGCGTGTGACCACAGGATCCACGAGGATGGCAAGAAACGCCGCCAGCAGCAAAGTAATACAGAAAGAACTGGCAAAAAAACAAAAAGCCATCAGAAGAACGAGAACAATGCCCCAAAGTAGCCAGGCAATACGAACTAACAGCCGCGATTGCAGCAAGTCAGTTGAGCTGCGCATCATACAATCACTCGGCTCCTTCTCGCCTCCGGCAATGTCCAGGTGCCGCGCTTCACGCCGCGCGTAGGAGAGACACCGCACGCGCACTTCACGATACGGTCTTGCGCTGAAATAGATGCGCAATTAACGAAATCACCGCGAACAGCAACAGAATGTGGATCAGAAAACTGGATATGTGGAAAACCAGGAATCCACCGAGCCACGCCAGCAACAAAAACACAAACAAAACGATGAACATGCACGACTC
>Ga0210383_10000956_pt1 | contig 26609 bp, 21 predicted proteins | sample IncBWC14OmetaG_FD_160072 | JGI IMG/M metagenome (GOLD analysis project Ga0210383, IMG submission 160072) | Forest soil microbial communities from Barre Woods Harvard Forest LTER site, Petersham, Massachusetts, United States - Inc-BW-C-14-O ... | reverse complement strand
CCTGGCTTCGGAAACTTTTGTGTCGGACCTCAAGGTCCGACCCCCTAAGGAGGGGCGGGAGGAAAGGGCTGGGAGAAAAGGGGCGAGAAGAGCGACGGGAGGAGAGGGGCGAAGAGGGGTGGGAGGACATTTGACTTCCGAGGTGGACGCGGCTTGAGGGCAGAACTACTGGCACCTATTTTCCCTTTTTTATTTTCCAACTTGCCCCTCTCATCGCGACGAACGCCGCCACAAATAAAATTCCCCACACCAGATCCGTCCCGACAAACAACAAATCCTGCCGGCGCGTCCGTCCCTGCATTACCAGCACCGCCACCGGAATCACATAACTCAGTTTCTGCGCCACCGATGGGATCATCAGCGGACGAAATCGCGCTGGATCACGCGCAATCAAAAAGAACACCAACTGCCACGCCAATCCCGCTCCCACAAACCCATAATAAAATCCCGGATGCGTGATCGCCGGCGGGTCCTGCTTTCCAATCAAATCGAACAAAAATACAACGGCGTCAGCACCAGCACTCCCCAAATCCCCGCCACCCAAAAAACGACCTTCGCAAATTTCATCCGGCACCTCTGTTCGGAGTCTCGTCGGAAGCTCTTGCCTCCCCATCTGCTTCCGTGTAATTTACTCCACCTACGGTACCGCCCACGCCGAAATCATTAGCACAGGCACTCCTGCCTGTGTTTTGGGGTTTCATTTCCCATCAGGAGGATATCCCGAATGCTCCGTTCCGCCGTGATTCTCGTCGTCATCGCCGTGTCGATCGCCACTCCCACGCGAGCGCAAGACAACGCCACCGCGCTGCAAGCCTACTTCTCCGGCAAACAGGTGACGCTCAAAATCGACATGCCCGGCACGCAGAAAGGCGTTGACCTTCGTTTCAACAAGCCCACTCCCATGGACTGGAAAGAATATGGTTCACGCATCAAGCAATTCGGCGTCGCAATCCAAAAGGGCGAGGTCGCCCGCATCACGACCATCGTCGTCAAGCGAGACATGATCGAATTTCAACTGAATGGTGGCGGCTTCGGCGTCGCCGGTGACGATACCAGCACCACCGTCACCGCCAAACCTGTCGAAAAAAGCGCGTACGAAAAGGATCTGGAAAATCAGATCGCGAACACCGATGACCCCGACAAAAAAGCTTCTCTCCAGCACGATCTTGATCGCGAGCGCGCGCGCCGCGAACGCCAAGATGCCAACAACCAACGGCAAGCCCAGTATGCCAGCCAGCAAAAAGCGGCGGTCGTCGAGCAAAATCGCGCCACCGGCGGCTCTCGTTTCAATCTTCGGTGGTCCGGCTCCATTCCCGCCGAGCAACTCACGCCCGAAGGCGTCATGCAATGCCTCTCCGAATACGTCAGCTTCACCACCACTCCTCCCCCCACCGCCACCGCCGCACCCGATCCCAACGCTGCTCCCGCCACCGCTAAATTAAAACGCGGCATGAGCATTGAGGACGTCACCACTCTGTTCGGCCCGGGCAAACCGCTTTCCGAATCCGTAGGCGACGCCGGACTAAAAACGCAAATCTTCGAATACACCACTTCCGACCGACGCGTAAACGTAACCTATGTCGACGGCTTGGTGGTCCGCTATACCATCAGCTCGCTGTAGCGCGGCAGCTCACGCCATCCAACAACAAAAATTTGTTATCCCGAACGACGTGAGTGCCGGCGTCGTTGCGTGGGTTCTTGGGCCCTCCTTTCCCGTGAGTGGAGGCAAGACGCGTGGGTTGAGATCCTTGGTTGCGGAGGCCTCAGGATGAAGTTCTTTTGCAGTGACGTTGGATGAGGAAAGGGCCCGCCTCGGAAGGCGGGCCCTACAACGGCTGACCCAAGATGCCGGCATGAAGGCACGGCGCTACACGGAGTGACCCAAGAGCCCACATGCAGAGGCGGCATGTGGGGCACCCAAAAAGGAGAACAGCAGATCCCTCGCTGCGCTCGGGATGACAATTTTTTTTTGGAAGGTTCGCCGATCTAAAGCTCGGCCACTACATAACCCAAAATGACCGAAGAAGCGAGGATGGCCCAGGAACAGAGGCAGGTGTGCCTATGGCACGCTGGTGCAAAAGGCGGCGAGCGAAGAGGGATTCTTTCCGCAAAAGGCGCGGAAAGGGGCGGCGGTCTTCACTACGCCGACTTCGTTCGGAAAGATGGGTTGGTGCGGGATGAACTCTTTGCTTCACCCCTACTCCTCTGCTACGCTAATTTTGTCAGCAAATTTTGCTCACACTGAGGGGACTGACATCATTTCTTTGCTATCCGCACTTTACGTCGGCAATATCTTTGACATTCTTGCGCAAACCGGCTGGGTCGCCCGTGCCGTTCTCGGCATCCTGCTCTTCTTCTCCCTGATCTCCTGGGCGCTGATCTTTCAAAAACTCGGACTGTTCGGCCGCATTCGCCGCCAAAGCGATCAGTTCCTCAAAATTTTTCGCGCCACCAAGGGCGTTGCCAATCCCCAGGGACTCATCTCCGCCGGCTCACCCTTCGCCAACGTGTACGCCGCTGGCTACCGCGAACTGCAATCGCAAATGACCGGGAACAGCAATCCCGCTCCGCAAAAGGTCAAATCCCTGCAGGCCATCAACGTCAACATGCAGCTTGCATCCACCGACGAGGTTCGCCGCGTCGAAAAAGGGATGTCCTGGCTAGCCACCACCGCCGGCGTGACGCCGTTCATCGGCCTCTTCGGCACGGTCTGGGGCATCATTGACGCTTTCTCCGGCCTTGGCACTTCCGGTTCCGCCAGCCTTCGCGCTGTGGCGCCGGGTATCGCTGAAGCTCTCGTCACCACCGCCGCTGGACTTTTCGCCGCCATCCCCGCCCTCATCGCTTACAACTATTTTCTCCAGGATATTCGCGATCTAGCCCAGCGCCTGGACACCTTCGCCAACGAATTCACCTCCCAAATCGAAAAAACTTTCGGCTGATAGGCTGAATCGCCATGCCCCAACTATCCAAATCCACGCAAAGCTCTCTTTCCGAAATCAATATGGTCCCGTTCATCGACGTGGTCCTCGTCCTCCTCATCATTTTCATGATCACCGCGCCGATCCTGCAATCCGGCATCGAGGTTGACGTCCCCAAAACGCACACCGTCAAGGAAATCACCGAGCAAAAGCTTGTCGTCACCATCGACAAAAATCAACGCATCTATCTCGGCAACGATCCTGTCAACATTCACGACCTCGCTCCGAAAATTAAAAAGCAATCCAAGAGTCCTAACGGCGACGTCGTGTTTCTACGCGCCGACGAAACCATTCCCTTTGGCGCTTTCTGCACGGTCATCGACTCGCTCCGCCAGTCCGGCATCTCCAACATCAGTATCGTCACGCAACCCATCACCGACCGCAATCGCACTCCCTGAGCCATGTCTGAAGCTGTCTACACTTCGGAAGACCTCAGCCTCAAACGCTACTTCTCCTATTCTGTCTTTTTCCACGTAGCGCTCACCGCCATCCTCATTGCCACCATCTGGCTCGAGCGCTCTGGAGACGCCTGGGGCGGAGTCGGCGGCGGCGAGACTGGCGTAAAGGTTTCTCTCGCTTCCAGCGCAGGCATTCCCATGCCTCCCACCATTAATCCCACCGAATCCCAGGTCGTCGATCCCACGAAGGGGCTCAACGTCGAAGAGCCTCAACCGAAACCTCCCGAGCAGCCGAAAGACACGACAAATATTCCCAAGTTCGAAAAGGAAAAAGTTCTTCCGCCCAGCAAAAAGTCCAAAGTGTTCGAAAAGAAAAACACGCCTCCTCCCAACGCCGTTCCTTACGGCAAGGGCGGCCAAATGAACGTTCCTACCGGCTATTCCGACCAACCCGGCCCACTCAATGGCGGCGTCGCTGTACAGGGCCAGGGGGGCGGCGATTTCGCCACGCGCTATGGCTGGTATATCGAAGCCGTGCGTCGCGCCGTAAATCAAAACTGGTTGCAGAACACCATCGATCCCGGAATCCGTGCCGCCCGTCGCGCCAAAACCACTCTCACTTTCACCATCAATCGCGACGGCACCGTCAAAGATATTCGCATCTCGGAATCCAGCGGCAATCGTTCCATGGACGATTCCGCCTCTCGCGCGCTGCTCTCCATCGAGCACTTCCCTCCTCTCCCGGCCGATTATTCCGGCCGCTACGTAGACGTGACCTTCGACTTCGATCTGAGCATGACCCGATGATGCAACCAACGCTCTCGCTTTACTTATTCACCGCCCGGAGGATCGCTTGACTGTCAAAAAAACTTCGCTCCCTGTTGTCCTTTGCCTCCTCACGCTGCTTTTCTTCTCCTCAACTTCCTTAGCACAAGACTGGTTCCGTACCGGCACCGGCCTCGGCGTCGAAAAACCGCGCATCGCTGTTTCCAACTTCGCGCCTAAATCCGCCACGGACCAGCCGCACGCGACGCTCTTCACCAGCGTCGTTCGGGACGATCTCGCCTTCTCCGGCATCGTCGATCTCGCCAGCCCCGATTTCTACCCGCAAAAAGTCCCTTCGCAACCCGGCGAACTACAGATGCTCGACTGGTCGCAACCTCCCGTCAACGCCAATTTCCTTGCCTTCGGAAATCTTGCGGAAACTTCTTCGGAGGTCGCGATCTTCGCGTGGATGTACGACGTCCGCAGCACCTCCAGCCAGTCCATTGTTGGCAAGGTTTATCGCGGCGCGCCCACGGACGCGCAGGTCCGCAAATTTGCTCACCAGTTCGCCGATGAAATCATCAACAAACTTTCCGGCGGAATCGCCAGCATCGCCTCCACGCAAGTCGCTTTTATTCGAGGCACCTACGGCTCCAAGGAACTTTGGGTGATGGATTATGACGGCGCCAATCAGCACAAACTCACTTCGCTCGGTTCCGTCACGCTCACGCCGCGTTGGGCTCCGGACGCCTCGCGCATCGCCTTCACCTGTTTCGTTCCCGTCAGCGGCGTAACCATCGCGCAAATCTGCATGTACTCCTTCGACGCCGGCAAGCTTGTTTCCTTCGCTCGCTATCGCGGCACCAATAATTCCCCCACGTGGTCTCCCGACGGTTCGCAAGTCATGTTTTCTTCTTCCATGCAAGGCAATCCCGCGCTGTACGTCACCGACACCAGTGGCAATCGTCCCAAGCGCCTCACCTACGCATCCAACGGCGCGGACACATCTCCCGCATGGAATCCCAAGACCGGCCAGAGCGTCGCCTTCGTCAGCGATCGCGGCGGCGTTCCTCAGTTGTACATGATGAATGCAGACGGCACAGACACGCGCAAGATCGATCTTCCGGACATGGGTTACGTCATCGATCCTGCATGGTCACCCAACGGCCAACTTCTCGCCTTTTCGTGGCGCCGTCCCTCCGGCAATTACGACATCTATATCATGGACGCCGTCTCTCACCAGATCCGCGAACTCACGCGCGATTCCGGCCGCAACGAACGCCCCAGCTGGGCTCCCGACGGCCGCCACATCGTCTTCGAATCCACGCGCGGCGGCTCGCGCCAAATCTGGACCATGCTCGCCGACGGTACCTCGCCGCACCAATTAACCACCTCCGGCCACAACGAATCCCCGAACTGGTCCACCCGCTAACCATGCCGCCGCGCACAAAATTAAAAACTTCTCAGCCCGACCGGAGACCGAGAAATTGTCTTCCCGGGCGGAGTCTGCGAAAGGATGGAGAAATGGGCACCCAAGACCCACCCTGCGCGGACTCAGAGTGGGGCACCCAGGAGAAGAAGGAACCCCCCCACAGCGGCATTTCCCACACATTTCCTTTTGTTTCCCTCTTATTCCCTATACAATATATCGTGTCACGACATATCACCCGGACCCGGCCCTCTGGTGTTACTATCGTTCTGTCCAGCGGACCCAACACGGGATTTCTCGGTGTCTCAGGAGGACACGCAATGATTCAGTCACGCCGCCCGCTCGTTCGTTCGTTTCTCATTTCACTTTCGGCTCTCGCTCTGTTCGTCGCTGGTTGCCACAAGAAGACAACTCCACCGCCGCCCGCGGCTTACACTCCTCCCCCGGCGGCCGTAAAACCCACTGCCAGCATCAACGCCGATCGCAATTCCATCAATCAGGGCGAATCCGTCAAGCTTTCCTGGACCACCACCGACGCCACGAACGTTTCCATCGCTCCTGAAGTCGGCGCCGTCACTCCGCAAGGGTCCACCAGTGTCACGCCGGAGCAATCCACCACGTACACGCTCACCGCCAGCGGCGCAGGCGGCAGCACCGATGTCACGGTCCGCGTTTCCGTCAACGCACCCACTCCCGTTGCGGCCGCCCCCAACACCAGTTTCGATGAACTGTTCCTCAAGGAAGTTCGCGACGCTTATTTTGACTACGACTCCGCCGCCATCCGGCCCGACGCGCGCGAGGCCCTGCAAAAGACCGCCGACTTCCTGAAAAATTATCCCAACGTGCACGTCACCATTGAAGGACACTGCGACGAACGCGGTTCCACCGAATACAACCTCGCTCTCGGCCAGCGTCGCGCCAACGCCGTCAAGGAATACCTGGTCAGCCTCGGCCTTCCCGCCGATCACCTCAACACCACCAGCTGGGGCAAAGAAAAGCCCTTCTGCACCGAATCCACTGAAGCCTGCTACCAACAAAACCGTCGCGGCCACTTCACGCAAGCAAAGTAACGAATCCCAGGGGGCACGATAAATCGTGCCCCATCTTGGCCGAGCTAAAGCTCGGCCAGTACACGTGCTAAGAGAACGGCGCGCCTCCCTTCCAGGACGAGCGGAAGGCGGGCCCTACAACGGCTGACCCAAGATGCCGGCCTGAAGGCGTGGCGCTACAGGATGGCAGTGCTTTTTTTGTTTGGGTGTTTCCAGACGCACAAGAATCCTTCCGTATCCCCTCCTTCCACGCACAATTCTACGCAAATCCCACACAGGCACTTGCTCCATTCCTCCACTGCCAGTAAATTGGATAATTGGGATTCTTGTTCCCACTTTGGAGGCTCTTCATGCGCACGCGTAATATCGCCATCTTCGCCGGCACCATGCTTCTCAGCGCTCTTGCCGGCAGTCTCGTTGGGCCCAAGCCCGCCCTCGCCGTGGCCCGCGAAATCATCGAACTGCAGCGCGACGTCACCACCCTCCTCCAGGGACAAAAAGATATCCAAACGCAAATGACCCAGGACCATACCGTCCAGAAAACTTTGATCGAGCAATCCTCCGACTCCGTCAACAAACTCAACTCCACCATGTCCTCTGTCCAGAAATCCGTGCAGGACGTTCAGGCAAATTCCGGCACGCGCCTCGACACCATGTCCACGCAAGTCCAGGGACTCTCCGACAATCTCGAGGAAATTAAATCGCGCATCGGCAAACTCAATCAGCAGCTCGTCGATCTCCAGAATTCCGTGCAGAGCATCGATTCCCGTCTCGCCGGTGGCGCCCCCATAACTCCCGGCGGCGGCTCCGCTCCGCCTGCATCCGGACCCACGGGCAGCAATGTTGCTCCCACGTCGGGGCCAGCCGGTCCACCGCCATCGGCGGACACGCTGTATTCCAACGGCCTCCGCGATCTCACCAGCGGCAAATACGATCTTGCCCGCTCTGAATTTGACGATTATCTGAAGTACTACGGAGACACCGACCTCGCCTCTAACGCGCAGTATTGGCTAGGCGAAATCGCATACGCGCAAAAGGATTACAACACCGCCGTCCAGCAATACGACAAGGTCATCACCAACTATCCCAAAAGCTTCAAGCTGGCTTCCGCGCATTTCAAGAAAGGAATGGCTCTGCTCGAGCTAGGCCAGAAAAATTCCGGCGTGAAGGAACTTCGTGAAGTCGTCAAGCGCTATCCGGGCACCGAAGAAGAAAGACGTTCTCGCGCCAAACTGAAAGATATGGGCGTCGCCGTTTCCGCGTCCACTGCTCACTAACTGCTTATCGAACCCACAACAATTCTCGTTGCAAACGCCCCGTAGATTCCTCGCACTACTCTCCGCTTTCGTAATCTTTTCCCGCAATCAATGATGGCCGCCGCCACCTCCACCACTTCCGCTAGCTCCACCACCACCTCCCCCTCCGCCTGAATGCCCACCACCACCTCCTCCTCCGCTGCTCCCGCCTCCACCGGAGTGCCCTCCACCGCCTCCGCTGCTACCACCGCCGAAATGTCCTCCGCCAACGCCACCACCGCCGCTCACATGCGCCATCACCACGCCATGCGATTCTTCCGCTCCCGCGCTCGTCCTGCCCACAAAATTCCCGGACTTAAAATCAAATCGCGCCGCCGTCACGTTCTTCTCGGCTTCCGCGTGCGCCGTGCTCAACACGCTTTTCGGCACAATCGATGTCGCCAACTTCGCTTGAATCACCGGTTGACTCACGCGCGGGGCATTCTCCATCAGTCCTCGCTCCATGCCCCGCGGCATACTCGCCACCACTTTCACTCCGTTGCTCGGCTCGCGCTCGACTTCCGCTTGCAAATGTCCTTTCTCCGGCGCCAGCGTCAAAATTCCTGATTTTGCATTCACTGGCGGGTGGCCAGTTTTGTCCAAGGGACTGCGCGGCACGATTCCGATTCCATGCCTCCCGGCCTTCACAAAATGGCAAGGATGATGGTGGCGCGTTCCGACCACCCACCTACCGTACGTCCATTCACCGCACGTCGCCCACAGGGCGGGGTCCTGCATCCGGCGGTTGAAGCAAGGATCCAAATCGTTGGGATCCCAAGCGCCCGCGAAGCATGGCGCATACTGCACCACGTTGCCGGCGTTTCCCTGCTGCGCCCTTGCCGCGCTCCACGCCTGCATCGGACACCGCGTCATCATCGTGCGGTTCACATAAACATTTCCTTGTCGCTGCGGTGTCTGTGGCCCTTGCCCCCGCGTCGCGCCACTCTGCCCAACCGCGTTCACCGCCAGCGCTTCCGGCTTAGCTTGCGCTGTCGCCCCTTGCGCAATTTCTCCCGCGCCCGCTCCGGTCGTCGCATTTGCCGTCCAGCATTTTCCATACGGAGGGCAATCAAAAAATTTTCCATACTCCATCATGCTCGCCAGCCCCGGCACCGGCTCCGTCAATCCCGATTCCTTCATTCCTTCCGCGATCAGCGCGCGCCGTTTCGCCATCCGCCCCGCCACCCACTGATCCCAATCGTCATTCCCCGCCGTTGGCAAAGTCTCCTGCTGTCGCACCGTGCTTCCGCTCAACGTATTCCATTCTTCAGGCGCGTCCTGAGTTCCCGTTCCGTTCAGCGGTATCAGCTTTCCATCCACGTACGCTGCCGATTGCCCCGGCGTCAAATTGGTCAGTCCCGCCCTGGTTTGAATTGTCCGCAATCCCTGAATCGACGTGATCACAACCGCATCCAGCGCGCAGTCCACTCGCGTCGTGTCATTTCCAATGAATCTCAGGCGCATCACCGGCGTTCCCAAATCCACTTCATCCGTCGAAGCGTGCGCCACGGTCGCCGTCCCCGTGAGCAAATCCAAGTACGTTTGCGTCCCAGGCATACCTATCCACAAATCCTCGAATTCCAACACGGAATTCTCCGCCAGATACACCACTGTCCCATTCTCAAACTCAATTTCCGCGCGGCCTTTCTCGGTCGCGAGCGTGTAACCTTCTTGCATCGCCTGGCCGCGGTTCGCCGCCATCCAATCTTTCCCCAATTTCGGCGCTCCATCGCGCCCGGCCGAGAATTTCACCACGCCCTCGGCATAGTTCACCCATGCCATCTCGGGCTCATTCACCTTTTCAGCTTTTTCGTTTTGAGCTACTACAGGAACATTAGCGAGGAAAATCACCGCACAAAACAACAAAGACGGGGCGCATCGCATGGGAACCTCCAGCACGATCCATTAACCCCTAGCTAACCTTACGACGCTAGGATCTCTATCAGGGTTACACTTTTCTCGCTTCCCCAACTACACCGCTGCTCCTGGCTGTATTTCGGAGGGTTCCCTCTAGAGGCCACCACACGTGCCAGGAGAACGACCCGCCTCCCTTCCAGGGCAAGCCGAAGGCTGGCCCTACAACGACAAGCTTCACCTCCTCAATTTCCTCACCTAATTTCGACCTTCTCAAACACCGCCTTCTCCACCACATCCTTCTCGTGACTACAAACGCCAATCCCCACATAAAACGGTCCCTTCAATTCAATCGCAGGGCTCGTCCCGGCCAGCACAAACTTCCCGTCCTCTCCCGCCACCCACATTGTAAAAATCGCGCCCTTCTTCACCAACCGTATCCGCTTCGGCACGGAAATCGTCGCCTGCACCTCCTTTGTAATTGCGCCTTTCTCCTCGCGATATTGCAGCGAAGTCAATCCCACTCCGTGCAGTGCCACGTCGGCATACGCGGAATCCGCATCCAAACTCTGCCTCACCATTACCACGGCCTTGCGGTGCGGATTCTTCCCTTCCCCCAAAAACGTAATCTCCGCCGAAATCTCGACATCTCCACCCATCTTCTTCCACGCAAACTGAAACGCATCCGCCGCGCCCCACATATTCTCGCCGCTGCCCGCTACCAGATAACTTTTCTTCGCCGCGTCATACTCCACGCTTCCCTTGTAGTCCGCAGCCACGGCTCCCACATCCCCGTGCCCCTCAAAAATACCCACCGGGCCCAAATCCTGAGCCGAAATCTCGGCCACAGACATTCCAGTGGCCATTGCCACCGCGATCGCCAAAAGCAGAATCACACCGCACAGCTTCCGCATCACAGTCCCTCCCGCCCTCGAACCGCTCACCATAGGCCCACCTTGCGCCTAAGTCAACGTGGCACGGGCACTTCTGGCTGGGTCCTCATGGCGCGGCTTTTTGTGGAGGTGCCATGGGGCTATGATATTGCGGACATGGGGCGCGGCGGTGCGGCGCCCTACGAAGATAGACCCGAGAGAAAAGCAGGTCCCTCACTTCGTTCGGGATGACAGTTTTCTTGGTGATTGGAGGTGGTGAGGGGACTGAGGCAACCGCGTCTTGCCTCCCAAACAACAATCCCCACGCGCCTTCTAAAAACCACCCGACCCCGTACTATTGCTCCCTGCCCAATAGCCTGCTATCTTCCGTCTCATCCCAGCACTCTCGGCCCCTGAAATTAGTTCTTCATTCGCCCGGCGCCGCAAGCCCGCCAAACTCGCTTGCACGCTCGATTCGTGTCTGGTGTGTCACTCAAGGGGGATAACCATGAAATTCCGCACCACTCTGTCCTCGATTTTCGCTGTTCTGGCCATCGCTCTTTTCGCGCCACCCACTTTCGCAAAGGAACTTCTCGTCGACGTGGACAAAGTCGCCTGTCCCACCGCCGTGTACACTTCTATCCAGGCTGCCGTCAACGCTGCGTCACCCGGCGATCACATCCGCATATGCCCCGGTATTTACGTCGAACAAGTGGTCATCCAGAAATCGCTCACGCTTCGCGCTGACAGCGGCGCCATCCTCATGCCCTCGGCGCTCCAGCAAAACAGCACCAGCCTTTTTGATGGTTCCCCCCTCGCCGTCGCGCTTCTCGTCGCCAACGCCACCGACGTCACCATCAACGGCCTCATCGTCGACGGCACGAACTCCGGGATCTCCGGCTGCAGTCCTGATTTCTTCGGCATCGCTTACGAGAACGCTTCCGGCACGGTGCGTCACACCACGGTGCGCAATTTCAAACTCGGCACGAGTCTCAACGGCTGCCAAACCGGCACCGGCATCTTCGTGCAAAGCGGCGGCGGGCAAATCTCCAGCGTCACCATCGATTCCACGTCCGTCCACGATTTTCAGAAAAATGGCATTACCGCCAATGAAGTTGGCACGCAAGTTCTGATTCGCGGCAATGTTGTCACCGGCCTCGGTCCCACCACCGGCGCCGCGCAAAACGGTATTCAAGTTGGATTTGGCGCCACCGGCGTTATCAACGGCAACACCGTCACCAACACCCTCTGGTCTCCGTGCACGGCCGTCGCCACCTGCGCCGCCGTTGCCACTAACATCCTTGTCGATCAATCCGACGGCGTCACCGTCTCCAATAATTCCGTTTCCGTCAGCCAGGTCGGCATCTTCATTGACGCCAACTCCGCCGAACTCTCCAACAATCAATCCACCGCCAATTCCGTTTTCGACGGCATTCGCCTCGAAGGCAATTCCAATGGCGCCGCCAGCAATACTGTCTTCAATGCCTCCGAATCCGGCATTTTTATCGATGGCAACAATAACGTGGTCCGCGACAACACCATCACGGAAGCTTCCATCGGCATCCTCAAAACCACCACCTCCTCGGGCAATCTGATCTTCGCCAACGACATCTTCGATTGCCCGATCACCATTCAGGACCCCGCCGCCCACCACATCTCCAAACTCCTCTCGCCTCAGCGCTAGCTCCGACGTAGTGTAACGCGGGTGCCCGACACGCCACGAAGAGGGATTCCTCACTACGAAGACTCCGCTCGGAATGACGGCGTTTTTTTTGGTGGAGGCTTGCCGATCTAAAGCTCGGCCACTACACGTGCTAAGAGCACGGCCCGCCTCCCTTCCAGGGCGAACGGAAGGCGGGCCCTACAATAGCAAGAGAATCTCAAGATCTCACACGCAACCGTTCTCCCCATCTCTTTCCCACCACCTTCCGCCCCAGAAAATCTAATTCACGCCATGCATTCTTTGCGTAACCCCTCGCCATCCCTCGGGTGTACATTTCACGAGCAAGGAGGGCACGCATGCTTCGTCCAACAAAGAAAACCCGGCTTATCGTAATTACCGCCGTCTTCGTCGTGGGCCTCACCGTCTTCGGTACTGCCGCCGCGCAAAAAGCCAACGTTCCCAAACCGCAAGACCGCCTCGCCCTCGGCGAAGAAAACGTCAAGCAACTTCTCCTTCTGATGGACACCGACAGAAACGGCATGGTCTCCAAACAAGACTACATGCGCTACATGGAGGCCGAATTCCACCGTCTGGACAAATCCAACCTGGGCCAACTCAACGCCCGCCAACTCTCCCAATCCACCACTCTCTCCGCGTCACGCTTCACCGGCAAATAACCAACTACGCCGCCACCTCTAAAGTTCCGCCACTACACCGGCTAGGAAAACGGCCCCTCCCTTTCAGGGCGAGCGGAAGGCGAACCTTACAAAGCCGGGAGATGTGGTTGATCGATGTGTGTACCAAGAGATTTAACACAGAGGGCGCAGAGCGCGGAGAGTTCTGGCCGAAGTGCTCTCGTCCAAGCAAACGACCTCAACTCCACGGCACCCCTCGCAAATTTCCTTTTCCTCGCGCCCATGCTATCTTCCAAGGATCAGGATGCTTTGCACTCACCACCCTCAAGAGCAACGCGACGCACGATTCCGTACTCTTCAAACTTCCTGACTTGGAGCGCTCCAAATGTCCGTCAATAAAGTGATTCTCGTCGGCCGCCTCGGCCGCGATCCCGAAACCCGTTACACGTCCGGAGGCCAGGCCGTCGCCAATTTCTCGGTCGCCACCGATGAATCCTACAAAGATAAAAACGGCGAGCGCCAAAAACGCACGGAATGGCACAAAATTGTTGTCTGGGGAAAGCAAGCCGAAATCGCGCAGCAATACTTAAAAAAAGGTTCCCTCATCTTCATCGAGGGCCGCATCCAGTCCCGCGAATGGCAGGACAAAGAAGGCCAAAAGCGCACCAGCTTCGAAATCGTCGCCACCAATTTCCGCATGCTCGGCGGACGCGGCGACGGCATGGCCGCAGGTGCAGGTGCCGGCGGCGGCACACACGCAGCCGGCCGCTCTGACGACTACGAACACGCCGCACCCTCCGACGAATTCGCCGCACCCTCCGGACCTGAAATCAGCGACGAAGATATTCCCTTTTAGCGATACCCAAGGAGCATATTGGCTTCAGCCTGTGTTGTGGCACGGCACTCCTGCGTTCAGGTTGGGGCAAGACGCAGGGTTGAGATCCTTCGCTTCGCTCAGGATGACTGGTGCCTTTTTTCATGTGACGTCGGATGAGGAAACGGCTCGCCTCCCTTCCAGGGCGAGCGGAAGGCGGGCCCTACAACGGCTGACCCAAGATGCCGGCCTGAAGGCGCGGGGCTACAAGAGTGACCCAAAAGCCCACTTGCACAGGCGGCATGTGGGGCACCCGGTAAAAAAATCACAAGCTCTCAGGATGACAGCTTTTTTGTGGCGCTTGTGGGACAAGGCCTAAGACAGACAACTCCGCTCCAAAATCCCTCGCTCCCGCGTTACCATACCCCCATGAACATTCGCGACTTTCGCCGCATCGCCCTGAGTTTCCCCGATGCCGAGGAATCCTCGCACATGGGCCAGCCCGACTTCCGCGTCGGCGGCCACATTTTCGCTACGCTAGCCTCTGCTAAACAGGGCTACGGCAATCTCAAACTCACCCTCGAGCAACAGCAATCCTTCGTCGCAGAACTCCCCGAAATCTTCGTTCCCATTCCAGGCGGCTGGGGCCGAACGGGCATGACTCACATCCGACTGGCCGCTGCGTCCGAAGACATCCTTACCGGCGCCCTCCAAGCCGCGTACAACCTTCGCGTACAAAGAAACGCCAACTCCAAACCAAAATCGAAATCCCCCAAACCCCAAAAATCCAACGCTTCCCTTCGCCACAAGAAATAATTCACCGACGCGCAGCTAATTCCGTTAGGAAACCCAAAGAAGGAACCTCAAGAAACGACAGCGGTCTAAAGACCGGCCACTACTCGGGTTTTCCTTTCGGGGGTGCCCACTCTGAGTCGACGAAGTGCGCGTCTCGGCTCCAATCCGAAACTCAAATCCTCCAAGGCTTCACCAACAAAAACAAACGGCGCGACCAAGGCCGCGCCGCCAAACTATTTTCCAATTTCCCTTTTCTATTTTCCTATCGCCGACTTCTCCTTCTCAATCCACGCCGTCACCCGCTCATCCAACACATTCAGCGGCAATGAACCTCCATTCAGCACCTCATCATGAAACGCGCGCACGTCATACTTCCTTCCCAATCCATCCTGCGCCTGCTGCCGCAATTTCAAAATCTCCAGCTGCCCCAACTTATATCCCAGCGCCTGCCCGGGAAACGCAATATACCGGTCGGTCTCGGCCTGCACGTCCGGCTCATCCTCCGACGAATACTCATGGAAATAATCGACCATCTGTTGCCGCGTCCAATGTTTGTAATGCACGCCCGTATCGACCACCAGCCGGATGGCGCGCAACATTTCTCCCGAAAGCCGTCCGTAATCTGAATACGGATCTTGGTAGAATCCCATGTCTTTCCCCAATCGTTCCGCATACAACGCCCAACCCTCGTCGTAGGCGTTATAGCCGCCCTCCTGCCTGAATTTCGGGAGCTCCGGCAATGTCTGTGCGATGGAAATCTGCATGTGATGGCCTGGGACGCCTTCATGATACGCCGTTGATTCCATTTCCGGCGTCGAGCGGTGCTGGTAATCTCCCGTGTTCACAAATACGATGCCGTGGCGGGAACCGTCCGGCGTCCCCTGGTAATATTGCGCCGCCGCGGCATCCTTCTCGCGAAACTCTTCCACCGGCTTCACGTCCAGCTTCGTCTTCGGCAGCAATCCAAAATATTTCGGCAGCACCGGCTCCATCTGCGCGATATATTTTCGATAGATGTTCAGAATATCTTCTCGCGAAGTCGGCACCAGCTTCGGGTTCGTCTTCAACGAAGCCCGAAACGTCTTCAGGTCCGCGAATCCCAGTTTCTTGGCAATTGCCAACTGATCCGCCTGCACCCGAGCCACTTCCTTCAGCCCCAGCTGGTGAATCGTGTCCGGGTCCATGTTGGTCGTGGTCTGCAGCCTCACATAGAATCGGTACAGCGCGTCCCCGTTCGGCAGCGCCCACACCCCTTCATCCTTCCGCCCCTTCGCCGCGTACTCTGTCGATAAAAACTTCTCCAGCTTCCGGTACGCCGGCCGCACTTCCGTATCTATCGCCGCGATAATTTCATCATGCAGCCGTTTCTGGTCCGCCGCCGGAACTGACGCAGGGAAATGCGTCACCGGCTGGCCAAACGCGTTCGCTTCTCCCGCTGCCGCCGCAATCGCTTCGCACTGCGTCACCGTCTTGGCCAGTAAAAACGCCGGTGGCTCCATCATCTCCTTCTCGCCTTCCTGCAAAACCTCTGTCGTCTGCTCCAGCACCACGGGAATCTTGTGCAGCCGCGCCAGATAATCCTCATACTGCTTCGTGGTATTGAACGGGATCAGGTTCACAAACGTCGCCAGTGTCAGATGGATTCCGTTGAACTGGTCTACCGGCATCAAATAAAGTTTCAGGTCGATCGCTTCGATGCGCTCTTTCAGGTTGCGCACCATCAACTTTTCGCTGAGCACTTCCTGCTCGGGAAATCCCGTGGTGTCCACTGCCTCAAATCGCGTCAGCCATTTCTGCAGATCGACTCGCTGCTTCGCCGGATATCCCAGCGACGCATCGCTCCAGCGGTCGTTGTAGCGGTAATCTCCCACGGCGGTCGCATATTCCGGCGACTCGCGCATCTCATATTCCCACTCCTCGGCCAGCATCGAGTTGAACTGCTTCCGCCGCCCCTCCAAATCCGCGGTATCCGTTCCCCGCACAAACCGTGGCGACACTCCCAACACCAAGATCGCGCCCAACAAAATCCGTCCCAATCTCATAATCTCCCCCATCCTCACTAATCTGCGTCGTCAGATCATAAATCCGAATCCGAAATCCCGCCACCGCAAGGTCCCAATATATCGTGCCCTTCATGTTGTTTGGGGATTGCCGGGGAAATTTAACGCAGAGAGCGCTGAGCCCGGAGCGGAGAGAGGGATTCTTTTCGCAGAGGCGGAGGGATTACTCACTTCGCGGACTCCGTTCGGAATGGCGGGATCCTTTATAGTGCACTTGGCGTTGCAGGCTGGCCGATCTAAAGTTCGGCCACTACACGTGCGAAGAGAACGGCCCGCCTCGGGAGGCGCCCTACAACGGCGGGAGGGAAACGAGGAGCAGGGCTCGGGGACTGGACTGGTGATCTCAACCGACCGCCAACTACAAACTCAACTACGACCGGACCAAAAAAAACGGCGCGACCAAAAGCCGCGCCGCCGAGGTATCTATTTTATCTTTTCCAATTTCCGTCTCTAACTCCCCATAGTCAGGACCACACGAAACTCCGCCTTCCCGCTCTCCATTCTCTCGTACGCTTCCTTCACCTTCGCCAATGGATACTTTTCAATCATCGGCCGTACTCCCGCAAATTTCGAAAACTCCAGCGTGTCCTGTGAATCCCTCGCTGTCCCCGACGGAAAACCCTGAATCCCTCGCCGCGCCAACAGCAAATCAATCACGGAAACTTCCAGCGGTTCCATCGGTGCCCCTAGCACCAACAACGTCCCTCCCGCGCTCAATCCTCCAATCAAGTCCGTCATCGCCTTCGCGCTCGGCGCCGTCGCCAGAATCAACCTTGCACCACCCAATTTCTTCAACTCTTCCGCGCCATTCGAAGCCTTTGTGTCGATGTACGCAAACGCGCCCAGTTTTTTCGCCAGCGCCGCATTCTCGGGTCCGCGTCCGATGGCCACCGTGCGATATCCGGCCTTTGCCGCATACTGAATCCCCAAGTGTCCCAATCCCCCGATTCCCAGCACGCCCACCACATCGCCCGCCACCGCCCCGCTGTGCCGCAACGAATTGAACGTTGTGACTCCCGCGCACATCAGCGGCCCTGCCTCGGCTGGATCCAATCCTTCCGGCATCAACGCCACGGCCTCATGCCGCGCCAACATATATTGCTGGTATCCTCCATCGCGCGTGATTCCGGTAATCGCCTGGTTCACGCAAGTCAAGAAGTCTCCGCGCCGGCAGCGGTCGCACACAAAACAATGGCCGCCGTGCCAGCCGACCCCCACGTGATCGCCCTTCTTCCATTCCGTCACGCCGCTACCTACGTCGTCCACATATCCCACCAGTTCATGTCCCGGCACCAGCGGATACTTCAGCCACGGAAACGCTCCGTGTTTCACGATCACGTCGCTATGACAAACCCCGCAAGCCTGCACCTTGATGCGAACCTCTCCCGCCCCAGGTTGCGGAATGTCCCGCTCCACCAATTCAAATTCCCCATTCGCCTTGGAAATCACCGCCGCCAGATTCTTAGCCATCGCCAATCTCCCTAAAGTAAATTCCCACACACACTAGCCTTTTAGATGCCCGGCACTCCCGCGCCGATATACCAATCTCCGCACAAACGCGAGAACCCCAAGAGCGAGTCTTCGCGGACTCGGAATGGACTGCCGGGACAGAGGAAGCAGATCCCTCACTTCGTTCGGGTGACATTTTTTTGAATGTGCGGGAAGTTGCTCGGAGAATCTGGAATATGCGGAAAGTTGCTAGTGGATGCGAGACGCGAAACCCCGAAGGGAAGCTCGGAACACAGGCTGAAGCCTATGCTACATTTTCCGTCCTAGGGGCCTAACCCCTTTACCTCCTGTGGCCTACCCACATGTCTAGTGTGGTCATCCCACAGGTACTCTCAGTATTTCCCAAGGTTTTTGTGTTTCTAGCCACTTTTTTCATTGTTCCAGCAAACTTTTCTCCCACTTCCTTCGTTATACCTGTAACGATCCGCCAAGCCGAGTGGAACAACTGGTTCACCACGCGTTTTCGCGTGCCGAGACCTCGTGTGCCTGCTCCATTTCGCCGGCGTACGCGATCCCGCTGCAACGCGCCTGCGCATTGGTGTGCCTCGGTGCAAAGGGTTTTGCCTGGCCGCTGCATTCGGCCGGCAATTCCGGGCTGTAAAGGAAACGCAACTCTAGTCAAGGGGGAACATCATGAACGCTCGTCAATCTTGCTCGTTCTCGTTTGTCGCTGGTATTTTTTCGTTCATCTCATTCTGCGCAGCAGCCTTCGCGGCTATTCCACCCGTCCAGGCCGCGCCGCAAACTCCGCAGACCGCGTCCGTCTCTAATCTCCAGGCCCGCGCCGAACAGGGCGATTCCTCGGCGCAATACCAACTCGCAAAATCCTTGCTGGCTCACAACCCTGCCCCCGCGGACACGCAATCCGCCCTCAAATGGCTGCGCGCCTCCGCCTCACAAAATAATTCCAATGCCCAGTTCCTTCTCGGCTATCTCTACGAACACGGCCAGGGCGTCCCGCGCGATTATTCCCTGGCCTTCCAGAATTACCAGGCCGCCGCTCTCCAGCTTCATTCGACCGCGGAAAATAATCTCGCGTCGCTCTACGAACACGGCCAGGGTGTTCCCAAAAATTCGGCGAAAGCCTTTGAATGGTATTCCGCCGCCGCGCAACACGGAAATACCGTGGCCCAGTGTAATCTCGCATCGCTCTATTATCTGGGCAACGGCATCCCACGCAACCTCGCACAATCGATTCGCTGGTTCCGCGCCGCGGCGGATTCCGGCGCTCCCGAAGCGCAAAGCAATCTCGCTTATTTTTATTTCAACGGCATCGCCATCCAGCGTGATTACGCCGAAGCCGCGCGCCTCCTGAAACTGGCCGCCGACCAAGGTCTGCCCGCAGCGCAGAGCAATCTCGCCTACCTCTACGAACAAGGTAAAGGCGTCCCCCTCGATTACATCGCCGCCTACGCCTGGTATTCCCGCGCCATTTCCGCCGGCGACCGCTCCGGCCTAGACAATCGCGCCGCCCTAGCACGTCTGATGACCACCAAACAACGCGACGAAGCGACCACGCTAGCCAAAACCTCAAGTCCGCAAACCACGCAGCCCGCCAGCGGCACTTTCTCGCTATTGCCACACTGAAGTGGGGACCGACGGTAGGGGCACGATACGTAGTGCCCCTCGTGGGTTCCTGGCATAGGTCGGATCGGGATGACAACGTCGCTTTTTTCTGCGATGGATGGAGGAGGAACCCAAGATGCCGGCCTGAAGGCACGGTGCTACAGAAGTGACCCAAGAGCCCACATGCCGAGGCGGCATGCGGGGCAACAGCAAAAAATCACAAACTCTCAGGACAACAACGGAGTTTTTGGTAGAATTAGGATGTTGCGGACATGGGGTGCAGCAGTGCTGCGCCCTACGAAGAGACCCGACGGCGGCGTGGGACCCGCCAAAAAAAACGGCGGCCACTACAATCCAAATTCCCTCCAACAATTCCTGCTACTCCACGCCCCAAGCCGCATTCTCTTCTCCCAACTGCACTTCGACCGCTCCCTCCGCTGGCATCACATCAATTGGCAATCCTCCGTGCCACAAGGCCACTCCCAGCTTCAGCTTCGTCAACCCTTTCAAGTCCAGCGCATTTTTCCAGATCGCCACTTCCAGAGTCCGCTGAAACCCCGCCACCGCAATCGTATCCGGCTTCAGCAAGCACACGCGATTCATCTCCACTGCAAATTCCTTCATCCGTCCGCGTTCCAACTTCACCACCACTGTCAGTTCTTCGGCCGCTCCCACCACAACTCGAAATTCCGGATCCTCCAATTCCGCCAGCGAATCCGGAAAACATTCCACACGCACCACAAATCGCTCTTCTTCGAATCCGTAGCGCAATTCCTTCAAATAAAACACGCGCCCGTGCATCGCGCCGCCTCGTTGCAATGGCGAATACACACCCGCGCCCAGCCACTCGAAATAACTCGAGTCCACTCCATCCACTTTCACCTTTAAGTTAGCGCTCGGGGGCAACTGGTATGCGCGCTCTGGTTTCTTCTTGATCGGTTTCGCCAATTCCTCAGGTGCTACCAGACCCAGCGCCAAGTACACGCCCGTCAAATGTTTGCGGTACAGCGCATCGAACTCCGCATCATTTGCCGTGCTGTGTTCCGGCCCATACCACCAGCACCAGTCGCTGCCTTCCGCGGCCAGCAGCGATTCCTGCGCTTCCTTCAACCCTTCCTCCGTCGGCGCGTCCGTCCTTCCCTTCGCCCGCGCATCCACCGCGTGCGCATAAGCCTCTCGCGCATCCCACAACAATTCCCATGCCGCCACATCTTCTGCATTCCCGATCCACACATCAAAATTCGCATTAATCCACGACGCCGGAAATATCCCATTCGTCGTCGGCACATCTCCCGCCGCCGCAATCGTTTCACTTGCCGTCAACGCACGGAAATCCTGATCGTCGCTGATCCGCCGGTAAAACTCGCGCAAAAATTGCCTTCCATTCACCGGATAGTATTCCCACGCATTCTCGCCATCCAAAAACAAACAAATCGTCAGCGGCTTCCCCGTCTTCACCGATTCGCCCAGTTGCCGCAATCTTCCGTGCAAATCCGCAGCTGCTGCCGCGCTATCCATCCGGCTGTACACAAATCCCACCAAGTCGGACAAATGGTGGTCGCGGAACAATCCGTTGATCCCTGAATTCGCCAATTGCAATCGCCACGGCTGGTACAATCTCTCCCCATTCGCCGGCGTTCCACTGGAGTCCCGGAAAAATCCCACGTTCAGCGTCCGTCCCAGCACTCCTTCATCCGTCCCAAACCACTGAAATCCTTCCTCCGCCGCAATCGCCAGCGCCTGGTCAGACACCGATCCTTCCGATGGCCACAATCCCACCGGCTTCGCGCCAAACACACGTTCGTGATATTCTTTAGCCCGCCGCAATTGTTCTCGCGCATCTTCCGGCCGCCGATACGCCCGTCGTGGCAGCGGTGTTCCCGGACTCGCCACGCGCGCAATGTCGGAATCGCACAGCAGCGGCAAAATCGGGTGATAAAACGGGGTCGTGCTGATCTCGACCTGTCCGCGCGCTGCCGCTTCACGGCATGTCGGCAACACCATGCCCATTAGCTCGATCTGCTTCGCCTTCAGATCCGCTTTATCTTTTTCGGTGAAATCTTTTCCGCGGTTCGCCAGCCGGCAGACGACCGGATCCTTCGTGAACCATTCCTCATCCATCCACGCCAGTTGCGACAGGAGCTGCAAGTCTCGCCAGTCGCGCGGCGTAAATGTCACCAGCGCCTGCGCACCGCCCGCCACCCGCGACCATTCGTACAACTCCACAAACCGCAGCCAACGCGACATCAGCCGCTCGTGATTCACCTGAAACGCCCGGTCCAGTATTTCCCGCTTCCCTTCCTTCGTCAGCTTCTCCGCCGGCTGAAACGCCAGGTCGAACCAGGGCTCCTTGAACTTCCCGCTCGCGTACTCCTCCAGCTGCATGCACAGCGACGGCACCATGTTCAACGTGGCATGGAACTTCGGAAACTCTTCGAACAGCTTCACCATTCCCCAATAATCTTTCGTCGCATGCAGACGCGTCCACGGCAACACATACGCTCCCGTCTCCGGGTCCCGATATTGCGGCTGATGCATGTGCCACAAAACCGCCAAATGTATCCGATTCATTCCTCGACTCTCTCCCCAACTAGAACTGTTTACCGCAACGGGCCGTCAGTCCCGCCGCTAAACCCTTCAATCAACATTCAATCACAACCAAATCATCGCCGTGCACTTCCCCAACGCCCTGCCCCTCCGCAACCTTCGTCTCCCCCATGTTACACTCCTCCTTTCGCCCATGCGTCTCCTTGACCGCTACATAGCCCGCGAAGTTATCCGTCACGCCTTTCTCGGACTCATCATCTTCACCTTCGTCCTCTTCGTCCCGAAGCTTGTCAAAATCATGGAGATTTTCGTTCGCCATTCCGGCTCCGTCTACCAGGTCATCATCCTGTTCCTGTGCATCGTTCCCAGCGTGCTCGTCTTCACCATTCCCATGGCCGTCCTCATCGGCGTTCTTGTCGGTCTTGGACGCATGTCCATGGACAGTGAGATCATCGCCATAACCTCCCTTGGTATCTCCCGCAAACGCATTCTCGTTCCCGTCGGTGTTCTCGCTGTGATCGGGGCGGTCCTCACCTTTATCATGACCGCCTGGCTGGCTCCCCTGGCCCTCCGCACCGGCCGCGACATCGAAGCCACTTTAATCACTTCCCAAATTTCCTTCGCCGTCCAGCCACGCGTTTTTGATGAGCGCTTCCCGCACCTGGTCCTCTATGTCAACGACGTCGCCGTCAGCGGAACGCACTGGAACGGCGTCTTCATCGCGGAAGCCGGCGCTGACAGCAACTCTCAGATCACGCTTGCGGAAAGTGCGATTGTAATTGCCGAACCAGCTCTCGGCAAGTTGGAGCTCCATCTCAACGACGGCACCACTCACGAATTTTCCCGCGCCACTCCCGATCATTATTCCATCACTGCGTTCGGCCGCTCCGATTGGCCCATGGAATTTTCCACGATGCTCCCGCCGCAGGAGCGCATCCGCAGCTATCCGGAGCGCACTCTCCGCCAGCTCTGGCACGATCACGGACCCAACTGGCGCGATGCTCGTGTCGAGCTGAACCAGCGCTTTGCCTTTCCCATCGCCTGTTTCGTATTCGCTTTCATTGCCGTTCCGCTAGGCGCTCAACCACGCCGAGGTGGGCGCGCTGCCGGCACGTTGCTCGCCATTATTATTATTGCTGTCTACTACCTCATCCTCGTCACCGGCGCTGGATTCGCTCGACAAGGCGTCGTTCCTGCCGCCATCGGTATTTGGGCCGCCAACATCATCATCACCCTTGTCGCCCTCGTGCTCTTCCCCCGCATGGAGCGCTATCGCAGCGAAACTCGTACCCCCGCCATCTTCGCGCGCTTCACTGCCTTCCGCCGCCTGATTCGCCGCCGCTTCAAGGCCCGCCAATCGTCCACGCGCTCCGAAAACGGCGAATCGCATTTCCCTTCTTACTCTAGCCTTCCCTCGATCGTCGATCTCTACGTTCTTCGTCGCTTCGTCTATTTTTTCCTGCTCATCATGGTGGCGTTCCTCTTCCTATTCGAAATCTTCACCTTCTTCGAACTTGCCGAAGACATTCGTCGCCACAACGTCCCCTTCATGATCGTTATTAAATATTTCGTTTTCCTCATTCCCTATTCCGTCTATCAATTTACGCCGCTCGGCGCTCTGGTTTCCGTGCTCGTCACTCTCGGCATTCTCAGCAAGAACAATGAAATCATCGCCTTCAAAGCCAGCGGCATTTCTCTCTATCGGCTGGCCATTCCTCTTCTCGTGTCTGGCTTGGCCATCGCCACCGCGCTGCTGATCCTCGACGACACCTATCTTCCCTACGCCAACCAGCGCCAGGACGAACTGCGCGCCATCATCAAAGGCCGCCCGCCGCAAACGCACACTCGCCCCGAGCGCTGGATCTTCGGCGAAAATTCCAAGGTCTATAACTACGATCTCTTCGACTCCAAGGAAAAACTTTTCGGCGGCCTCACCGTCATCGAACTTGACCCTGTCACTTACCAGATGCGCCGCCGCATTTACGCCACTCGAGCAACGTGGCTGCCCTCTGAAAATACCTGGGGCCTGGAATCGGGCTGGGTACGCGATTTTTCCGGCGCGGGTTCTGTCTCACGTTACACGCCCTTCAAAGTCACGTCATTCCCTGAACTCACCGAACCTCCGACCTATTTCAATCGCGAAGTCATTCAGGCTTTCCAGATGAGTTGGCGCGAACTTCGCCGTTATATCGCCGGACTTCGTGACGCCGGTTTCGACGTTTCCTCGCTAAACGTTCAGCTCCACAAAAAATTTGCTTACCCGTTGATCGCGCCCATCAGCATGATGCTAGCGGTACCATTCGCGCTCTTCGTCGGCAGCCGTGGCGCCGTAGGCGGCATCGCCATGGGCGTAGGCATCGGCATCGCCTACTGGGCGCTCTCCGCGCTGACCGAAGCGATGGGCGGCATCGGGCAGCTCCCACCCTTTCTGGCCGCCTGGTCCCCGGACCTGATCTTCTTCTTCCTAGCCCTGTACTTCTTTTTCAAAATGCCCACTTAAGAAGGGCAGCCACAACACAGGCCGTTTTCTTCACTCAGGTGTCCCGAGGTGTCCCACAGGAAAGGTAACGGGCGTTTTCACCTTACCTCCAACATGGAACTTCTTCTTCATCGCTAGGTTCTGTAACCCACACATTATAAAAGGGCGCCCCATTCAGATTGTTACGAAACTCTGTTGACCGTCCGAAAATAAATGAGAAGATGCCCTCGTGAAAGCGAGGGCATCTTTTTTATGGGCTATGTGCAGGGCGAAGGCCGGACCCAAGCAACCCTCTTTCCGGTCACCTTGGAGGAGTTGATTCCGGACGATCACGTGTGCCGGGTCATCGATGCATTTGTCGATCGGTTGGACATGGCGGGTTTGGGATTTGAGCGGGCCGAGGCGGCTGAGACTGGGCGGCCTGGCTATGATCCGCGCGATCTGCTGAAACTCTATCTGTACGGCTATTTGCAGCAGATCCGTTCCTCGCGGCGGCTGGAGTCGGAGTGCCGACGGAACATCGAGTTGATGTGGTTGCTGGGACGGCTAGCGCCAGACCACAAGACCATTGCCGAGTTCCGGCGCATGCATCGCGAAGGCGTAACCGCAGCGGGAGTCGAGATGGTGCGGCTGGCGCGCTCGGTAGGCTTGGTGAAAGGCGAGTGGGTCGCCATTGACGGCTCGAAGTTCCAGGCTGTCAGCAGCGTGAAAAGTGTGCGCGAGCGTGAGACGCTGGAACGCTACCTGGAACAGTTGGAGCAGAGCGATGAGCAAGACGAGGTGGTCATCGACCCCAGTGCTGTGGCCAGCGCGCTGGAAAGATTGCACCGGCACCCGGAGCCGGAAGTTGCCTTCATGCGCACCACTCACGGCTTCATTCCTGCCTACAACGTGCAAGCCGCCGTCGATGCCGAACACGCGTTGATCGTAGCGCAGCAAGTGACCGTTCAGGCCGGCGACAACGGCAGCCTGCAACCGATGGCGGAAGCCGCGCAGGCAGCGACGGGCGGGCCTGCGCAGCCGATCAACGTGGTTGCCGATGCGGGCTACTCGAATGGAGAGCAGGCCGAAGCCTGCGAGGCGAAGGGCATCTTGCCGCATGTGCCTGCCAACCGTGGCGTGAACAGTCGCGGAGATGGCACGCTGTTCGACCGCACGGAATTTACTTACCAACCTGAGAGCGACACGTTCCTGTGCCCGGCCGGGCGGACTCTCGCCCGCAAACAACTAATGCGGAAAGATCGTGCCGTGCTCTATGCAGCACAACCCGAAGTCTGCGGAACCTGCCCTCTGAAATCGCGATGCACCGTGTCGCCGCGACGGATCGTTACCCGTCACCTGCACGAAGAGGCGCTACAGCGCATGCAACAACGGGCCACGCCGGAGGCCATGCGGCTGCGACGAGCCACCGTGGAACATCCATTCGCCAATTTGAAATACCGCATTTTCGGACATCCACGCTTCCTGCTGCGTGGACTGCGGGGAGCGCAAACGGAAATCAGCTTGGCCGTAGCCGCCTACAATCTCAAGCGCATGCTGAACATTCTCGGCGGCCACAAGCTGCATGTAGCCCTGCAGGCCACCTGATCCCGCTCCCACCGACGATGACGTGAATTTGCCTCCCCAAAGCAAAAAAAACGATGCTCCGGTACTCGGAACATCGCTCTAGTCTCTTTTATCACCCTCGTTTCGTAACAGTCTGAAATGGGGCGCCCTTTTATAATGTGTGGGTTCCGCAATTCCGCGCCTGGCGTCGGAAACCGGAAAGGTTCGTTCCGGTACCGACTTCGGCGATTACCCCTGCCGGCTCAGAGGGTCGATGCAACACTTGCTTGGAGTTTACTCGCAGGAGTTTGGAATCCTAGAGTTTTTCTGGGACGTTGATTCAAGAGCAGCTC
>Ga0210383_10000955_pt1 | contig 26623 bp, 18 predicted proteins | sample IncBWC14OmetaG_FD_160072 | JGI IMG/M metagenome (GOLD analysis project Ga0210383, IMG submission 160072) | Forest soil microbial communities from Barre Woods Harvard Forest LTER site, Petersham, Massachusetts, United States - Inc-BW-C-14-O ... | reverse complement strand
CTGTAGCGCCGCCACCGCGGAGACGTCGTCGGCCCAACCCGCGAGGGCAAGGATGCCCGCGCGACAGCCGGCGGGATGGCTGGCGCCACTCGAAGGGCGCGCGGACGCGGCGTCCGGGGCTACGTGAGTATTCGATCTAGGATGCGGCCACTTGGGGCATTTGGAATGGGAGCAGAACTTCGAACCTGCTTCCTTTTCCTAGTTCGCTGCTTACTTCGATGCGGCCATGATGATCTTCCACGATGCGGTGGGCGAGCGAGAGTCCGAGGCCGGTGCCGTCGCCCCGAGTGGTGTAGAAGGGCCGGAAAATGTTTGGCAGGTTCTGGGCGGAGATTCCGCGGCCGGTGTCGCTGACCATCACACTCGCGTAGTTGTCGCGCGCGCTGATCTCGACCCGCACTGTGCCCTCGCGCTCCATTGCCTGCACTGCATTCAGTAGAAGATTCAGCAGCACCTGATGAATCTGATCGCTGTCGTGCTCGACCTCCGGCAGATCGGGCGCTTTTTGTAACTCGATCTTGATAGGCCTGAAAAGAACTTGCTGGCGGCCCAGCATCACCGCATGTTCGACGGTGGTGTTGAGATTACTGCGGCGAACCTCGGGGCGCCGCGGGCGCGCGGTTTCAAGAAGGTCGGTCAGGGTGCGGCTGATGCGGCCTATTTCCAGGCGAACGTCTTTTACGACCGCCCGCGCTGGACTGGACTCTGGCAGGTCGCGGCCGACGATTTCGATGACTCCGGCAATCCCGGCCAAGGGGTTGCGAATCTCGTGGGCCAAGCCGGTGGCGAGTTCGCCTAGTGTTGCCAGATGTTCGGCTCTCGATATTTGGGTGCGATGGAGGCGTTCAATCTCTTCGCGGCTCTCGCGCAGTTGCCGCATCATGTGGTTGAAGTTGCGGCCGAGGTCTCCAATCTCGTCATTGCGATGGGCGAAGCTGACTGCGACATTGAGGTTACCTTCGCTTACCTGCGCGATCTTCTCTTGTAATTCGACCATGGGCCGCTGAATAACGTATGCGAGCACAGTGATTAACACAGCGCAGATGACGACGGCTCCCGCGCCGGCGACGATCAGGACCGCATGCCTCTCCGGATCGCGCAGCGACACGGTCGCTAGAATGAAGAGCAGCAGCCCCGCCAGGAGAACCAATCCCACCGGCAAGATTGCCTTGAGCTGCCAATTAACGCGTACGGAACTCACTTCAAAATCCTCCGTCCGCGGCGAAGCTGCGGACTTCATCGGCTCGCGGTCACTGGCCCGGCTCATGGGATGATCGACCGCAACTGGTTTTTCGACTCTCTGCACTGGGATGCTGCGTGCCTTCACCGCGAACTGAGGGCGGCTAAGCATATGCGTGCATTCCCGGCAGTAGGTACGTCACACCGAAGAAGGTGAACATCACCACGGCGAAGCCAAGGATGGCGAAGTAAGCAGCGCGACGGCCGCGCCATCCTCGGGTGATGCGCATATGCAAATATCCGGCGTAGACCAGCCAGGTAATGGCGGCCCAGGTTTCCTTGGGATCCCAGCTCCAATACGAGCCCCAGGTGCGATTGGCCCAGTACGCGCCAGCCGCGATCATGAGGGTTAGTAAGGGAAATGCGATGGCGATGGTTTTGTAGGTGATGCGATCAAGTTCTTCGGCGCTGGGCAACATGCGTTCGAGATCCGAACGGCGCCACAACAGTAAGAGATACAGCAGCGAAACAAAGATTCCGCCGACCAGTCCCGAGAGAATGAACGGGCTAGCTGCCAGACTAGTGGAGAACAAGCCGTCGGCATCGAGCGAAGCGTAGCGGCCATCACGGGCGCGCAGCAAGAAGAAAATCAGCGCCATCACTTGCAGCAGGATGCTCACAAAAACTGCACGGTTGGCGATGTCGATAAAGTTTTCTTTGCCGGTCTTGCGCCAGAGTAAATAGAGGAAGAACGGTGATGCGACGGCTGCGAGCACTAGTAGCATGAGCCAGCCAAGATCCGGGATAACGATAAACAAGCGCACGCCTTTGGCTAGAAAGACTTCTGATTTTTCTTCCGGATTCCAGGCTGCCAGGCTCAATCCGCCCCACTTCTCGAAGCGAGTCAGCACGCCGAGATAGGTTGCGATACCGAACAGGCTAGTTGCGGCGAGAAAGGTTTCGGTCCTCATTTTGTCCTTGATGAGGAACATCATGGCCAGCGCAAAGCTCAGAGCGCAGGCGGCGTACGCGAGCATGGCGAGGGTAACGTGTACATGCAGCCAGGTCGATTGCAGTGCGGGCACAAGCGGGCGTACTTCGGTGCGCAGCAGTTGCATCAGCACAACTCCGACGATTGCAACCGGCATAGTTACGGTGCCGACGACCTTCACGCCGAATTTCTTTTCGGCAATCAAGGTGAGGACGGCCAGGGTCCATACGAAGCTGAGCAGCATTTCATAGATGCTGGCGAATGGAGGATGTCCGGCTTCATACCAGCGATGGGCGACGGCGCCGGTGTTGGCGATCAGGCCAGCCCAGGTTGCCAGGGAAGCAAAGCGCACGTACGAGGGAGTGCCGGTGACTCCGAAGCCAAGATACAGAGTGGCCGCGCCAGAGTAAAAAATAAGCGCGGCGTAAAGCAGGTTGGAATCATTCAGCAGATTGCCGCTCTTCACTACGTTCAGAAATGCCATGAACAACAGGAACGTGACTCCCAATGCGACTGCGACGACGAGCGTCGTGCCGGTGGCTGCTGCGGGTTGCTGTTCGGCTCTTGCAATTCGCGACATAGGTGCATCCTCCATGGCCGGACCTCACCGTCCAGCGAGTGCAGTGACAGGCGCCTCGGCGCCTGACTTCGATGAAACTTTTAGTTCCGATTCGATCTGTTCGACCAGTATGCGAAAGCGTTGTTCAAAGACATCTTTGTTTTTGTTGGCGGTTCCACCGATCCAAAGGTTCAGTTGCCCGCGGGCGTCGCGCACCGGCACCGCCCAGAGCCGAGCATGGACGAGATAGAAAACCATCGCCAAGCCAAGGCCCATTAAGAGCACGCCGGCCCAGACCGACCATTGTCCGGGCTCATGCGAAACCTCGAGGCCGGTGAAGTAGGCCATCTGGATGTCTTTGCCTTCGAAGCTGTATGGCGAAGAGTCGTTTTGCTCGAAACCTGGGATCGCAGGCAGCCAGACGTTCACGGCTTGACCCGCCTTTCTGGATTCGACCACCAAATGGGCGGCGGGATTTTCCAGTTCGCCGGAGCGGGCGTAAATCTGACCGTCCCTCACGACATAGTCGGGAATGAATTCAGCGAGGCGCACGGTGGTGTCGGAATCCAGGGGGAGGGACTGGTCGAGGCCGAGGGCGATTTCTTGAGGCGCTTTGCCATCGCGGGGAGTGGCGGTCAGCACCAGTTGGTCGATCTTTCCGGTCTTGCCGTAGCTTGCCTGATAAAAGCGGATGCCCTGATAAACCAGCGGGTCATTGACCACGATTTGTTTGTGCACGACGGATTGGCCGTTATTAACAATCGTCAGGTCTGACCACCAGCGTTTGGGAGTTCCATCGGCGTAGTTTTCCTGACCGGCGCCGTCGCAGCGGATGGCAAAACCAAGATTGCGTTTGTTGCCATTCTGAGTTTGTACCTGGCTGGACTCTTGCCCGCGGGTCAACATGACGAATGCACGCCAACCGTAGAGCGCATCGACGATGCCGCCGAGAAAGATGAGAAGCAAACTGGCGTGCACAATGTAAACCGACATCTCCGAAAAGCGGTTGCGCTCGCCGAAGAGAGAAAAGCTGCGCTCGCGCACAATTCGCTCGGGTCGGTATCCAGCCTTTTCGAATACTCGTTCCGCAAGGCTCAATGCTGCTTCTTCGTCTTTGATCGGAATCAGCGCCTGGGTTGGCGACGCCTTGCGGAATGCTTCATCAGGACTTTTATAAGGACGCGCGTAGTATCGCCATGAATTCGGGAAGCGCTGGACGGACGCGGCCACGATGCTGAGACTGACTAACACAAGCAGGGTGACGAACCACCAGGCATGGAAAACATCGGTCAATCCAGTTGCATCGAGCAGGTGTAGCATCTGGGGCGAATAAGCGCGCATCATTTCGTCGGGGTCGGTCGCGGGGCGCTGAAGAATCACGGTTCCCGCCGCGGAAAAGATCACGACCACAATTAGAAGGATGACCCCGGTCTTAATCGCGCCCAGGGTTTGCCAGATTTTCCGAGCGGCTTTTCGAATCGCTGAATTGGAAGTTGCAGCCATATCATTCCTCGTCCCCGAGTGCAAAGGCACGTCTCCAGCCAACGCGGAGAATTTGCGAAGCTGTTGAAAACAATGGACGGTTTGCGAATCTTGCTTGCGTGTCCGACGGCGGGGTTTGAGGCATATCACACAGCCGATTGAAGTTCTGTAGGAATTTGGCGCAGCGGCCCAAGACGGCCGTGCTCACGGATGAAATGGCTTGATTTTCCTACGATGAATAAAGGCCGGGCGAGGGCGCATAATGGCTTGGGTCATTTTGACCAATCCGCTGAGGGAGAAGCCCCATTCTGATCACGCTGCTTTCGAAGCTAGGTCTTCGGCGGAGCAGCGGCCGATGTCCAACTAACTGGGTTGCAACTCTTTACGGTCACAATCCAAAAGCCTACTGAGGCTGTTAACTAAGGCGAGGTGCGTGCAACGGCAATCGACGAAGGAGTAGTGGAAGTGCCGGCAGAACATTTCAAATCGGCTCCGAGAATCACGCGCATGACGCAGGCCTTGGGCTGTTTGATCATGCTTTTCGCGCTAGCGGGCAGCGCCTACGCTGCCAAGCATCCGGTCCCGCTTGACCCGAAGGCGGATACTTCCACCTGCATCGCCTGCCATGAGGACAAGACCAAGGGAAAGTCGGTGCACTCCGCGATGGCGATGGGATGCACCGCCTGCCATGAAATCAGGGTGAACAAAGACATCACGCGGGTGAAGCTGATCACGACGACGCCCCTGGCTCTCTGCTTGACTTGCCACGCCGACAAGAACGCCACGGACGTAAAAGGTACGGTTCATCCTCCGGCGGTGCGCGACTGCGTGAAGTGCCACGATCCACATACTTCGGACTTCAAGAATCAGCTGTTAAAGACGACTGCAGGGGATCAGAAGGAGAACCTCTGCCTCAGTTGCCATACGACCGGCATGAATGTTCCCGAGAAAGGCAGCCGCCACGCCGCCCTGGATATGGGGTGCGAAACCTGCCATATCACCCACAAAACCGGAGAGGTAGGCAAAATCGAGTTTGACTATCATCTGACTAAAGCGCCGCCCGCGCTGTGCGTCGAGTGCCACGACGTCAAGGATCCTGTCCTGCAGAAGGCGCATCAGAACCAGCCTTTCGAAAGCGCCAACTGCGTGAGCTGTCACGATCCGCACCAGTCTGCTGCGCCCAAGCTGATGGCAAAGTTCACCCATCCGCCGTTTGCCGACAAACAGTGCGAAGTCTGCCATTCGCCGGCCAAGGATGGAAAAGTCGTGCTTACGCAGACTGATGCCAAGGCACTGTGCGTGACCTGTCACGACGACAAAGCCAAGCTGATCGAGACGGCCAAAGTTCCGCATCCGGGCGCAGCCGGCGACTGCACCGATTGCCACAGCCCCCATGCCAGCCGCCAGCCAGGGCTTCCGAAGACCAATGGAGTCGAGATCTGCTTGACCTGCCATACCGATATCGCCGAGCAGGGAAAAAAGCAGGTTCACCATCAGCCCGCTTTCAGTCAGGGCTGCGCCACCTGTCACCAGCCGCACGGGGGAGAGAACGATCATCTGTTGCGAGCCAAGAGCACCAATGCACTTTGCCTCGAATGCCACGGACCCGATTCCCAGCCGAAAAAGTTGGAATCCGAGCACCTGCTGACCATCTTCAACGGGAGCGTAAGGCTTCCCGACAACTATTTCTCCAAGAACAAAGTCGTGGTGCTGCCGCTGAAGTTCGGTACGGGACATCCTGTGGCGGGGCATCCGGTCTCGGATTTGCTGGATCCAACTGATCCGACCAAGGTGAAAACACCAATGAACTGTCTGACCTGCCACCAGCCCCATTCCTCGGCTCAACCCGATTTGCTGGTGAAGGACCAGGCGAACAACATGGCATTCTGCTCGACGTGCCACAAGGATCTGAAAGAGCGATAGCTCCGCGGGAGAGTGATTACCATGTTTACAAGACGGCCGCATACTCACTGGGACGCAAGATTTCTCGTGCTGCTTGTGGTTTTGAGCTTTGGGCTGAGATTGCCCGTCTCCGCGTTTGGGGGAAAGAAAAAGACGGCGGATGCTCCTCCGGCCAAAGCCCCCGCAGCCATTGACTATTCCAATATCGTTTGGCCGAACCCGCCTGCGATTGCCCGCATCAAGTACCAGGCTTTCTACGCCGCAGAGAAGATTTCGCAGGTGGATACTCCGAAGACTAAGAAGCAAGGCTGGATGGACCGGCTCGCCGGCACTCAGCCCGCCAGCGAGAATACGAAAGTGCTTTTCCAACTGGCGGAGCCGTACGGCATGGCGGTGGATTCCAAGAACAACCTGTACGTCGCCGACCAGAAGGTGGGCGCGATCTTTATCTTCAATACGGAAACTCGGGATGTAGAACTGATCAAGAACAAAACCCACGGCCACTTCGTTCGCATCATTGGGCTGGCCATGGACGACAACGACCGTCTGTTCGTCTCCGATCCCGGCTTGCGTCATGTGCTGGTCTTCAACGCCAAGCATGAGCCTGAAGACGTTATTACGGATGGATTGGTCGAACCTGGTGGTCTCGCCATCGATACGGAAAATCGGCTGCTTTATGTCGCCGATGTCGATCAGGATCAGGTTCTGGTGTACGACGCGGATTCGTTGAAGCTGAAGCGCCGGATTGGCACCGGCGGGCACAAACACGAACTCACTACGCCCGGCGATTTCGCCCGGCCAGCGGGTTTGGCAGTTGACCAGGAGGGCAATCTTTATGTAGCTGATGCTTTGAATAATCGCATTGAGATATTCGATGGCGACGGCAAATTCATCAGCATGTTCGGCAAGGCCGGCGACGGCCCGGGATACTTTGCCCGGCCGAAGGGCGTTGCCATCGACGGCGACGACCATATTTGGGTGGTCGACGGAATGCAGGACCGGGTGCAGGTCTTCAATCATGACGCGCAGCTACTAATTAGCTTCGGCGGCCACGGACTTCTTCCCGGCCAGTTCCAAGGCTTGGTCGGCATTCTCATCGACAAGGCGAATCGCGTCTTCACATCGGAGATATTTCCCGGGCGGGTGCAACAATTTCGCTACGTGACCGATGCCGAGGCAGATCAGTTGCGCAAGGAGAAGGACTCGTCGCGGGAGAAAAAAGTAGGGGCTTTGGAACCCGTTCCATCATCCGCCCCGACGGTCCAGGCGAAGGCTTCAAAGTAGGAGCTGTTGTGAGAGCGTCAGTGTCTGCGTGAAAGTGATCTTTCCCCGGTACGGCTCGTCGGTTTCTCCACTTTTACCGACGGCTTCCCAAGACCTCGATGCTGAAATACCTGCCTCCCGTTTAACACCCAAATCCACTGAGGAATTTGACCAACAGATTAGAAAGCACTGGCTCTTTTCCCGCAGTTGACGATTGTCCCAGTTTGAGTGCGCAACTAGTCAAATCGCGTTAACACCTTATCGTTCATAGGCTTAAGGTAGATCAGCGATCTGGCCACAACCCGCCCGGGCTTGGTTCGCTAGTTGCACAAGTGAGCAGGGGGTGGCTGCAAAGAGTAGCAGCCCAGGGCCTAAACCTCCAAGGTTTTATAAGAGCTTCGCAAACAAATTAGGAGGTTCAACTTTATGAAGAAAGTAACGTTACTTGCAATCTTCGTTCTTGCCGTCGCGGGATTGATGATGGCCCAAAACTGGTCTTCATCGGTCGACGTGCTTGGCGCACACAACAATCAGGGCCGAGGCTGCACGGGCTGCCATGCTCCGCATAGCGGTTCGTTTGGCTCCGGTCATGGCGGCGCGGCCGACGCCGGCAGCTATGCTCTGTGGGGCCAGGACGCCAGCCCACTGTACGGCCAGACCATTAAATTCGGCGACAACGGACAGTACGTTGAGGTGTTGCCCAACAGCATCACCAGCGGCAGCACCGAAGTGGGCGGCATTCTGCTTTGCCTGAGCTGCCACGACGGCAACCTGACTGCGTCCAACATGATGACCAATCAGTCGTACGAACAACGTATCGGCCTGCTGACCAACACTACCTACGGCAGCCAACCGATTCCAACTCTACTTGGCAATGATGGCACCACAGCCGGCAATTACACTAACGATCACCCGGTGGGAGTGAATGCCACCATCAGCACGACTCAACCCGGATTGGTCTGGGCGAACAGCACTTTCACCGTGACGCCGGGATCTCCGTATGCCCAGTTTGTAGCGAACTATGGCTGGCCGGCCCTGGCTCCGGGAAAGTGGTCTAAGCCATATGGCGTCAACACCGCGGGTCAGCCCTATGTGGCCTGCACCACTTGCCACAACCAACATGTAATGACCGTTTACACCTCCAGCACCAATAGCCAAATACAGAACGACGGCGGCGGCAAGTTCTACGCCACCTACTTCTTCGTGAACGGTCCCTACAATCCGAACCTTCAGACCTACGCCAGCACGTCAGCGCCATCGACGACACAGTTCTGCCGTCAATGCCACTTTGGCGAAGCGAACGAAGCCAACAACACCAACAACATTAAGACGCAATTCCAGTAAGGCGGTTTGAACCCACGGGGAGAGAGAGTTCTCTCTCCCCGTTTTTCTTAGGTAATACGGGAGGATTTATGAGACACAATCTCTCAATCTGCATTCTGCTGGCGGCGACGACCGCAGCCGCTGCCCAAGTCGCCTCGCACGCTCCAAGCAGCATCAGCACAGCCCCATCGGCTTCCCCCGCATCGACCTTGCAGATAAGCGACAAGCCAGTGGCGCGGGTTAATGGAGCGGTGCTGACGGACCGCGACCTGGTGCGCGAGATGTTTGCGATCTTCCCGTACGCCAAGCAGCACAACGGATTCCCCAAAGCGCAGGAAGCTGCCATTCGCCAGGGCGCTCTGGAGATGATCATCTTCGAGGAGCTTGTATACCAGGAAGCGCTTCGGCGAAAGCTCGCGGTTTCCCCGGAGCAACTGAATCGCGCCGAAGCCGAATTTCGGAAACAATTCAACAGCCCTGACGAGTATCAGCAATACATGCAGACGGAGATGCATGGATCACGTCAGGTGCTGCGTAAACAGATCCAGCGCTCGCTCCTGATCGAGGAAGTACTGAAGACCGACGTCGAAGACAAAGCTACGATATCTCTGGCCGACGTAAAAGCCTATTACGATAAGAACCCCGCACGCTTCGAACAGCCGGAGTCATTCAGCATTCAAAGCATTTCCATCCTGCCGCCGCGCAATGCTCCGGCCGGCGCGGACGTAGTGAAGGAAAACCGCAAGCGCGCCGAAGAGGCGCTACGCCAAGCCAAAGCCACCAAGAGCTACCAGGAATTCGGACTGCTGGCGGAAAAGATCTCCGAGGACGACTTCCGCGTCAACATGGGCGACCACAAAGCGGTGGGCCGCGACAAATTGCCTCCCCAGATCGTAAAGGCAGCGCTGGCCATGCAGGCAGGACAGATGAGCGGCTTGATCCAGATCGAAAACGCGTTCACAATTTTCCGTCTCAACGCACACAATCCGCCGCAGAAACAGAGCCTGGCAGATGTCAAGGCCGAGCTGCTCACGGAGCTGCAGAAGAGCAAGTACGAACAGCTGCGCTCAAATCTCGCGAAGAATCTGCGGGCCAAGGCCAAGATCGAGATCGTTTGAATTTTTTCACAACAGAGTCACGGAGAAATTCTGAATATTTCTCTGTGCCTCTATGCCTCAGTGATAAAGATCCGAATCGTCCCTTCCTTTCCCGAATTGGGTAATTAAACTCGCCGAACGGGCCATATCGCGCAGCCCAGTCGAAAAGCCTGAATCAAGCCTCTTCAAGGCGCGCACAACAACCTCATTTCAGATGTGTTAGCCCTGTCTTCGGGATCTCACCGAGTGGCAACCGGGATGCCTTCAGTAACGGTACGTGGACGAATCCACGACGGAGTTTCAGGGGTGGAACGATCTGGCAAATTGACGAGGCTGGCGACCGGCATGATCGGGCTATTGCTCACGGCGTTTGTTGCGCCAGCAACGGCCCAGGTGCAGGTTGGGGACAATCTTGAGATGAAAGCCGGCGGCCTCTTTACCCTGGGCTACGCGGGAGATTACGGAGACCAGATCCAGTCAAACCACGGTTTAAACTTCGGAGTCGACGGCACCGTCTCGGGTTCTTACTACGACCCCAACTTTCTCTCCTTCAACGTCACCCCCTATTACAATCAGTCGCGCGCCAATTCCAATTACCAATCGTTGACCGGTGCCAGCGGAGTTACGGCAAGCGCGAATCTGTTTACCGGCAGTCATTTTCCGGGATCGGTGACCTATCGCAACGACTTCAACAGCACGGGTACGTTCGGCCTGACGGGGCAGCCCGACTTCACCACCCACGGCCACGGACAGGGCTTCGGTATCGGATGGAGCGCGTTGGTTCCGGGCTTGCCTACGCTGTCCGTGAGCTACTCTCAGGGCGACGGATCGGGCACGGTGTACGGCACCGATCAGGAAACGGGTTCGGACACAAAGCTCTTCAATGTGAGGTCTTCTTACGCTATCGATGGTTTTCGAATGAACGGGTATTACGATCACAATACCTTGAACTCAACCTACCCGGAATTCCTCGCGGGCGAGCCGGAGTCGGTATCGGCCACGACAGGCCACGACTTCGGTTTTGGCGTGAACCGCAACCTGCCGATCAACGGATCCTTCTACGTGAACTACAGCCGCGCGGAGGCCACGACGGATTTCCTGGGAGATTCGGACAGCACGTCGAGCTACACCACGAGCACAGAGACATCCGGCGTAACCTTCCATCCCCTGCAAAAGCTGAGCCTGTTCGCGAATCAGAGCTACACTGACAATCTGTCGGGCTATCTCAATCAGAATCTCATCAACAGCGGGACGGTGGAAACGCCCTTCGATCTGGGAGCAGGCTCAAGGTCGTTCACCGTAGGCGGAGGCGCGAATTATCAGTTCACCAATTATCTGTCTGCGCAAGGCCAAGCCACTTACTACAATCAATACTATTTTGATCAGAGTTATACCGGAACCTACATCACAGGCACGGTGAATTACACGCGCAGAATCTTCGACATGTTCACTTTTTCCGCGGGCGTGGTGGAACAGTCCAATGGGCAGGGCAGCAACGCGGTGGGTTTCGTCGGCAACGCGAATTACTTTCGCAGGATTAAGGGTTGGGAGACTTCAGGCACATTCAGCTATGCCCAGAATGTGCAGTCCGTTCTGGTTACCTACACAACGTCTTACTACAATTACAGCGCGCGATTGCATCGCCGTTTCGGCCACGGCATCACATGGATGGCAAGCTTTAACGGAAGCCACAGCGGCCTGACAAACCAGCCCGGCACAAACAATGACAGCAAGAGCTATTCGACCTCATTCAGTACGCGCCGGTTTACTTTGACGGGAAACTACACTCGGGCGAGTGGAAATTCGATTCTCACCAGCGCGGGGCTGGTGCCGCTTCCACCCACTCCGGGCGTGCCGGAGAGCGACCTCATTACCTTCGCTGGGGATAGCTATGGCGGCGGGATTTCCGCGACTCCCGTTCGCCGGCTGACGCTATCTGCGAATTACAGCCGCTCGCTCAGCAATACTCTCAGCAGCACGACGTTTTCGAACAACAATACAGAGATCTTCAATGCTCAAATGCAGTACCATCTCCGGAGGATTGGCCTGCTATCCGGGTTTACTCGATTCACTCAGAGCATCAGCGCGGGTGGCGCTCCGCCTGCAACCGCGAACTCTTATTTTGTCGGAGTATCGAGATGGTTCGACTTCTTCTGAGCGAACGGTGCAGGAGACAATTGGCAAGAACTCTAACCATTGCTGCTTTCGTGGTGTTGCTCGCGATCTCCGCAGCAAGCAAGCAGCCGAAGGCAACCAGTCCGCAGCCCGCCCCGCCGGAGTTGCTGCTGGACGGCGGCCGCAAACTGACTTTCGAACGCAGCTTCAGTCTCGAGCGCGAAGTAAAACCGAAGCGCAGCTTCTGGACTCGCGTGGTCGACGTCATCGCCGGGGAACCGGACTTCCATTTTCTGGTCAGCCCATACAGCGTCGCAACCGATTCGCACGGGCGCGTCATCGTAACCGACACCGGGGCCGATGGGATTCACATCTTCGACTTCACCGAGAAGAAATATAAGTTTCTCTCCCGCAAGGACAGTGGCAAAGATCCCATGCAATCTCCGCAGTGCGTTGCGGTGGACGCGCAAGACAATATTTACGTGACCGATTCGCTGGCCGGAAAGATTTTCGTTTTTGATGTCAAGGGAAAGTTCCGCCGCACCATTGGCAGTCTCAAAGGTGGGGAAGGATATTTCAAACGCCCTACGGGAATCGCGGTCGATTCGGCGGCGCAGCGTATTTACATAACCGACACCTTACGCAACCAGATATTTGTACTGGACATGCAGGGCAGCGTGATGGCGAAGATCGGGAAAACCGGCACTGGCGACGGCGAATTCAATTATCCGACCGAGTTGCGGTTGAACGGCGCGGAGCTGTTCGTGGTCGATGCCATGAACTTTCGCGTTCAAGTCCTGGACCGCTCCGGCAGCTTTCACTATGCCATTGGGAAACTCGGGGACGGCGCGGGCTGGATGTTCCGCCCCAAAGGAATTGCCTTCGATTCAGAAGGACATCTTTACGTCGTTGACGCGCAGCTCGGGGTGGTACAGGTCTTTGACCGGGAAGGCCGGCTGTTGTATTACTTCGGCCAGCGCGGCACCGGACTGGGAGATTTTCAACTGCCGACGGGGCTGGAGATCGACAACAACGATCGTATCTATGTCGTCGATTCCTTCAATCGCCGCGTCGAAGTATTTCATTACTCCGCCGCGGCAAGAACGCCTGATGGGGGCAAACCATGAGGTGGATCGTAGCCTCGGTGTGTGCATTGCTCCTGGCGCAAAGCTTTGCCATTGCGCAGGCGACTGTCGATGTAATGGGCATGCACAATCTCTCACCTCCGAGCGGGGCGTCAGTCTATTCGCAGGGAAGCCTGGGCTGTACGTTCTGCCACGCCCCGCATAGCGGGCTCGGAGGGATTTCTCCGCTGTGGAATCAAACCCTATCGAAGGCGACCTATACTCCCTATTCGAGTTCGACCTATGTCGAGCAAGGAAACACTCAGCCGACGCTCGGACTGACCAGCAGCCTGTGCCTGAGTTGCCACGACGGAACCGTCGCCGTCGGACAATCCGCCGCTTATGGCACGCTCCCGATGACAGGATCCATGAATAGCATCGATTCCTTCGGAACCAACCTCGGCGGAACCCATCCCTTCAGCCTGGTTCTACCGATGAAGGACGCTTCGAATTTGGTAGCATCCCTAGTTTCGCAAGGCAAGACGTCGGATCCAACCGGAGCCGTGAAACTGATCAAGGGGAACATCGAGTGCACCAGCTGCCACGACCCTCACGTGCAAGGTACGGACAAGGTTGCGCAGGATTTCCTGGTCCGCGACAGTTCGAGCGGCCAGATGTGCCTTGCCTGTCACGATCCCAGCCGAATCGTGCCCGGGCAACCGAACCCGCTCGCAGGCTGGGCCAACAGCATTCATCAAACCGCAACCAATCAGCCCGCCGCCAACGCGCATGTGGGTTCGTACAGTACGGTTGCTCTGAATGCGTGCACTTCGTGCCACCTGGAGCATGATGCAACCGCGCCCGCGCGCTTGCTTCGTCCGGCGAATCCGCCAGCGCCGGGCACGGATACCGCAACCCAGGATTGCATTACCTGCCACAGCGGTGGAAACCTGCTGGCGCCGGCGGCTCCGAATGTGATGGCTGAGATTGCGAAAATAAGCCATCCCTTGCCCGCCGGAAATAATTTTCATGATGCCGCGGAAACGGCTGTGCTCAATAACAATCGCCACGCCACCTGTGTGGACTGTCACAGTGCGCACGGATCCAATCAGGTAGTCACGTTCGCTGCACCACCCGTGATTCGTCCTTCCCAAGCGAACCTGACCGGGATCAGCGCCACCGACGGCGTGACCGTTCTGCTCCCCGCTCTCAACCAGTACGAGAACTGCCTGCGCTGCCACGGAACCAGCGTAGGCAAGCAAAGATTGATGATTTACGGCTACGCGCCCGCGAGATTGGTTTCTGCCCCGGATCCGCTTAACGTGATTCCAGAGTTCAGCGCCACTTCAACCTCGAGCCATCCCGTAACCCACGATAGTTTGAGCCCGCTGCAGCAGCCCAGTCTGTTGACCAACATGCTGAATCAGAATGGCACGGCTGGGCGACTGATCGGGGTTCGGATTTTCTGCAGCGACTGCCACAACAGCGACGACAATCGTGAGTTCGGCGGGCTCGGGCCGAATGGTCCGCACGGTTCGGTCTACTCGCACATCCTCGAACACAACTATCAATTCAGCCAAGCCTCGGTTCCTGGCGGTCCGGTTACGAACACTTTCCCAAATCCTGACCCAAGTCTCAACGGACCCTACGGCATGTGCGCCAAGTGTCACGACTTGAGCAAAGTCGTGGCCGACACCAGCTTCACCAAGCACAGTAACCACATCTCTCAGGATGGTTTTTCCTGCTCCGTTTGTCACACTGCGCACGGTATGGGATCGGTAGCTCCGGGAATTTCGGGCGAGCGATTAGTGAATTTTGACATCAACGTCGTGGGACCAAACAACGGCGCTCCGATTTCCTACAGCCGCGGCAGCAATACCTGCACCTTGACTTGCCACCAGGTCGCGCACAACGCCGATGGCTCAATCACATCCGCGCAAATGGCGGGTCAACGAGCCAGAAAAAAGTGAGCTTTGCACTCAGAGGCAAAACGCGCCCGCAGTGAGCGGAAAGACCCGATTCGGGCTGGCTTTCCCACATCAGATGTCGTCGGTACTCCTCACAACTCGCTGAAATCATGGGCAGAATCAGGCTTGTCGCATCAACGGAAGTTTGGCAATCCCGATGCACTTCCGTTCTACGGGCGTTTGCGACGCTTGTCTGAATGCTTGATTTTGGCAACTCGCAAACCGGAGTACAAGGATGGCAGATGAACCAATCGTACCGGCCGCAACAAAACTGACTTGGCAGCCCAGGCCATTAATGGTGATGTGCGCTGTCTGTCTCGGATTGGGCATGGCAGCAGGGTACCTGATGAGAGGTTCTGCATCCGCACCCGCTCCAGTCTCCACGAATGTGACTGTTGCAACCCCTGATCCCGCAGGCCAGTACGCGGGGCCAATGCCGCCAACTCAAGCGCCGCCAAAAGAGACGCCTACGCTGGATGATCTGAAGCGCATGGCGGATAAACAAGCCGCTTCGGTATTGGTCAAACTGAAGTCAGACCCAAAGAATCCGCAGCTGTGGAACCAACTCGGCCTCGTCTACAAGAGCGCGCATCAATTCAAAGAGGCTGGTGGGTATTTCGAAAAATCGTTGCAGTACGATCCCAAGAACCTCGGCGTGCGAGCTGACTATGCTTCTTGCCTGTACTACACCGGAGACGTGGACGGAGCACTGGCGCAACTTAACCAGTCGCTGACCTACGATCCGAAACACGCGGGCACGCTGATGAACATCGGCATCATTAAATGGAGAGGGAAGAACGATGTCGATGGCGCGGTCGACGCCTGGGAGAAACTGCTCCAATATCATCCCGATTTCCCGCAGAGAGATCTGGTGGAGCAGATGGTTACGCAGGCCAAGCAGGGCGCGAAGACCACAAGCGGACAAAAAGGCTAAACCTGCGAGGTCAGACGGGCCTTTGATGAAGGATCGGATGAATGTGAACTTTCCTCGAGGCACGATGCGCTCCTGAAGTCCCGGAGTGCAACTTCGAGGACGGGCAGGGTTGGATACAAACGGGTCTGAGGACAAGGTTAGGCCCAAGAAATCGGACCCGATCCAGCCCTGAGCGTTCGACCGAAACTGGACGACCCGAGTTTATGACAGAACAGGCCACAGCGCTGTCGCGGGAAACTGAACTGGTTGCGTCCGGTTGGCGGGTTTGGACTCTGCGAGTTGCGATCGGCCTGATTGCGCCGCTACTGTTGGTGGGGCTGGTGGAAGCGGTTCTGCGAATTGGTGGAGTTGGGTTTTCCACCGATGTCACCGTCCCCTGCACGGTTCAAGGAAAACCTGCCTCCTGCTACAACCTATTTTTCACCGCGCCATTTTTCCCGCCGGGCATGATCAAGACGCCACAGATGTACGCGATTCCAGCGGAAAAACCGTCTGGAACTTTTCGCATCGTCGTGCTCGGTGAATCAGCAGCCATGGGCGATCCCGAGCCTGCCTTCGGATTCAGTCGCTATTTGGAGGTCATGCTGGCCGAACGCTATCCCTCCACGAAATTCGAGATCGTAAACACCGGCAGCGTTGCGATCAACTCGCACGTTGTGTTGCCGATCGCCAGAGGGCTGGCAAAGTTCCGACCGGATTTGTTCATTATTTACTCCGGCAACAATGAAGTTGTCGGCCCGTACGGTCCGGGCACGACACTTACGTCCGCCGGGATGAGTCTTCCTGTTATCCGCGGCAGCATTTTTTATCACTCGACCCGCATCGGACAGCTTCTGACTAAAGTCGGCACGCCGAAGAAAGACTGGGGCGGGATGGCAATGTTTCTGGACAAGCAGGTTCGTGCCGATTCGCCGCTCATGAAGTATGCGTATTCCAACTTTGAACAAAACCTGCGCGACACGGTTGCTGTTGCGCGTAAGGCCGGCGCCCGCGTCATCATTTCCACCGTGGCCACGAATCTGAAAGATTGCGCCCCGTTCGGATCCATGCACCGCGAAGGCTTGGGACCGGATGCTTTGCACAATTGGTCTGTGCTGGTGCAACAGGGAGCTCAACTAGAAGGCGTCGGCAATTATCCCGACGCTTTGACGTCTTACCGTGCAGCCGCTCGCATCGATGACGAGTATGCCGAACTCGAGTTCCGAATCGCGCGGACCCTCGAGGCTAACGGCGAGCGCGATGAAGCCCGGCAGCATTTCCTTCGCGCTCGCGAACTCGACACCCTTCGCTTTCGTGCCGACAGAAAAATCAACGAGATCAATCGCTCCGTTGCCAATTCAACCATAGGGGTTCAACTGGTGGATACCGATGCGATCTTCGCCAAGGAAAGCAGGGACGGCGTCATCGGAAGCGATCTAGTGTATGAGCACGTACATTTAACACCTCTGGGCAATTACCTTCTGGCCCGCGCCATGTTCCTGCAAATTGCGAAGCAGCTGCCTTCGAATGCCGGACATGAGCTTGACGCGGGAGATGTCCCGTCGCAGGCGGAATGTGAGCGGCTCCTGGCGTTTACCAAGTTTGATCAATCTCGTGTCACGGCGGAGATGCTGCGACGCCTGCAAGAACCTCCCTTCACCAATCAACTGAATCATTCTGATCAGATCCTGAGGTTGATGATGAAGGCGGACGATTCGGACGAAAATCCGGACGACACGGCTGCGCAGTATCAGTGGGCACTCGCACGCAGGCCAGAAGACCACACATTGCACTTCAATTATGGCGTCTTCTTGAGCCAGTACAACCCAAATGCCGCAGCCCAGCAGTTCAACCTCGCCCGCCCTTGTGATGGATTCCCATTAGTCACTCCGGACGGCGCCGTGCACTGAAGGAGTTCAGAAACTTCGATACATGAACTGAGCTGCTCCTGCGTCCTGAGTGTGGGTGATGATCAGGAGAACGATCAGCGCCAATCCGTAAAGTGGCGGAATCCAATACCAACGATAATGAGCGATCGCCGCCACGAACGCGGAACGCGAAGGCTCCGCCGCGCTGCGATTGAGCGCATCACTCAATGACAGAAGTGTGGCATATCCAAGCGCCGTAGCAAACACCAGCAGATAAAGGCTGCCGCTGAGCGAGCGCGAAACATAGCTTGAAGGAGAAAAAACCGCGGACAACATCTGAATCGCCTGCGGCTGGGAATTGGCGCGAAAAAAGATCCATCCCAGGCTGATCAAACTGATCGTGACAAGCCACGAGAGCGGGGTCCAAAGTCCGACTGGAGGATCCCAGTTCAACCTCTTTTGTAGTTGCTGGAGTTGGCGATGCAAAACCAGGAGAACTCCGTGGTAGCAGCCCCATAACAAGAACAGCACTGTTGCTTTATGCCACAGTCCGAACAGCACCATTGAGAGCACGAGCACCAGATTTCGCCACCACATCTCGCGGCGCATCATCGCCAGCGGGAGAAAAACGTAATCGCGAATCCAGAAGGAGAGCGACATATGCCAACGCGTCCAGAAAATTGAAGGTGTCGTAGAGTAGAACGGGCGGGCGAAATTTTCCGGCACTGTAAAACCGAGCGCTTTCGCTGCGCCGATCGCAATGTGCGAGTATCCCGCGAAGTCGAAGAAAAGCTGCAACCCGTACCCGAACCCGAGGCACCATACGTCAGCGCCACTCCACCGTGAGACGTGATCGAATCCACTGATGATTCCGTCGCCTGACAAAATGCCCTGTCCCAGCAGTCGTGCCAACTGCATCATGAGAATGCCAGTTGCGATGCGCGCCAATCCTCGCCCAACGTCGTTCCTAGCCGTTAGTTCCTCCGACCGGAATTGCGGGAGCATTTCCGGCATACGGCAGATCGGTCCAGAGATCGCCACCGGGAAGAACGCCATGTACAAAGCGAACTCGAAGAACGATGGATCGAGTTCCTCGCCGCGGTACAGATCAAACAAATAGCTCAGTGCCTGGAATGTCCAGAAAGAAATTCCCAGCGGCAGCGCGAGGTGAGCAAATCTCTCCAGCGATCCAAGGGGAAGGCTCACCGCCATTTCCGGGAGATATTTGAAACTGCCCAGCAGCGCAAGATTCAGAAGAACGCCGGTCGTCAGCGCCAGCCTAGTGGGGCGCCGGCGAAGCCATTCCCCGAGCAGAAAATTCATCACCGTCGACGCGAGGAGAAGACCGCCGAACCAAACGCTCCAACTGAGATAAAGCAGGTAGCTGCCGATAAGAAGCGTGGCCAGCCGCGCCCTTCGCGAGCGGACAGTCGCGAAGAGCGTTAGGCAAAGCAAGAAGACAAGACTGTATAAGATTGCGCGGAGCAAAGTTCCTCGCTCGCGTTATCGTAACCGAAAGGCTCGTTCTCACCGGGTACAATGACCGCAGCGTGAACCAATTTCGCAATCTCATCGATGCGCTCGAAGCCGCTCCCGCAGATCGCCCTTTCGTCACGCACTGGATCGATGAAGACGAGTGCGAGACAGTGACATTCGGCGAATTCCGCCAGCGGGCACGGTTTCAAGCCGAAGCGCTTCGCGACCGCGGCGTAACCCGCGGCGATCGGGTAGTCGTCGTCATGCCGCAGGGCATTGCGGCGATGTCCGTTTTCGCCGGAAGCATGATGTTGGGCGCGGTTCCCGGCTTCTTGGCATATCCCAACTTCAAAATTGAACTATCTAAGTACCGGGCCGGACTAGCGGGTGTGACCGCAAACCTGAACGCCAAAGCGGTCGTAATCGACAGCGGTTTCCCCGATGAGATGCTCGGCCACGTTTCTCTAACCGAGCAAACGATATTGCTTCGCGCCAGCGAAGTGCGGTCAACTGGCGAGTCCTTCGCGTTTGACCACCCCTCCGAAAGCCTTGCCTTCATTCAACATTCGGCAGGCACCACCGGGCTGCAGAAGGGCGTGGCCTTGACCCATGCCAGCGTCCTTAGGCAGATCGAGCACCTGGCGCAAGCGTTAAGAATAGATCCGGCCACGGACCGCATCTACAGCTGGCTGCCGCTCTACCATGACATGGGCTTAATCGCGTGCTTCTTGCTGCCCATGGTTTGCCATTTGCCCCTGGTTATGCAGTCGCCGCTAGATTGGGTAATGCATCCTGAAACTATGCTGCAGATTATCGGCGAACACAAATGCACGCTGGCGTGGATGCCGAACTTCGCTTTTCAATTCGTTCCCCGGCGGACGCCGCAGAACCGATGGTCGCATCACGATGTATCTTCTCTGCGCGCTCTGATCAATTGCTCCGAGCCGGTGCGTGCCAGCAGCATGGGCGAGTTTCAGAATGCTTTCGCATCGATCGGATTGAAAAGGAGCGCCCTGCAATCCTCGTATGCGATGGCCGAAAACGTTTTCGCGGTGACTCAATCAAATATCGATCGGTCCGCGCCCCTTGTTTGGGCAGATGGTCTGCAGTTTCGCACGAAACATTCGATTGTCCCGGTCGAGGAAGGGACTGCCGGCTCGATTTCGTTTCAATCGTCGGGCCGGCTGCTGCGCAATCATGAACTGCGCATCGTCTCCGATTCGGGCGAACTGGTCGGCAGCGGTCAGGTCGGTGAAATTGTTATCAAGAGCGACTGCATGTTCCAGGAATACTACAACCGTCCCGACTTGACAGCCGAAGCCATTATCGGCGGTTGGTACCACACGGGCGATTTAGGCTTCACTCTCGAGGGTGACCTGTTCATCATCGGCAGGAAGAAAGACTTGATCATCGTAGGTGGGGAAAACCTCTACCCGCAAGACATTGAAGAGATTATTGCGAGCCATCCTGCGATTCACGACGGCCGCGTTGTCGCAATGGGCATGTACAATCCCAATCTCGGAACTGACGACATTATCGTCGTCGCCGAAGTCGAGCAGGAACCTCTCTTAGCGAATGCAGCTGGGATCGAAAGCGAGCTTCGTAGTCTTGTCGTCGCTGGAATCGGAGTTGCAGTTCGAAAGGTCGTGCTAAAACCGCCAAAGTGGATCGTGAAAAGCACGGCTGGGAAAGCATCGCGCTCCACAACTCGCGAAAAGCTGCTACAAGAACATCCGGAGTTCAACCCCGATCCCAAGGAAAGCAAATGCTCATGACGCCCGAAGAGGAGATGATCGAATACGTAATCCGGTTGATTAGAAAGCCCGATGTGAAGATCGACGAAACCACCCCAGTGGTGTCGTCGGGATTGATTGACTCCATGGCGCTGGTGGACTTGCTGCAGAAGCTCGAAGACTTAACTCACCTGCGCATCCCGCCGGGAAAAGTGCAGCCCAAAGACCTGGATACAATTACGATGATGTTCGCGACCGCTCAACGCGTAGGCAAACCTCGCAAATAGGACACTCATCAGTCGGACTTTGGGTAAGGATTCGAGATCATCGATCTACCATACAAAGGAGAAGCTGAGCAGAAAGCCGAAGCCCACCGCGTGCGCCATTTCGGTCCAGCCGAGGCGCCTGACTTCGATTGGTTGAGGCTTTTTTGCAAACCACACGAAGCCGCGAAATAAAACGGGGGCGAAGGCGATCCATGTAAATGGTGGCAACCACTTGAAATGGCGAGCCATGGCCAACATTCCGATGAGCAAGATCTGTCCCAGCACAAAACTCCAACCCTGAGCTAATTTTTCGCTCAGAGTGCTCGCTCGTGCCCCGCGAATCCTGAGCCACACGAAGTGGATTTGGTCGGCGGCGAACATCCAGTTGAGCAGCCACAACAGCCAAGCGGTCGCGTCCAACCGCCCCATGGCAACAGAGTATACCGCGGGGCCGGTCGAGGTCAGTGCAAGCGCGCCGATCACTTCCGCCGCCATTCTCGTCGATCGTCCTCGGCGCTTCAAGAACACTTGTGCCGCGAATGCGGTGCCAGCAATCATTCCCAGCCAAATTAGTTCCTGGTTCTTTCCTTGCCAGAAAAGCGCACTCCACGCGACTAAAGCAACCGCGGAGAGAGGCAAAACGAAGCGCCTTACCAGATGACGCTCCTCCCGCGTTTGCACTCGCACAACGCCGGTGCCGAGCCAACTCTCGAGGGGCGTTCTAAGCCAAAAGACCGCCAGCACCGCCGTCGCCAACAACGATACCGGGATAACGCGGCCACCGCTCACCACTCCGACTGTTGCCCCCGTCGCCAGAGGAACCAGCAGCATTCCCCACGCCCCGTGCTCGCGTGGCACGACAAGCGCACGACGTCTCTCCCTTTGCGGGATGGTCAGCGCGATTACGCCTTTTGATACATCATTTGCGGGCGAAAGTGCGAGGTGGGCCATTGCCATAGTTCAGTCTGCGACTAGGTTCGCATGGGCATTACGGAGCTACCGTGATCAAACTCACTTCCGCTTGTGACCGAGATCACGCGCAAATCCGGCTTCTTTACAGGCGGGCCGGTTCCGACATAGAGTTAGACACCGTCTTACGGGCGGAATCGCATGTCGCGACCTACTACTGATCCGCAGCATCCCGCCGCCACGCCTGCGGTCACAACCGTGGCCGAAGCGCTGCTTTCCGGCGATCTTTTGGAAACACTTCCGGATGCAATCGTCGCCGTCGATGGCGAAGGGACCATCGTTCAAGTCAACTCCCAGGCACAACAACTATTTGGCTATGACCGCGACGAATTGATAGGCCAGAAAGTCGAAATGCTCGTGCCTGAAAGCTTTCGCCGCCAGCACCATCAGCATCGCAATAATTTCGCGCACGCACCAAAGACCCGACGAATGGGAGCGGACTTGGACCTCTACGGTAGGCGGCGCAATGGTTCCGAGTTTCCTGTAGAAATCAGCCTCAGCCCTGTCTCCACCGAAAATGGAACATTCGTGCTCAGCGCCATTCGCGACATCAGCGACCGCAAGCGGATCGCCGAAGAACTGCGTCGAGCCAACGAAGCTTTGCACCGCAAAACGGCCGAGCAACTCGGAGAATACCGGTCGAAGCTGGCCTCGATTATCGATTCGTCTGAAGACGCGATCCTTAGTAAAGATTTGGATGGCGTCATTACCAGCTGGAATCGAGGCGCAGAGCTTATTTACGGCTACGCCCCTGAGGAGGTCATCGGCAAGCACATTTCTCTGTTGACGCCTCCGGACCGTCCGGATGAGATCTCGGAAATCCTCGCAAAAATTGCGAAAGGTGAAAGCATCGAACATTACGAATCGGTGCGGATCGCCAAGAACGGAAACCACCTGAACGTGTCCATTTCAGTCGCTCCTCTCCGGAGCGCGTCTGGAGACATCGTGGGTGCTTCGGCGATTGCGCGCGATATCACTGCCCAGAAACGGGCCGAGGGCCAGCTTCGACAATCGCAAAAGATGGAGGCGATCGGACGGCTGGCGGGAGGCGTTGCGCACGACTTCAACAATATCCTCGGCATTATTAATGCCTGTACAGAGTTCCTCCGCGATCGCATCGATCCCGCTGCCGAACCAGCTCTCTATGTTGAGAACATCAAGAAGGCGACCGATCGTGGCCGATCGCTGACTAAGCAATTGCTCGCTTTCAGCCGGACCTCCGCCATTCAGCCTCGTGTTCTCGATGTGAACGAGCGCTTGCGTGATATCAGCAAGCTGCTGCGTCCTCTGCTTGGCGACGATGTCGAGATTCTCATTGTGCCCAAGTCGCCCTCCGCCGTGGTCGAAGCAGACGCAGGCCAACTGGACCAGGTGGTGGTCAATCTCGCTGTGAACGCCCGCGATGCCATGCCTCACGGCGGCAAATTCATTCTTGAGACCGGTACGATTAGATTTGACCAGGCCTTCGCGGAGCAACATCAAGCCGTGCCCGCTGGAAAGTACGTTCTGCTGACCGTGAGCGACACTGGCACGGGCATGGATGAAGCCACGCTTTCGCGCATCTTCGAACCCTTCTTCACCACCAAAGAGATGGGCAAAGGCACCGGCCTCGGCCTGGCCACCGTGTACGGCATCGTCAAGCAGAACGCAGGACACATCCTGGTTTACAGCGAACCAGGGCACGGAACGACATTTCGGATCTATTTGCCCAGCGCGGAGCACAAAATCGGCGCAGGTTCCTCTTCTGAGCCGGAGACGGTCAGTCCAAAGCGCCACGGCACTACAATCCTTCTTGTCGAAGATGACGAGATCATGCGGAGTCTCACCCGCCAACTGCTCCGCGAACACGGCTATACCGTGGTCGAGGCGGATGACGGAAAATCTGCCCTCGAGTGGGTGGAGTCCCATCCTGGTCAACTCGATTTGCTATTGACTGACGTCGTGATGCGCCGCATGAGTGGCCCGGAATTAGTCGAGCGCCTGAAAGCTTCCTACCCGGCCTTGAAAGTTGTTTTCATGTCCGGTTACACCGGTGAATTGATCGCCGAGCGCGAAATGCTGAAACGCGGCATTACGCTTCTCGAAAAGCCTTTCAGCCGAACGGCTTTGTTGAACACAATCCACGAAACCTTGGGATGAGGTCCCGAGAAGTACCAGGCGGACTGGTCATTCGACCCGGCAATCAGTGATGGGGATCACACATCGGTGTGTGAAAGCACGCACTTCTCGATGCCCTACTAGACCGGACAGGTAGAAGCTCGACAGGTGAATATCTCATTAAACAATTTGTTTTGTATGATTTAGGGTTACATTGGCGCCATAAAATACAGCCAGTGGAGTATGGCGGAGAAGTTGCCGAAGCATCTGTGAGCGGAGGCAACATATGGCCACACAAGTTGTCAACCACACCCCGAAAGCGGTTCCCGCAATCAAAACCACTTGCGATTTCCCGTCCGCTGTAGCGGAGGCCCTCGAGCAAGAAGGTCTGACCACCACTTATCCGACAGGAGCGGTTTTGTTTGCGGAAGGCCAATCGCCAAGGGGGGTATTCGTCGTGCGTCGCGGGCGGGTGAAGCTCTCCATTTGTGGCAGCGATGGCAGGACGCTGATTCTGCGAATTGTCGAGGCGGGTTGCCCCATGGGCGTCGCTGCCGTAATCTCCGGACGCCAGTATGAAGCGACGGCCGAAACCCAGGAACCCTGCGAGATCAGTTTCCTTCGGCAAAGCGATTTGCTGCGCCTCATGCGCTTGCACGGTGAGATTGCCCTATGGGTGACTGAGCATATTAGCCAGGATTATGCCGGCACCTGCCGTGAGATCCGCGACCTCATGCTTTCCGATTCTGCCAGCGAAAAACTGGCGCGACTGCTGGTGGGATGGCTCGACCAGAACACCGAATCGAGAAACCCCACGCAGGTAAAACTAGCCCTTACCCACGAAGAGATCGGACAAATGATCGGCACCTCGCGCGAGACGGTTAGCCGTCTGTTCGCAGGTTTTAAAAAGCAGCACCTCATTCAGCAAAACGGCTGCAACCTCGTGATCCCCAACCGAGTTGCCTTGGAATCTCTCATTACAACCTAGAGGAAGACGCTCGAGATGGGCCGGTGCACTCTCCGCCGGTCCGTCACCGTCACGAGCGCCAAGGACTATTTGCTCAAAGGCTGGGGTTCGCCGGTGGGCTCAACAGCTTGTTTTCCGGTATTGTTAAAGGAATCCGCGGGCGGCTCGACCAAGTGAGCCCTCCTCAGCGCGCGGAAATAATGCGGACGAGAATGGAGATAGTGATCGGCAGGGACTTTGCCGTCGAGCCAAGCGGTGTCCATCGGGTACACCAGTGGGTCGAAGATCACCATGTAGAAGTGCCACAACAGAATCGAGAAAGTAGCGAGCAACGCTTCATAGTAATGCACGGCGGTGGCCGCATCCGAAACCCATTTCGGAAGATAGCGCAGCGTGAAGTCGTTGAACCACAGTAAGAGGCCAGAGACCGTCATGACCACTGTCCCCCACAGGAACGCCCAGTATTCCACCTTTTCTGCATAGTTGAATTTTCCGAAGCGCGGCTCGATTTTCGTGAGCCCCAGATTGTAGGAGAGCACCTGGACAATATCGGTCGCGTCCTTCCACTCGGGCATCATGGCCTTTAAGAACAGGCGGTCTCGCCGATTTACCGCTAGATGGATCACGTGGTAGATCGTGGCGGTGACGAGCGCAATAGCTGCGCAACGATGCACCAAGCCGCGGAAGGCGAAGTGGCTCTCCCAGAGCAACAGCGGCCGCGCCCACCAAGCCTCGGGATACTTCAACGCAAATCCCGTGAACACCAGCGTCGGAAAGCTGAGAATCACGCCCCAGTGTGCAATGCGGAAGTTAAGGTTCATCCGCGACACTCGCGCTCCGCTTTCATTTCGCGGCTGCCGCCGGATAAGCTTCGCCAGAAGGTCCAGCAGGTTATGCAGGATCATGAAGCCGAGGGTCAGCGGGATCAGGATCCAATAAGTCCAACGGATCCACTTGACGCTTGCGTGCGCGGGACCGCTGGCGGTCTGCACGTGCACCGGCCCAATCACGAAATGATCCCCCGCGCCAGCGTGACAACTTCCGCATGTCCTGGGCAAGTTAGCTGCATTGACTGTCGACCGTGCGTCTTTCGACGGAAAGATATCGTGCACGCCGTGGCAGGAAGCACAGTTGGCAACGCTTTGAGATCCACCTCGCTGTGCCAGGCCGTGGTAGCTGTCAGCGTACGAAGGAACACGGTCGGCGGGCAGATTGTAGCGTAGAGCCAATCGTTCATCGCTATGGCATCGCCCGCATGTGGTCAGTGAGACGCGCGACGAGTTCACCAAGGACGCTTGCTCTTGCGGGCCCAGGATCAAGTGCTCTCCGTGGCAGTCGCTGCACACCGGCGCCGCAGATTCGCCAGCCTTCATAGCCCGTCCATGCACACTT
>Ga0210383_10000954_pt1 | contig 26631 bp, 24 predicted proteins | sample IncBWC14OmetaG_FD_160072 | JGI IMG/M metagenome (GOLD analysis project Ga0210383, IMG submission 160072) | Forest soil microbial communities from Barre Woods Harvard Forest LTER site, Petersham, Massachusetts, United States - Inc-BW-C-14-O ... | reverse complement strand
CCGGGAGATTTGCGGGGACCGGCCAGTGGCGGAGGCGGTGGCGGCGCTGTATGCGTATGAATCGCAAGTGCCGGAGATTGCGACGACGAAAATTGAGGGACTGAAGAGATTTTATGGGGTGACGCGGGCGGAGGGCTTGGCGTACTTCGAGGTGCATGAGGAGGCGGACAAGGCGCATCGGGCGGCCTGGCGAGGATGGCTGGAGGAGCACGCTGGCGGGGACGAGGAAGAGATTATGAAGACTACCAATGAGGCGCTGGATGCGCTTTGGGGGGCGCTGGATGCGGTGCACTGCGAAAGACAAGAGGTAATGAAATAAGGAAGTAAAGACGAAGAGAAAAGATAACGCAGAGACGCGGAGTTCGCAGAGGAACGCGGAGAAGAGATAAGAAAAAAGGCCCCCGGCAGAAGCCGGGGGCCTTTTTGTTTTACGCGAATCGGTGAAGATTATTCGTGGGAGCTGGAGTCGCCGCCGTCGCCTTCGCCGCCGGAGGGGCTCGTGGTGCCGCCGCTGCCAGCGGCTGCTTTTTGCTGCTTTTCGCGGGCTTCGCGGATTAGGGCTTTGCGGGAGAGGCGAACCTTGTTGCCCTCGATGGAGAGGACTTTGACGAGGACCTGGTCGCCTAGTTTGAGTTCGTCGCGAACGTCGCGGATGCGATGCTCGGAGATTTCGCTGATGTGCAGGAGGCCGTCGGTGCCCGGGAAAAGCTCGACGAAGGCGCCGAACTCCGCGAGGCGAACGACTTTGCCAAGATAGGTTTTGCCGATTTCGGCGCTGGCGGTGACGTCGCGGACCATTTGCAAGGCCGCGTCGCCGCCGGCTCCGCTGGTGGAGAAGATGTGCACGGTGCCGTCTTCGAGGACGTCGATTTTGACGCCGGTAGCCTCGATGATGGACCGGATCTTCTTGCCGCCCGGACCGATGAGGTCGCGGATTTTGTCCTGCGGGATTTTCAGCTTGAAGAGGCGCGGGGCGTAAGCGGAAATCTGCGGGCGCGCTTCGCTGAGGGCCTTCTCCATGGTGTCCAGAATCTGGAGACGCGCTTTCTTGGCCTGGGCTAGAGCTTCGCGCATCATGGCGATGCTGATGCCGAGGACCTTGATGTCCATCTGGAGCGCGGTGATGCCTGCGCGTGTGCCGGCGACTTTGAAGTCCATGTCGCCGTAGTGGTCTTCGGCTCCGGCGATGTCCGTGAGGATGGAGTATTTCTTGTTGTCGTCACCAACGACGAGGCCCATGGCGATACCGGCGCAAGCGGCCTTGATCGGGACGCCAGCGTCCATGAGGGCGAGCGATCCGCCGCAAACGGTGGCCATCGAAGAAGAACCGTTGGACTCGAGAATGTCAGAGACGAGGCGCATGGCGTAGGGGAAGTCTGCTTCGGGAGGAAGCAGGTTCACGAGGGCGCGCTGTGCAAGAGCACCGTGGCCGATTTCGCGGCGGCCGGGGCCACGAAGGAATTTCACTTCACCGACGCTGAACGGCGGGAAGTTGTAATGGAGCATGAAGCGGTTGAACTGATCCTGCTCGAAGAGCAGGTCGAGGCGCTGCATGTCTTCCTTGGTGCCGAGGGTGAGAGTGGCGAGCGCCTGCGTTTCGCCGCGGGTGAAGAGCGCGGAACCGTGGACGCGGGGGAGCAAGCCGACTTCGCAGGTGATCAGGCGAATCTGGTCGAAGGCGCGGCCGTCGGGACGGCGGCGGGCGTTGAGAACGTCATCGCGGAAGATGTTTTCGCGGAGGCGGTCGAAGGCGCGCTTGGTCAGGGTGCGCTTCTCGTCCATTTCTTTCTTGGGCTCTTCGGGGATGGCCTTGATGATCTCTTCCTTGAGAGCGTCGATGAGGTGATAGCTTTCTTTCTTGGGATGCTTTTCGGTGTTCACGGCGTCGTGGAGCTTATCGCCGTACTTTTTCTGAAGGTCCTTGTAGATGGCTTCGTCAAAGGGGAGCGGCGGAACGACGACTTTCTTGGGCTTGAGTTGCGCGTGGAGTTCCTTGATGGCGGCGACGATTTTCTTGATTTGCGCGTGGCCGAATTCGAGGGCGTCGGCGACGGATTCCTCGGAAACCTCGAGCGCGCCGGATTCCACCATGACAATGGCTTCTTCAGTGCCGGCGATGATGATGTTCATCAAGCTTTTCTTCTGGTCGGCGACGGTGGGATTGATCACCAATTGGCCGTCCACCAGGCCAACGCGGACGCAGGCAATGGGCTTTTCGAATGGGAGGTCCGAGCAATAGGCGGCAGCAGAAGCGCTGGTTACGGCGATGACATCGGGATCGTTCTCGCTATCCGCGGAGAGCACCATGGAGACAATCTGGGTTTCGTTGCGCCAGGATTCGGGGAAGAGCGGGCGCATGGGACGGTCAATCAGGCGCGAGGTGAGGATTTCTTTTTCGGAGTGGCGGCCTTCGCGCTTAAAAAAGCCACCTGGGATTTTACCGGCGGAATAGGTATTTTCGCGATAGTCCACGGTGAGCGGCAGGAAGTCGCGGTCGTTGGCGATGGGGGCCATGCAAGCAGTGGTCAGAACGACGGTATCGCCGTAACGCGCGGTGATGGCGCCATTCGCCTGCTTGGCGATTTTTCCAGTTTCGAGGATGAGAGAACGTCCTCCGACATCTACGGTCACCTGGTGTGGTGCGGGTGCAATTATGTTTTCAGACATGAGCAATTATTTCCTTTGGCTCCGCGTTCGCGCGGAACATTTTAGGGCACGCTCGGGAGGTGAATCCTCTAAAGGAGTTCGCCAACTAACGGCCTTGCAGACTACGTTGGCTGCTTTGCAGCCGTCGATGAGGAAGAAAAGAGGCGAGAAGCACGCTGAGGCGAACGGAACGCGACGGACTACACCACGAGAAACGCCGGCACTAGTTCAGCCGGATGCCTGACGACAGACTCCGTGTGGAATGTGTCACTTCGAGTGAACGCAGTGGATACCGCCCCATTGCTAATGCAAAAAGGGGGCGATTACTTGCGCAGGCTAAGACGTTCAACAATCTCGCGGTACCGATCCGGGTCGCGGCGGTTGAGGTAGTCCAGCAAACGGCGGCGCTTATTGACCATCATGATCAACCCGCGGCGCGATGCATGGTCCTTGACGTGGGACTTGAGGTGCGAGGTCAGATAGTTGATCCTCTCGCTGAGAAGCGCAATTTGCACCTCTGGCGAGCCTGTGTCCTTGACATGTGTCCGGAATTGTTCGATCAACGCTGATTTCGGTGCGCTCAAGTGCCCCTCTCCGTCGTCCCCTGAATTTTTCCTCTTCTCTTCGACCCAATCAGGCTAACACAAGTTTGATAAACGTGTAAAGGAATGTAAAGCGCGGGAGACGAGGCATTTTTGTGGCGCGTTTGCGCGACAGTAGCGATTGTTCCATGTGCAAAGAGCTAGCTTTTTGCGAGATCCTTGATCTGCTTGGCCAGTTTCTCGATTTGCTGGGCCTTCTTCACCATGGAGAGAGAAAGTGTGTTGTCGGAATCTATTCTTTCGACCTGGGTTTTCAGGTCAGAAATGAGTTCGGAGAGTTTCTCGACATCGGACTTAATTTCCGCCTGGTTCTGTTTCTTAATGAGCTTGGCGTTTTTCGGATCGATGTCGGGCCCCTCCAGGCCCGGAGGATAGTTCTGGTTGGGCGCGTTGGGCGAAGGAATAGGCTGAGGATGCGGCATCCCCTGCAGGCCGAAGAGAAGAGGCTTGGAGGCCAAGAGGCCAGCAGAGGTGGCGAGAGTTATGAATAAGCGACGCCTAGATTCTTGCATGGATATCTCCTAGAACTCATCCCTATGTCCTCCCTGTCAAGGACAATGCCTAGATTTAGACCCTTTTTTAGAGTTTCGCAAGCATTCAAAAAGGAGAGAGCAAACGAGTCGGAGTTTCAGCCGTCTGTTACGATTGCGTGCGTTGGGTGTTGCGCTTGGCGTACAAACTAGGTTCAAATGTTTGCGCTCCGATAGAGGAGGGAGAGAACCATGATGAAACCACTGGCAGTTTTAGGAGTTGGATGTCTGACGCTGGGTTTGATGGCAGCGCTGGGATCGGCTCAGATGGACAAGGGGGCGAAGCCGAGTCCGCCGGCGAAGGCAAGCTGCGCGTTGGGAGACGGTAAGACGATCACGGTGGATTATTCGAGCCCGCGAGCGAAGGGACGAAAAATCTACGGTGGGTTGGTGCCGTATGGAGAAGTGTGGCGTGCAGGGGCCAACGAGGCGACTACGTTTGTGACGACGGCTGACTTGATGGTCGGGGGAAACCATGTGCCAGCGGGCAGCTACACGATTTTTGCGATTCCGAAGCAGGATAAATGGACGCTGGTGATCAGCAAGAAGACGGGGGAATGGGGGATTCCCTACCCCGGTGCGGGCGAGGACCTGGTACGTGTGGATATGAAGGCCTCGGCGCTGCCTTCGATGGTGGAGAATTTCACGATCGCTTTTGACAAGGCTGCTGGAGGATGCGCGCTGCGGCTGGACTGGGAGAAGACCAGGGCATCGGTGGAGATCAGCAAGATGTAATGGTGCGTCGGGCGCAGGCCGTTGTTTGCTTGCGCGGATGCGGCAATTCAGGCGGGGCAGGCGAAGAGCCTGCTCCGCCTCTCTTATTTGGATGAGGCTGGCGACCGCGGAATTTTGCTAGAGGGTGAGTTTCAGGCGGCTCATGCCACGGTCGACCAGCATGACGGCGCCGATGACCATGGCGGCGGAGAGGAGCACGTTGAGCGTGACGACTTCATTGGCGAAGAGCCAGCCCAGCAGGACGGCGACGATGGGGTTGATGTAGGTGTGGGTGGCGACGAAGGTGGGTGAGTAGTGCTCGAGGAGCCAGTTATAGGCGGTGAAGGCTACGACGGAGCCAAAGAGGATGAGGTAGGTGAGGGCGAGCCAGGAGCGCGTGGAGACGGACGAGAGAGAGAAGCCGCGGTACTCGCCGACCAGAGTGCCGACAAAGAGAAGTTGGAAGGAACCCGCCAGGAGAGAGAGCGCGGATAAGAGAAGCGGGTGGCCGGAAAGATGCGACTTCCGGGAATAGATGATTCCGACGGACCAGGATATCGCGCCGACTACGACGGCGAGAGAACCGACGAAGACGCCGGGACCGGAATTTAGAGCGCTTCGGCCCATTAGCAAGCCGACGCCGCCGAAGCCCAGAGCGATTCCGGCGAGAAGTTTTGCATTCCAGTGCCACTGTTTGCTCACGATGGCAGAGAGCAAGAAGACCCAGATCGGCTCGGAGGCGATCAGCAGAGAGGCTAGGCCGGAGGGGACTCTTTGTTCGGCCCAGTGGAGCGTGCCGTGGCCGATGAGGAAAAAGAAAAAACCGATGATGGAGCTGGCACGGATTTGCGCCCAGGTGGGCCGGAGGCCCTTGGCCAGGCACCATGCGAGGAGAATCGCGCCGGCAGTGAGATGACGGAGGCCGGCGGTGTAGAGCGGGGGGATGGTTTCCACGGCGTAACGAATGGCGAGATAGGTGGAACCCCAGATGAGGTAGATGGAGAGAAAGGAAAAGATGACGGTGGCGCGGTGCCAGCGGGGATGCGCGGCGGGCACGGATTTGGAAAGTTGCTGGACGGCGACAGTGGAGTTGGCGGACATGGGATCACCTGTGAGCGGCAGGACGCGGCACAGCGCCGGCCTGAAAGCAATGGTTGCTGTAATGGGTTAATGCTGTTACGCTCATTACGTAACCCTAGTTGATTCCGTGTAACGAGTCAACTACTTTTATCTCATTACGTCAATGACACGCGACCACATTTTCCACGAGCACGGATTCGGCAAGGTGGCTCCCTGGGTGGACCTCGTCAACAGCGAGGAATGGGATGGCTTCGGGAAACGCAAGGACCATCTTGCGGACCCTTACTGGATCGATGCATTTCTCAAGCATTGGAAGCTGCATCCCGCTCAATCGAACCACCCTCCTCGCCGCGAATTGCTTCAATTGCGCGACGTGCTGCGGCGCGCAGCTGGGAAATTCTCCGTTGGACGATCTCTTAGCCGGCAAGAACTCTCCAAACTGAACCGTGCTTTGAACGTACCGACTCGGCAGAAGCTCGTCCAGCACCAAAATGGTTTTCGGTCCGAGGTCGTTCCGGTAAGGAGTGATTGGAGTTGGGTGGTCGCGAGGATTGCGGCGTCGCTCGGCGAGATGTTGGCGAATGGTGATGTGGAGCGCGTCAAGATCTGCGCCAATGGGGACTGCCGATGGGTTTTTTATGATCCGACGAAGGCGAGGATTAAGCGGTGGTGCAAGGACAGCACTTGCGGAAACCGCGCGCGGGTGAGGCGGGCACGAGCGGCGGAGAAAAGAACGGCTTAGCTCCAAGAGCTTCCTACATCCGCAGACTCGCGAACCTCCACGTTGAATCAAGTTTCAGAGTTTTTTGGACGGGCTCACAAAGCCGGACAGACAGGAATGTCTGTCCTACCCTTTAGAGGGACGGGCGAGGGCCAAGAATTCGTCGCGAGTTTGTTTGTTGTGGCGGAAGGCGCCGAGCATGGCGCTGGTTACGGCTTGGCCGTGCTGCTTTTCGACGCCGCGCATTTGCATGCAGAGGTGGCGGGCTTCGATGATCACGCCTACGCCCTGGGGAGCGATTTTTTCCTCGATGGCCTTCGCGATTTGACTGGTGAGACGCTCCTGGATTTGCAGGCGGCGGGCGAACATGTTGACCAATCGCGCGATCTTACTGAGCCCGATGACGCGCTTTTCCGGCAAGTAGGCGATGTGGGCTTTGCCGAAAAATGGAAGCAAGTGGTGTTCGCAGAGGCTGAAGAACTCGATGTCCTTGATGATAACCATTTCGTCGTAGGCCACGCTGAAGGTGGCGCCGTTCAGCACGTGGTCCACGTTCTGGTGATAGCCGCTGGTCAGGAACTTCAGGGCTTTTTCATAGCGCTCGGGGGTCTTGCGCAGGCCTTCGCGGTTGGGATCTTCGCCGACGAGCTTGATGATTTCGCGCATGTGGAAGGCAATGCGGCGCGCGTCGAGTTCCTTGGCGTCGGCCTCGTTCAACAGAATTTCTTCCGTCGGTTTGGTCACTGGCGATTCCCTTCTGAGTTTTCTCCGGCGTATTCGAAACTATTTTTTCCGGTTTCTTCGATGCGGATGCGTTCGAGCTTCGCGCTAGGGAAGGATTTCAGGCGCTGAAAGATCTCGATGCACAAATTCTCGGTGGTGGGCACGGTGTCCCGGAATGCGGGGACATCTTCGTTGAGCGACTTGAGATCGAACTCATCGAGCATGTTGCGTTCGACATAGGCGTCGAGGTCGGCAAGATTGGCGATCATGCCGGTGGCCGGGTCGACGTTTCCGGAGACGGTGACTTCCACGACGTAGTTGTGGCCGTGGCCGTAGGGATTGTTGCATTTCCCGAAGACGCGGCAATTCTCCTCTTCGGTTAGATGCGCGGAGTGGAGGCGATGTGACGCCGAAAAACGGTAGCGGCGGCCGAGTTCGATTTTGAGAGGGCTGCTCATGAGTTCCCTGGTGCGTTGGCGCCGTTTCGGAAGCAATCGGCGAAGAGATCGGGCGACTCGTAGAGGCGCACGCGGTGCAATTTGCCCTGGGTGATTTTCGGCTCGAGCAACAGCCAAATCACGCGCGAGATATTTTCACACGTGGGGATTTGGCCGGTGAGTTCCGGGACTTCGTAATTGAGATGGCGATGATCCATGCGCTGCATCACTTCGCGCTCCAAGATGTCTTTCAATTCCTTGAGATCGAGCACCATGCCGGTGACGGGGTCGGGCTCGCCTTCCACGGTGACTTCCAGGGTGTAATTGTGGCCGTGGCCATGGGGATTGTTGCACTTCCCAAAGATTCGACGATTCTCCTCGGGGGACAGACTCGGATTGTTGTAGAAGTGTGAGGCCGAGAATTCGATTTTTCGCGTGAGAAGAATCATAAGAGTTCTTTTATTTTACCGCCCTGGGGGCTGGAATGGAGTATTCGCGGCCCTTCCATTCGATTCTTCCGCTCGCGTGGCTGCGATAGGAGGCCCAGAGCACGCCGACGTACAACACTACCGCAGGGACATAATAAAAGATGAGGGAAAATGGGTATTGGTTACGAGCGAGGTCAAGGCCGTAGCTGGTTTGGCGGGCGATTAGGAACAGGACGGCGATGAAAAGCAGGAAAGGATATTTCCATCCGGCGAGGAGGAGCAGAAAGGGGATCCAGGGCAGGCTGGATTCGGTTTCGCGAACGACGGTCCACGGCGTGCCGCCCATCAAGCGGTAGAGATTTTTCTTCCAGCCCTGCCACATGGCTTCGAACGAGCGATACATGCGGACACGGACGATGCCTTTGCCGGAGGCGAACCAGACGCAATGGCCGGAGGATTTTGTGCGCAGGGCGATGGCGACGTCTTCGAGGATTTCGCCGGCGACGGCGGAGTGGCCGCCGATTTGGTCGTAGACATCGCGGCGGATCATCAGGAATTGGCCGTTTGCGGCGGCGGCGGGCGACTTTGGGTCATTCACGGCATCGTAGGAAAAGCGATTAGCGAGACGGAGATAGATGTAGGGAACCAGGGCTTTTTCGTACCAGGTGGCGGTGATCTGTTCGGGGGAAAATGAAACCAAGGCGGCGCTTTGTTCGGTGGCGATTTGGAGCGCTCGCGCGGCGGAGTTTGGTTTGTGCTCGGCGTCGGCGTCGGTGAAGAGCAGCCACGTGCCTTTGGCCTGCTGCGCGCCGAGCCAGAGGGCGTGGTTCTTGCCGGCCCAGCCGTCTGGCAGGTCATTGGCTTCGAGCAGACGCAGCATGGGAATTTTTTGCATTAGGACGCGGACTATGTTCGCGGTTCCATCGGTGGACTGATCGTTGACTACCAGGATTTCGGCAATTTCGGGCTGCCTTGCCAGCGATTCGACGCAGGTGGCGATGACTGCTTCCTCGTTGCGTGCGGGGATGATCGCGGAGACAGAGCCCGCAGCCAGCGCTCCAACGATGGTGCCGGCGGTTGATGGAGAGTGGTCGTCGCTGGTCATGGTGTTGTGGATGCGGAAGGGTCGTTTCCCCGTCGTGGGGCGGATGGGTTAGTATAGCATTCGATGGCGATCCTTCGAAAAATTGCGGCTTGGGGCGTGGTGGCGATTGCCGCGCTGGTAGTGGTGTTTTTCGCGATGCCATCGTACCGGCAGGGAGAGGCTTCGGTGGCGGGGAAGACGGCGGAGGATTTCTCGATCGAGCTTTCCGGGAAGCCGGGGCATCTTTCCGATTTCAAGGGCAAGGTAGTAGTGCTGAATTTCTGGGCGACGTGGTGCCCGCCGTGCGTGGAGGAGACTCCTGCGCTCAACAGGCTGCAAAAATATATTGCGTCGCGCAACGGGGTGGTACTGGGTGTGGCGGCGGATGAAGACCCGGCGGCTTATGAAAAATTTCTGCGGGATCAGGGCGTGATTTTCCCGACGTATCGGGATCCTTCTACGAAAGACAATCATTCGCCGATCGCGGGGGCGTATGGGACGTCGATGTATCCGGAAACGTATGTGATTGACCGGCGTGGAAAAATTGCGCGGAAGATTATTGGGGTTCAGCAGTGGGATTCGCCGGAGATGCTGGCGTACTTCGATGCGATCCTCGGGCAGACATAAGAGCAAAAACAAGAAAAAATCTAACGCAGAGACGCAGAGTACCCAGAGGAAACGCGGAGAAGAGGTAGAAAACTGCACTACCGCTTTGCATGGATTTGCCGTGCTCGCACAATTGCGCGTGGCAACCTGGGCGATTCTGCAAGATTATTCGTAGCGGAGGGCTTCGACGGGGTCGAGTTTGGCGGCTTGCATGGCGGGGAGCCAGCCGCTAATGACGCCGACGATAATCAGGATGGCGGTGGAGAGCATCATGGTGATGAAGGAAAGCTGGAGGTGGATGTCCACTTTGCCGGAGTCGTCCTCGTAGGCGGGGCCGAGGAATGGGAGCGTGCCGACGGCGGAAGTGATGGCCGCCGAAAGCAACATGCCGATGACGCCGGCAGCGAGCGTCATGACCAGGGCTTCGAGGAGAAACTGCCAACGAATGTGGGACTTTTTTGCGCCGAGGGCGCGGCGGAGGCCGATTTCGCGGACGCGTTCTTCGACGGAGACCAGCATGATGTTCATTACCCCGACGCCGCCGATGCCGAGGGTTAATGCGCCAACAAAAAAGAGCAAGGCTTCAATCCCGAGAGTGATTCCTTCGTAGATGGGCTTGAATTCTTCGCGGCCGAACATGGTGATGGCGCGCTTGTCGCTCGGAGAGAAGCGCTGACGGTTGGCGATGGCGGCGCGGAACTGCTGCATGGCGGCAGGTTCGAAGTTCGGCGCGACCGGTTCGAAGAGCATGACGCTAGCGTAACGCGCGTCCCACAGGTCGCCCGCCGTTGTGTAGGGGATAAAAACAGATTCGTCGTCGCTGGTGAAATAGTTGCTGTCGGAGAATTTCGTGTCCATGGAGCCGACGACGATGAATTTTACACCGTCGATGCGGACGGTTTCTCCGATCGCGGGAGTACCGCTGAAGAGTTTTCTGCGCAGGATGGCGCCGAGAAAAGCCACGTGGCGGCGCTCGGCGATGTCCTCGGGAGAAATCCAACGGCCTTCGAGGGGAATTTCGTTGCGCATCTCGCCGTACTCGGGGTAGACGCCGCGGATCGCGGTGTCCGAGAGGCGCTCGTCGTGCGTGATGCCCTTCCAGCGGACGGTTTCACGCGTGACGCGCTTGATCAGCGGGGATTGCGCTTTCACCCAGTCGGCGTCTTCTTGTTCGAATCGTACCGCTTTGCCGGCACGCTCGCCGCCGGCTTGTTCGCTAGTCGTACCCGGCCAGCAGACCACCGCGCCTTTGCCGAAGACTTCAAATGTGTACATCAGTACGTTGCGAAAGCCTGAGCCGTAGCTGAGCAGCAAGGTGACTGCGACGATGCCCCAGGAGATGCCGGTCATGGTGAGAAGGCTGCGGACGGGATTGCGTCCTAACGCTGCCCAGGCCTCTTTGAAGATCTCGGTTAGCATCGCTCTACTCCAAACGGTTCACAGTTTTCAGTGTTCAGTTCTCAGTCAGAAAAGAGGGTATAAATAGGGCGTTATCATCTTTGTTCCCTCAATTCGCACCCGCCACTCTAACGGGTAGACAGCTTTCAGTATTCAGTTGTAAATCAGAAGCGAATATAGATAATGGGTTATATCCGTTATGCAGGATTATAGGCCATTGAAGGTGTGGCAGAAGAGCCATTCCCTCGCTTTGCGGATTTACTCGGCGACGGCCACATTTCCCGAACCGGAACGATACGGTTTGACCAGCCAGATGAGGCGTGCTGCGGCGTCCGTAGCGGCGAACATTGCGGAGGGTTGCGGCCGGGCTGGGCGGGCAGAACTTCGGCAATTCCTGTACACATCTTTCGGGTCCGCAAGCGAACTCGAATACTTTCTGCTGCTTGCGCGCGACTTGCGATTCCTTACGGAGAAGCAGCAAGAGGCTCTTGACATGAGCGTTCGTGAAGTCAAGCGCATGCTCACCGGCCTTATTCAACGAGTGGAACAACAATAAAGCGCCGCCCGTCCCCGGCGAGTCCCGTTCTGTTGAAGGAAGCCACTTCATCGCAATCCAAAACTCTCTTTCTTCACTGACAACTGAAAACTGTCCACTGAAAACTGCTTCTAGCCTCCTGCCTCGAAACGTAATGCTTCGATGGGGTCGACGGAGGCGGCGCGGTTGGCCGGATATAGCGCGGACAAAACGGCAATTAGCCCGAGTAAAGAGATGGAGAGGGCGCCTAGCTTCCAGCTGGCCAGGAGACCGGCGAAAAATGGGGGCATGGGGAGGAGATTGACTAGGGCGCAGAAACCGTAGGAGAGGATTAAGCCGGTGCCGCCGCTCAGGGCGACGACGATTATGGTTTCGAGGAAGAATTGGCGGAGGATGGATTGGCGGGTGGCGCCCAGGGCTTTGCGGACGCCGATCTCGCGGGTGCGCTCGCGGACGGAGACGAGCATAACGTTCATGACGCCGAGGCCGCCGAGGAAGAGCGTGGCCACACCGACGGCGCCCATGAACACTTCCATGCCGACGATGATCATGCGGTTGGCTTCGGCGTTTTTCACGGTGTCCCAGATGCTTGCGGCTTCCTTGTCGCGAGGATCGAAATTGTGAATGCGGCCGAGCGTGCGGCGGAGCTGCTTGACGCAATCGGCGTGCGTTTCGAGGGACCAGGGAGCGACGAGCAAGCGGTCCACGCTATGTTCGACAGCAGGGGGCTTGTTGGGAAAATCGCGGCGCATGGCGTTGAAGGGGATGAAGATCTTGCGCACATCGGCGCCGTCGTAGCTGGAGTTTTGCTCTTTGGGCTTCATGACGCCGATGACGGTGTAGGGAATGCCGTTCATCCAAATGGACTGACCAAGGGCTTCGCGATCGGCGAAGAGCTGTTTCTTGGCGTCGCTGCCGAGGAAGGCGACGTTGCGGGCTTCGGCGTTGTCTTCGTCATTATAGAAGCGGCCTTCGGCAACGGTGATGCTGCGGATTTCTGTGAAAGGAGGAAGAGCGCCAACGGCTTGAATGTCGCCGCTGTTGAAGAGGCTGTGGACCTGAACGTTGTTGCCGAGCTCGGGCATGACGTATTTGCAAGCGGGGGCTTCCTTGGCAACTTGAAGGTAGTCTTCTTCGGTCCAGCGAATGATGCGGCCGGAGCGCGTTCCACCGGCCTGCATACTGGTTCGGCCGGCGAAGACGATCATGACGTCCTTGCCAAAGGTTTCCTGATTTTTTTGAATGCCGACGCCAAGGCCTTCGCCGGCGGCGACCATGATGGTGATAGAGATGATGCCCCAGGCGATGCCGAACATGGTGAGCAAGGTGCGGCGCTTGTGGGCCCACAGGGTGGCCAGCGTATCTCGGAGTAAGTCCTGAAAGGACATCGCACGCCGCCTTTAGTTTCCGCTACTGTAGAACGACTTGTTGCTTTTCGTTTAGGCCTTCGAGGATTTCTGTTTTCACGCCATTCGAAATGCCGAGCTTCACGCTGAGTTTTTTCTTGCCGTTGTCGGCTGCGGCGTCGGGGATTTCGACGGAAGCTTTGCGTTCTTTGTCGTAGATCAGCGCGGCTTCGGGAATCATCAAGACGTTTTTCTTTTCCTCGAGAAGGATTTCGGCGTTGGCGCTCATGTTGGCTTTTAGCTCGCCACCGGGATTGGAAATAGAGACGCGGACCTCGAAGGTGGTGACGTTGTCTTTTTCCTTGCCGAGCGGAGAAATCTTGGTGACCTTGCCGGTGAATTTTTTGTCTTTAAAGGATTCAACGACGATGCGCGCGGGCTGATTCAGATAAACTTTGCCGATGTCGGCTTCGTCCACTTTGCCCTGGACGTAGACTTCGCTGACGTCGCCGAGGGTCATGATGAGCGTGGCTTGAGAGCCGAGCACGAGAATGCTGCTGACGGCGTCGCCGACATTGACGTCGCGGGAGAGGACCAGGCCGTCAATGGGGCTGACGATGGTGGAGTTGCGCAAATCTTCCTGCGCGTTTTCGAGAGAAGCCCTGGCTTGCGCGACTTGCGCTTCGCACTTGGCGATTTCCGCTTTAGAGACGGCCAGGGTGCGCTGGGCGCTGACTTGTTTATTGAGTGCGAGCTGATAATTTTTTTCGGCGTCTTCGACGAGGCTCTTGGAGATCAAGCCGTCTTTAAACATTTGTTCGGCGCGTTCCATGTTGAGCTTCATAAACGGAACGTCGGGACCTTCGGCGTCAACCTTGTTGCGTTCGAGAGTGGCCTTGGAAGAATCCAGAGCGGCTTCGGCGGCTTGCAGATTCGCGCGGGAGGCGCGCTCGGCGGCTTCGAGCTGGACTTTGTCGAGTTCGGCCAGAAGCTGGCCCTGTTTTACGTTTTCGCCATAATCCACGTACAGTTTTTTCACGATGCCGCTGGCTTTGGATTTGATTTCGATTTTGGAGAGCGGCTGAATCTTCCCGGTAGCTACGACGACGCGCGCCAAGTCGCCGCGTTCGACGGACGCCAGCTTCGAAGGATCAATGGTGCGGTTGGGACTGAGGGCTGCTTTGACGCCGTAGCCGCCGCCGCCCAGCACCAGGACCGCAATGGCGGCCCAGATGATCCGCCGGCGGCGTTTCTTGCCATTTTTGCCGTTTGCTAACCCATTGCCATTCGTGGACATACCAGACCCCCGCGGTTCTCACTCGTTGCTATCTAGGAGTACGCAAACCCGACCGAAAAGTTCCCTCACCGACATGCTTTAGACGATGAGGAGAGCGATTGGTCAGGTCTGCATGATTCGTTTAAGTGGTTTGACGGGGTTCTGGGGACCGGCCTATGATGCGGCTCACAGGCTCACTCCATGATTGGGAAGAACTTTGCACACTACGTGGTCCTTGAAAAGGCCGGGGCTGGGGGCATGGGTGTGGTGTTTCGCGCGCGGGATGAAACGCTGCAGCGCGAGGTAGCGCTCAAGCTGCCTTCCAAACACTCCTGTTCGGATGAAGATGCGCGCGAGCGCATCCTGCGGGAGGCACGCGCGGCTTCGGCCCTGAACCATCCGCACATCTGCACGATTTACGAGGTGGGTGAGTTCGAGGGGCAGCCATATATCGCGATGGAGTATATCGGCGGCGAGACGCTGAGCCGGCGAATTCCGCCGAATGGATTGTCGGCGGAGTCGGTGCTCGATCTTGGGGCACAGATCGCCGATGCGCTGGAGCACGCGCACACGCAAGGAATTCTTCATCGGGATTTGAAGTCGGCCAATGTGCGGTTGACTTCGTCGGGGCAGCTCAAGGTGCTGGACTTTGGGCTGGCACTGAACTTGAAGGATGCCGGTGTGGAAGGGCTCACGCGGTCGACCAATCTTGATACGAGTAGCGTTGTTGGAACGCTGGCGTACATGGCGCCGGAACTGCTGGTGGGCAAACCTCCGGACAGCCGGACGGATATCTGGTCGTTGGGTGTTCTTCTGTATGAACTTGCCGCGGGTACGCTTCCCTTTCATGGGCGCACGGGATTCGAACTGACGACGGCCATTCTTCGGGAATCGCCGGCGGCGTTGCCGACGCATGTGACGCCGGGACTCCGCGCGGTGATCACGCATTGCCTGGCGAAGGAGCCGGAGAAACGGTATCAGCGGGCGAGTGAGGTTCGCGCAGCTTTGGAGGCGCTGCAGTCGGACACGGGCGTAACGCAGAAAGTCGAAGCCCTAGAGGCCGAGAAATCGCGCACGGGCGTGCTGCTGGGGGCCATCGGGATTTTGGCTTTGGCAGTGATTGGGTTGCTTGTGTACGGACGCCTCGGGAAGCACGGAGGTGGCACACAGGTTGGCGGAAAGCTGAGGCTGTTCCTCTCTTCGGACGACGACCTCAGCGGGCCTGCGCTTTCGCCCGATGGCAAGATGGTTGCGTACGTGCGCCAGAGCAGTGGGCGACAGGACTTGTACGTGAGCCGCGTGGCGGGTGGGGAGCATGTGCGGCTGACAAATGACGACTCGCGAAAGGATACGCCGCAGTTTTCCCCCGATGGGGAAAAACTCACGTTCGTGCGGTATTTGACGAATTCAGCTCAACCCGAAATCTGCGTTGTACCGGCGTTGGGCGGGCAAGCGGTGCCATTGATTCCGGATGCGGAATATCCGGCGTGGTCACCGGACGGAAATAGCCTGGCGTTTATTTTGCGAAAACAAGGTGAGCCGGAGGCATTGGCGATCTCCGGGACGGACGGCTCGAACGTTCGCGTGATCTTGAAGGGTGATGATGTGTATCCGTTTTTGTCGAGCCCGGCATGGTCGCCGGATGGAGCAACTTTGACGGTGTCGCGAAGCCGCGGCGGGATGAACCGCGATATCTGGATTGTTCCGGCGCATGGTGGCGAGGGTACGCGGCTGACAAAAGATGCAGCTGGAGTGGTCAGCGATTGGCCGGTGTTTGCGCCGGATGGGCGCGGGGTGGTGCATCGGTCCAATCGCGGCGGGGCTTCCAATTTGTGGTTGCAGCCGCTGGAGTCCGACTCGCCGGTGCAGTTGACCACGGGGCCGGGACCGGACACTTCGCCGAGCATCGCGCGGAATGGCACGATCGCATTTCTGAATTCGCGGTCTCGAAATTTGCTGCTGGTGTATTCGTTGGCGGATGGCACCAGCAAGACGCTGCTGACGGATGCGTCACGCGTGTGGGCGCCGGCGTTTTCGCCGGACGGAAAGCAAATCGCGTATTCTCGGGACGAGCCGGACGGTTCCTGGCATTTGTGGAGTTTGCCCGCCGAAGGCGGCGCGCCGCGGCAGATTACTTCGGGAAAAGTGCCGGAGATTTATCCGCGATTTTCGCCGGATGGCTCGACCGTTTATTTCAATACCTGGGGGACGGAGCCTTTGAGTATTTGGCGTGTGCCGAGCAAGGGAGGACCGCCGAAGGCTGCTACCACATCCAGCTCCGGGAGTGATGCGTACGCCGATGTTTCGCCGGACGGGCTTTCGGTGGTTTTTACGCGCACGGAAAACAAGATTTCACATGTTTTTGTCGCGGCGACGGATGGAAGAGGCGAGCCTCGGCGCGTTTTGGATACGCCGGGGACCGTTCCGCGATGGTCGCCCGATGGCAAATGGATCAGCTTCAGCCCCAACCGCGGATTTTCCAGCGGCGTTAACGTCGTGCATGCTGACGGATCGGGGCTGAAACGGCTGACGGAGAGCGGTGGATGGGCGGTGTGGTGGCCGGATGGAGAACAAATCGGTTATCAAGTGGTGGGGGCGGACGGGAATTCGCAGATTCAGGTGCTGAATTTGAAATCAGGAGAGACGCGGACGCTTTCGAATCTGCACTTCCTGGGGACGAATTTTCCGTTTGATATTTCGCGCGATGGAAAGTGGCTGGCGACGACCAATTTTCAGCATGTTTCGGATGAGATTTGGTTGCTGGAACCGGTGGAGAAAAAATGAGGGCTGCAACTTTTGTTGAACGCTAGATAGCGGTCTTGCGCAGGCGAAGGGCGTTGGCGATGACGGAGACGGAGCTGAAGCTCATGGCCGCGCTGGCCAGCATGGGGCTTAATGTCCAGCCGAAGAGTTTGTAGAACACGCCTGCGGCAATAGGAATGCCAATGGCGTTGTAGAGAAAGGCGAAGGCAAGATTCTGTTTGATGTTGCGAATGGCGGCGCGGCTGAGTTTTCGCGCGCGGACGATTCCGCGAAGATCGCCTTTCACGAGGGTGATGCCGGCGTTTTCGATGGCCACGTCGGTGCCGGTGCCCATGGCGATGCCAACGTCAGCGGCGGCGAGGGCGGGGGCGTCGTTGATGCCGTCGCCGGCCATCGCAACGATGCGGCCTTCGCTTTTCAACCGTTTCACGGCTTCGGCTTTTTGTTCGGGCAGGACATCCCCTTCGACTTCTTTGATTCCCAGTTTGTCGGCGATGACCTTCGCCGCGTCCTTCCGGTCACCTGTGAGGATTACAATGCGGAGGCCTTCCTTCTGGAGGGCGCGGATGGCTTCTGGCGTGGACTCCTTCATGTAGTCGGCCAAGCCAATTACGCCTGCGAGTTTTTCTCTGACGGCGACGAGAACAAGGGAGACTCCGGCAGTCCCGTCCACTCCTAGTCCCCCGCTGAGACGGTTCGCGCCCGGCGGCGCATGTACTCCACGATCTTGCAAAAACTTCGATGTTCCCACAGCGACGTTGTCGCCAAGAACGCGTCCTTCTGCTCCGCCGCCGGGACTCGCATGGAACTCAGACACCTCTGCCAACTGGAGCCCTTTTTCTCGAGTCGCGTCTACGATGGCGCGCGCCAGGGGATGCTCGCTGGCACTCTCCACACTCCCTGCCAGCACTAGCAATTCGTCCTGCGTGAACTCACCGCCTTCGAAAACACTCACGGAGAGCACTCGGGGCCTGCCTTCGGTGAGCGTGCCGGTTTTGTCGACGACGAGAGTGTCTACCCTGGCGAGCGTTTCGAGCGCTTCGGCGTTGCGGACGAGCACGCCGGTGTGGGCGCCGCGGCCGACGGCGACCATGATGGACATGGGTGTGGCGAGGCCGAGGGCGCAGGGGCAGGCGATGATCAGGACGGCGACTGCGGCAACCAATCCGTGCGCCAGACGCGGCTCCGGGCCGAAAAAGGCCCAGCCGAAAAATGCGAGAATGGCGGCGACTATGACGGCGGGGACAAAGTAGGCGGCGACTTTATCGGCGAGGCGCTGCATGGGGGCGCGGCTGCGCTGGGCTTCGCTGACGAGCTTGACGATTTGGGCGAGCATGGTTTCGCTGCCGACGCGTTCCGCTTCCATGATGAAGCTGCCGCTGGTATTGAGCGTGCCGCCGGTGACTTTGTCGGCGGGGGATTTTTCGACGGGCATCGGTTCGCCGGAGACCATGGACTCATCTAGGGCGCTGGCGCCCTCGCGGATCACTCCGTCAACGGGGACACGTTCGCCGGGGCGGACGCGCAAGCGATCGCCGCGCTTCACTTGATCGAGTGCGACATCTTTTTCGGAGTTGTCCGCCGCAAGCAGATGGGCTTGCTGCGGTACGAGATTCAAAAGCGCGCGAATGGCGCCGCTCGTGCGTTGACGCGCGCGCAGTTCCAGAACCTGCCCCAGGAGGACGAGTGTGGTGATGACGGCGGCGGCTTCGAAATAGACGGGGACGGCACCGTCCATTCCGCGAAACGACGGCGGGAAGATTTGCGGGAAGAATGTCGCAGCAAGACTGTCGAGATAGGCCGCGCCCGTGCCGAGGCCGATGAGCGTGAACATGTTGGGACTGCGAAGAACGAGCGAAGACCAGAAGCGTTGAAAGAACGGCCAGCCGCCCCAAAGGACTACCGGAGTAGCGAGGAGGAATTCGATTCCGTTGCGAGTATTCGGGGCGAGATGGAGGCCGAGCGATTCGCCGAACATGGAGAGTAGCAGCAGGGGCAACGACAGTGCGGCGCTAATCAAGAAGCGCAGGCGCATGGAGTCGTATTCGGGATCGGCTTCTACTTCGGCGAGTACATCCATTGGTTCGAGGGCCATTCCACAGATTGGGCAGGTGCCGGGGCCGAGCCGCACAATTTCCGGATGCATCGGGCAGGTGTAGCGCGTGGCCTTTTTTACTGGCGCGGTCGCGTCCGCGGAGCTGGGTGCGACGGACTGTGCATGCTCCTCCGCGAGCTGGGATGAAGCGTGGCCATGCTCCATCCTCGCGGCGCCTGGCGCGGCGAGAAACTTCGCTGGCTCCTTTGAAAAACGTTCAGCACAGCGCGTCGAGCAAAAATAATACGTCTTTCCGGCGTGCTCGACCTTGCCCGCGGCCTTGCTCGGGTCAATCGTCATCCCGCACACGGGATCCCTTTGCTTTGGCGCTGCGTTCAAGATCGGCAGCGACGTGCCGCCTGCGTTATGCGAACTCATTTGGAAGACTCCTTTTGATTTGCTATCGCTAGCGGAGATGCCTGTAGATCAGTTCGAGCAGCTCTTCGTACATGGCTTCGGTTTCTTGCTTCTTGCCGCTGCGCAGGGCTTTGGCGGCGCAATGGTGTAAGTGATTCTTCATCAGGTTGCGCGCGACGCCGCGCAGGGCTTCCTGGACGGAGGCGACCTGGGTGATGACGTCGGCGCAATAGCGGTCGTCTTCGACCATTTTCTGGAGGCCGCGGACCTGGCCTTCGATGCGGCGAAGGCGCTTGCGATTGGCTTCTTTGAGTGTGGGATCCACGCCGGAAGCTTTGCGCCCGGCCGCGCCGGTTTCGCACGCGCAATTCGCGATGGAAGTGTGCCCTTCCCCGGCCCTCGGAGTTGAACTCGACCTTTTTGTCCCGGCCATCATGATACCCTCTATCCCTATGTATACCCCATCCCCCTATTTGATGTCAAATCGAGCGAAAACCATATCGGGACGACCTGACGGGAGCACTGGTATAATAGCCGCATGACACTTGTCGAAATCACCTACGAATTGCAATCCCAGCTAACGCAAGACCAGCTGCGCCATCTCGGCGAATTTGCGAACACCTACGGCTTACGGAGCTTCCACGTAGACGAAGCAAAGAACCAGCTGTCGTTCGAATATGACGCGTCGCGATTGCGCGAGACGCAGGTGGAACACGTCCTGGCACATGCGCGCATTGCAGTGACACGCAGAGTCAATTCGGCAGGTTGGATTTAGAGATCAGGGTGGCGGAATAGAGAAGGAAAAAAAGTGGGGCTCCCGCTTGGGACCGGGAGCCCCTGAAGGCGCGTTCCATTGCTGGCGTCGTTTTCACACCAGCGCGTGGGGTCATCCATCCTAGCTTCCCTCTCAGAGGCAGGTGGGAACGATCTGCAAAAAGTGACAAGCAAGCCCCTTCCCCCTCGCTTGTCTCTCTCTACATCTCGTCATTTGAAACGCGCCTACGTGGTCCCTTAATGCACGGACTGCGCCAATCCCTCTTTTCTGCTGGTGGCGCATAAGTGGCCTCTTATGTTTGCTTTGAGAATCTTGAGCCAAGGGCTGTCTGCCCCAAATCCGGCCTCTCGATTCAATTCGGGACGGGCTTAAATCTGAATTGGGCTGCGCCCTCTTTTTTTGGCGCTTTGTGAGCTCCCGTGGGTTGGTTACAGGACCCTGGTAATAGATTTCCCGGCCTTGGGGAACTATCGGTTTTTTCCCGGAACTCCCACAGAATAGAGTGATGCTACGGGTATTCTCTAGCGCGATTCTAAATCGACTTCCTACCCGCAGATTCCTTTACTCCGGCATTGTTCTCCTCGCGTGCTCGATTCCACTGTTCGCGGATACGTCCGCGCTACTGCGCAGAGTTACGGCGGGTGGATGCTACTGCCATTGTGCGGAAGCGCATCTTCGGGCCGGATGCGTGAAACTCTGCGATTCGAAGAAATACGCGCAACGCGCATGGGCGACGAAGTGCGCCAAACCGCACATGCAAACGCCGGACAAGGATTCGAACGCAGGGCCGCGATTCCCGCATCCGGGCCGCGCGGAACACGCAGAAGTCCAAGAGCAGTTCTAAGTTCTAAGTTCTTAGTTGTAAGTTCTTAGTTGTAAGTTCTTAGATCTCAATTCTCGATACTTGATACTTGGCGGTCAGTTCTCAGGTGTCAGCTCTCCACGCTCAGTTCTAACTTTGCTGTCAGAGGCGCAGAGGCTGCGCGGAGCGCGGGCAGCCCTAAGATATCTTTCACAGTTGTCAGTGGTCAGTAAGAAGGTGGCCGGTCCACAGATTAGTCTGCGTCGGCCGCGACTGTTGCGGGTTGTCTGGAACGGGATGCTTCCGAGGCTTCGCCCAGGAGTTTCGCGAGAATTTCGGGGATTTCGAAGATGGCACGATTGTTTTGTGCTGCTACGTTTTTGCGGAATTCGGCGAGCGTGGCGGGATCGAGCATTTGCCGGGCGCCTAACACAACGTCTCGAAAGCTTTTCAACACAACGCCGACGCGTTTTTCCTGGACCCATTGGGCGTTATAGCGCTCTTGTGGCAGCGTCCACACATTGCATTCAATTAGCACAGGGAGTTTGCGCACCATGGCTTCGGCGATGCTGCCCGGGCCGGGCTTGCCGATCAGGAAATCGGCGGCGCGCATCAGTTTGTGCACTTCCTTGGTGAATCCGACGATGTGCACGGGCATTTTCCACTGGCGGGCTTGGAGCTTGGCGGCAAGCTCCTCATTGCGACCGCAGATCAAAATGAGTTGAAGCGGGAGATCGGCGGCGTCCAATTGCTCGGTAATGTCGTACATGATTTTTGAGCCGTGCCCGCCGAAGAGGACGATGGCCGTCGGCAGGTCTGGCTGCAAACCCATTTCTTTTCGCAATTCTATGGGATTGGAATTGTCGGTAACGTAGAAATCCGGGCGCAAGATCATTCCTGACGTCAGGAAGACGTGCGCGTCGTCGTGGCCCATGGCGCGCGCCTGCTCGGCGGCCTTTTCCGTGCCGGCAATAACGTATTGCTCCTTGATTGGCTCAATCCAAAATCGTGGCGGAAAATCGGCCAGGTCAGTGATGAGGGTGACGAACGGGCGACCGGGATAGACTTTGGTCCAACTCTCGCAGATCTGTCGGTTGAAGTGCGGAATGACGGAGACGAGAAGGTCGGCTGGGTGCTCCCGCCAGAACCCCTCGAGCAGCCTGACCAATGGACCGTTGAATAGCCGGATGGTAGCCTGCAGGACGCGCAGAAGGTAGGTGCTGCCCAAGGTCCAGCCATTCTGGAGCATAATGTTGTACTGCTGCTGGATGCGGATGCCGGTTAGCTTGCGGAGGACATCCAAGCGGTCGGTCAAGTCCTGAAACTGGATCAATTCGACCTGCCAGTCGCGATGTTGTTGGCTGATTACCGTCTGCAAGGCGACGGCGGCGTTACGGTGTCCCCCTCCCCCATCATGGAAGACGACGTGGACTTTTTTCATCGGGGCTGATTGTGCCACACGTTATAGTGGTCTGAACAGAGCACACACCATGCCATGTGGATAAGTTTGTAACCCACGCGTGTTCAATAAGTTCCATGGGCACATTTACGTAGAATTCGCGACCTCTTCACAGGCTGTTCATATCCGTGGCTCACAATTGCACCATGCGCTGCGACCTTCATGTTCACTCCATCGCATCCGGAATGTTCACCGCTCCCGTGCTAAACCGCATTTGTCGGGAGTCCTACAACGATCCTGCGGAAGTCTATGAACGGCTCAAGCGGCGGGGGATGTCCATCGTTACGTTAACGGACCATGACTCGATCGAGGCCGCGGAGGTTCTACGGCGGCACCCGGACTTCTTCCTGAGCGAAGAGGTGACCGTCCGAACCCCCAGCGGGACGGAAATGCACATGGGTGTGTACGGCATGGCCGAGCGCGACCACGTGGAGATTCAGCGGCGTCGGAATGATTTCATTTCGCTGGTGATGTACCTGACCGAGCGAAAGCTCTTTTTCAGCGTAAATCATGTGTTTTCAGGGCTTACGGGGCGACGGGAGGAAGAGGACTTCCGCTGGTTTGCCTCCTACGTGCCATCGTTCGAGACGCGCAACGGGCAGATGTGGCCGCCGGCAAACAAAGGCGCCGCAAAGCTGGCGGCGCGAATGGGGAAAGTTGCCATCGCCGGGAGCGATTCCCACACCATCGCCGGGGTGGGACTGACGTACACAGATGTTCCGGGAGTGCGTACGGTGGACGAGTTCTTTTCGGGACTTCGCGCGGGGCGTGGCCGGGTACAAGGCGCACACGGGAGCTACGGGAAGCTCACGGCGGACGTTTATTCGATCATCAAAGCGCTGTTCTACGACAAGCCGTGGACGCTGGCGATGTCACCGCTAGCTGTTCTCGTCCCGGCATTCACGCTGGGCCACTGGCTGAACGAAATTCGTTTTTGCGAGAAGTGGACCAAGCTCATGGTGGAAGGCAAAGAGCAGCCCCGGATGCTGTGGGAGCTGGATTCGAGCCTGGGCGCCAATTTGGCAAGTTGAGACCGAATATGAGAAAGCCCTGCAAACGGTCCTTTCACGCGAAACGCAAAGCACTCTATTTGCGGGCAATTTACATGCGGGAAATCTTTGTTGCTTACCTTTGTATCTTGCTGATTGAAAGCGCTTGCTTGTTTCCGGCCGTCTGGATGAGGTGAGGCGATGGCAGTCGCACGCAACGTCTGGGGATACATCGAGCGCCGGGACCACCGGTTGATGCACCGGATGAACCGGTGGCGTGCGCCGCGCTGGATTCGCATCTGGATGATAACGGCGACGCGCATGGGCGATGGATGGATCTGGTACGGGCTTGGGCTGATGCTGCTGGCGTTCGGCGGGCCTCAGCGGTTTGCGGCTATCGGTGCGGCGGGCGCGGCGGCAACTCTTGGAATTTTTGTGTTCAAGGCGTTGAAGAGACTTAGCCAGCGTCCCCGGCCCTGCCAATTTGAGCCGCACTGCTGGTCAAAGGTCTTGCCGCCGGATCAATTCTCATTTCCGTCGGGACACGCGATGACGGCGTTTTCCGTCGCGCTGGTGGTGAGCTACTTCTATCCTTCGCTGGAAGGCGTGCTTTTTTTCCTGGCGCTCAGCATCGCAATCTCGCGCATCGTGCTGGGCATGCATTTCTTGAGTGATGTGCTTGCCGGGATGTTCCTCGGAGTTGCGCTGGGATGCGCTTCCATAACGGTATTTGCTTCGATGGGGCTGGCGTAGCAGCCTAAGTTCCTCCGCGATGGTTCGCCGCTTGAAATTCCCCGCAGCGGCCATTTCTTACATTGGTTTTGGATGCGCGGCGAGAGCCTCGCGGAACGCGGCAAGATTATTCTTGTCCACGATGGCGGTGCCGGTGTCCACCCAGGCAGGCATCGGCGGGGCCGGGGCCGTGCGCCAATCTTTGAATTCGTGGACGGCATTGTGGTGCAGGTCATCGAGGAATTTCAGTCCGTAATAGCCCATCACGTATGGTTTCTGGACGATCGTGGCGGTGATGGCGCCGCGCTGAATCCAGTCGAGCGTTTCCGGATCCTTGTCGAACGTCAAAACCGGGACTTTTCCTTCCAGGCTGACAATGTGCAGGGCATCCGCCGCACCGGAGCCGCCGGAAGCTTCCAGACTGATGATGCCGTCAGGCTTGTCTTTTCCGTGGAGCAAAGCGGAAATGGCATCGTCGGCCACGCGGGCGTCGCCTTTGTCGTCAATGGTCTTGGTGATTTTGACCGCGGGATATTTCTTTAGCGCTTCGCTCACACCGCGCATGCGTTCGGAAATGTTGAACTGGCTGGGAATGCTGATCACCGCGATGTTGCCCTTTCCTCCTAGAACCTCGGCCATGCGTTTAGCACTTTCCTGGCCGGCGCGGAAATTGTCTGTGCCAACAAACATTACGCGCTTGGAATCGGGCGAATCCGCATCCACGCAAATGACCGGAATGCCTTGCAAGACCGCCGTGTTGATGGGGTCCTTGAAGATGTCTGGATTCGCGGCAGAGAGCATGATTCCCGCGGGCTTTTGCGCTACTGCCTGTTGAAAGGCGGTCAGTTCATCGTTTGGCGAAAAAGCAGCGGGGCCAACCAGTTCTGCCTTGACTCCCATTTGCTTGGCCGCATCGTTTAGGCCGGCCTCCGCTTCCTGCCAGTACGGCAAACCGGTATTGAAAGCCACGAAAACGTAGCGCTCTTCGGGCTGGTGGTAGGGCTGCTGGCACGCGGTCAACAAACTGCCAAGGAGAATGGCCGGGAGAAGAACGTGAGCGTGACGAATTTTCATGGGAGGCCTCCCTCCAGAATTTTCCAAGCGCAGGAAACGAGGTGAATGAAACTCAGTCGAGTTCGCCTGCTTTGCGGGGTAAGCCTACCACATCAACGGCGGGAAGGAGTCACGGAGTCATTTTCTCCGGGCCGTGGCTTTCTGAAGATTCGAATGTTGCGAAACGATTCGTCACACGTCGACGATTTGAAAGCCGAGGAAGGCCCCTAAGCCTTGTATATTGGTGCAAATGTCCGATACGACGGTGATGCTTCCAAAAGAAGAAAGTCAGGGGCTGCGAGCTTCTAACCTGGCGTTCCTGCTGCAGGTTTCGCGGCCAGGTTTGTGGTCGACGACGGCAATGTTCTACCTCATGCCGCTCGGCCACGCGGATCTTTTGCATTCCGGCAAGCTGTGGCTAGGATTGTTTTTCGTGCTGTTCCCGCTCGGGTTCCTGCTGTATGGCGTCAACGACATTGTTGACGCGGAGGCCGATCGGCTGAATCCGCGGAAGGGCACGTTTTTGTTTGGGTCGCGCGGCGCCCGTGAACAGCTTGCGGCTTTGAAGTGGCAAGTGGCCGTGGTGCAACTTCCTTTTCTGCTGGCATTTTATTTTTTGGTGGGGCCGCGCATCTTGTGGTGGTACGCAGTGCTGCTGCTGGCCGTCGGGCTCTACAACGCGCCGCGTCTTGGATGGAAGGGACGCCCTCCGTTTGACGTGTTGATTCAAGCGAGCTATCTGCTCATTTTCGTTTTGAGCAGTTGGCTGAATAACGCGCCTCAGCTCCCCTGGCAAACTTTTGTTTTCGGCGCGCTCTTTGCCATGCACTCGCATGTCTTCGGCGAAGTGATGGACATCGAGCCGGACCGCTTGAGCGGCCGGACGACCACGGCCACACTCATCGGCAGAATCCCCGCCAAGTTCTTAATCGCCGTTTTGCTGTGCTTCGAAATGGCGCTCGTCTACTTTTATTTTCACGACCTGATCATCGCGGGATTCCTCGTCGTCGGCATGCTCTGGTTTGTTCTGGATGGGGCGGCGCTCTGGAGAAATCGTGCGTACACGCCAACGGAAATGCGTTTGTTCCTGTGGGGCTGGAACATCGCGGCATTGCTGGGCATCTTCTGGAATTGGAAGCAAGGCACGCTCACACATGTAAGCTCTTTGCGCTCCCTTTGAGCATGCAAAAGAAATATCTGCTCGAAATCAGTGTTGAAAGCGTTGAGGCGGCGTTCGCAGCGGAGCGCGGTGACGCAGATCGCATCGAGTTTTGTGCTGACTTGTCCGTGGGTGGCGTCACTCCAAGCGCGGAACTCATCAGCGCGGTGCGCGGGCAGGTGCACATTCCGATCTTTACGATGGTCCGTCCTCGGGCGGGCGATTTTGTCTATTCCGACGCTGAGTTTGCTGCCATGAAAAGCGCCATCGCCTCCGCGAAGAAGCACGGGGTGGATGGAGTTGTGCTGGGCATTTTGGGAG
>Ga0210383_10000953_pt1 | contig 26706 bp, 20 predicted proteins | sample IncBWC14OmetaG_FD_160072 | JGI IMG/M metagenome (GOLD analysis project Ga0210383, IMG submission 160072) | Forest soil microbial communities from Barre Woods Harvard Forest LTER site, Petersham, Massachusetts, United States - Inc-BW-C-14-O ... | reverse complement strand
TATGACGACCGCGTCCGGCACTTGCGCTATGTCAATTGCGGCCATCTCTCCGCGCTTCTGCTTCGGCAGGACGGTACGCTCGAACGACTGGCGTCCACTTGCACTGTCTTGGGACTCTTCAAGGAATGGGATTGCTCCACCGACGAACGTCCACTCTCCTGCGGAGACACATTCGCCCTTTATACCGACGGCATAACCGAATCCTTCAACAGCAGCGGAGAGGAGTTCGGAGAGAACCGTCTCGTCGAATCGCTGCGACGGCATCGGGAACAGCCTTCGCCGGACATGGTTGCCTCAATCGTCGCCGACGTCAAGAAGTTCAGCCCACACGAGCAGTCCGACGACATGACGCTGATCGTGGCCAAGTGCAAGTAAAGTCGCCCGGACACGTGGTCTGCGGCGCCCACGCTTCGGATTTGCCGCCATCAATGCTAAACTTAAACTCTCATCGTTGGCTTCATAAGCCACGCAGCGGTTTCCAGGTCTTCCCGGAACCCAAGAGCGACCTCTGAAATAACGGAAGCCGGTGTAGCCATGTCGCCGTTATCTCGGCGTTCCAATCGTGCGACTCTCGCAGAGCCATCCCATTGCGATCTGCCGTCGTCCCGAATCATTGGCGATGGCGAAATGGCTGACTTGGTTCGTGGATTCGATTGGGAGAAAACTCCTCTCGGTCCGGTCGAGGCCTGGTCGGATACTCTGGTCACTACTGTGAACATGCTGCTTGCCTCCCGGCACCCCATGTTTCTTTGGTGGGGACCGGATCTCATTCAGTTCTCCAACGACGGTTACCGGCCAAGCATTCGCGCCGATAAACACCCCGCTGCCGTTGGCCAGCGTGGCATCGAATGCTGGCCCGAGATATGGCACATTATCGGTCCGCAAATCGACGATGTGATGACCCGGGGCAATTCCACTTGGAATACCAACCAGCTCGTCCCCATCAATCGAAATGGAAAACTCGAAGAAGTTTACTGGACCTACAGCTACAGTCCGGTAAGAGATAAAGACGGAACCGTTCAGGGCACGCTGGTGGTGTGCAGCGAGACCACGGAACAGGTTCTCAGTGAGCGCCGGCTGCGTGCTCTGCTCGCGATCACGGCCGACGCATCAGAGCTCAACCAACTTCCGGAATCTCAGCCTCTACTGACTTCTGCGCAAGCCATCATAAGAAAGCTCGACGACGATCCCGCTGACGTTCCCTTTGCTGTGCTATTTATTTCGATGCAAGGCGAGTTTCTTCCTGCGGGAAACACACGCTCCTCCGAAGCCTTGGCCCATCCCAGCCACTGGCCGCTGGCAGATGCCGCAACCACTCAGATTCCATTGCTGGTGGAGGATTTGCGAAGCCGTTTCGGCGACTTGCCCTGTCAGCCTTGGCCGGAGCCGGTTACTCGCGCCTACGTGTTGCCGCTGCGCATCCCCAGCTCCTCGATTCAAGCCGTCATGGTTCTTGGCATCAGCTCGCGCTTGGCTTTTGACGATAGCTACAGGACTTTTTTTGAAGTCGTGGGGGCCCGGATCGCAGGCCTTCTGCAAAGCGAAGTGCACCAACTGGAAATCGCTCGCGCCGCCCAAAGGTTTAGCCGTTTGGTCGAAGCCAATCCCTTTGGCATGGTGATCGGTAGTCTTCGCGGACAACTGGACTACGCCAACCCGGCTTTCCTTCAGACCTTGGGCTACTCTGCGGACGAAGTCAGCTCGGGCAAGGTACGCTGGGACAACCTCACTCCGCCCGAATATGGGAAAGCCGATGCCCTGGCGGTTCGCCAACTGCTCGCCTCCGGGTACTGCGATGTTTATGAAAAAGCGTACATCGCGAAAGACGGACGACACGTCCCCATTCTTCTGGGTGCATCGATTCTCGAATCCTCGGAACACGACCCGGAGATCGCGGCGTTTATGACCGACCTCACTCCATTAAAGATTGCGGAAGAAGCTCTGCGAAAAGCGAATGACGAACTTGAAAAGAAAGTCGAAGAACGCACGGCGGCGCTCGAAGCCGAGGTGACAGATCGAAAGCGCGTCGAGGTAAGCCTGCGAGAACTCTCAGGCCGTTTGTTGCGATCTCGGGACGAGGAACGGCGGCATATGGCTCGCGAGCTGCACGATCACGCCGGACAAACCCTCGTGGCGTTGGGTCTCAATCTTTTCGCACTTCACCAGGCAGCCGAAGGACAAGAACCCAAACTCGTCAAGTTGGCTGCCGAGGGCCAGAAACTCTCCGAGGATTTGTCCAAGGAGATCCGCACTCTTTCCTACCTGCTGCATCCTCCGCTGCTCGACGAAGTCGGCCTTGCATCTGCGCTTCAATGGTTTGTCGACGGATTCTCGGAGCGCAGCAAGATTCAGGTTGAATTGGATCTCCCGCCCGACTTCGGTAGACTCTCAGGCGAGTTGGAACTGGTGATTTTTCGCGTCGTGCAGGAAAGCCTGACGAACGTTCATCGCCATTCCGGCAGCTCCTCCGCCAGGATTCGCCTCTCCCGATCCGAGCGAGCAGTGGAGTTCGAAATAATCGATCAAGGCAAAGGAATTCCTCCGGGTCGACTGGGTGAAATGTCCGCCGCCCAAATCGGCGTGGGAGTGCGCGGCATGGAGGAAAGAGTCCGTCAATTTCGGGGCACACTCCAAATCACCTCGAGCCCGGAAGGAACCGTCGTAGCCGCAAGAATTCCTTTAACCTCGGATAATTTGTGATTTAAGGGTGGCCCACTAAAAACTAATTCTCGCTACCGACCAGTCTGGGCTCCGGCTTGGGCAAAGGGCTGGCCGCGGGCGGCCGGGTTCGTGGAACTTTGCCGCGCTTGAGGGCATAGAGCGTCAGCTCAACTCGGGTTGAGACTCCGAGTTTTTCGAACACCCGGAACAAATAGTTCTTGATGGTATGCTCGCTCAAATCCAGCCGCTCGGAAATCTGCCGATTGCTGAATCCTTCCGCCACCATGTGGGCAATCTCTTCCTCGCGCTTGCTCAGCGGTCGCGAACTCGGCAAACCGCGAGTCTCGATGGGCAACGGATCGACCAGCGCTTCCAGCACGAATTGAAGTTCTGCAGAACTCGCCCACACCTGGCCCTGATGCACACAGAAAAGGCACTTGCACAATGCCTGGAACGAATCCGATCGCGCGAAAACTCCGTGCGCGCCACACCGGAACGCTTCCACCACGAGATTCCGCTCCAGGGTGTCGAGCAGCACCACGATGTTCACTTCGCGATGCAGATCTCGAACTTCACTGACAAAGCGCAGTCCTTTGATCGGATCCTCGGAAAAACTCGTGCTGATCAGCAGAACATCAAAGCGCGACCGGTCCAGCGACAGAACGACCTCTTCCGCAGTCGCCGCAGCCACCGCGTCAAAGCGTTTGCTGCGCAGCAATGCATCCACCAGGAGTTGGCAGCTCATGGCGATCGCATCTGCGACTAGGACTCTGGTCCTGAGATCCGAATTGGGGGCGGACTCCAAGCGAAACTAATGCACCGTTTAAGTTGGGGAAGGAACTCGCAAATTTTACGCGTAAGCACGTTAAGTTCACAAGGAGTCCTCCGACTCTCGTGCGGTGAATTTTGCCCAGGATGTTGGCGGATCGGCCTAATTGCCGTAGAATCAACTGGTACTAGATCAGTGGCTCCACGAAGCCTGCGCTAACAAACGTCCCAAGCCCGAGACGTTAGGCTCTATAACTTTTATCCTCTTGTTGAGTCGTTGGTCTTTCGGGCAGAGTGTAAGAGACGAGGTATCATCTGGGCATTCTCGGTTTTAACGTAACATTGTCTGTTGTGCTCAATCATAAGAGGCTTCTTTCCAGAGGGCTAGGTTCTTCGCGATACAGGGAAAGCGTAGGAGAGCGGCATGTATGAGAAGTATTTCGGATTGCGGGAACAGCCGTTCGGCGTAACTCCGGACCCGCGATTTCTTTATCTCAGTGCAGCCCATCGTGAAGCGCTTGCCTCCTTGTATTACGGCATCGAAGCCAATCGTGGATTCCTCGGCCTCATCGCCAAGCCCGGCATGGGCAAGACTACAATTCTCTTTCATCTGCTCGAGAAATTTCGCAGCTCCGCCCGTACTGCGTTCCTCTTTCAGACCCAATGCACATCGCGCGAGTTCATGCGCTTCCTGCTGGCTGAACTGGGATACGAAAGCGACGGCCATGATTTCGTGCGCATGCACGAAGAATTCAATCGTCGCCTGCTACAGGAAGCCCGCGCCGGCAATCGCTTCATCGTTGTAATCGACGAAGCGCAGAATCTCGAACCGTCCGTTCTCGAAACCGTGCGCCTGCTCTCCGACTTCGAAACCCCGCGCGCCAAGCTGATGCACATCATCCTGGCCGGACAACCCGAACTGGCCGACAAATTAGCCAGCCCTGGATTATCCCAACTGCGTCAACGCGTTTCCATCGTTCACGGTCTCGATCCGCTCTCCGCCGGAGAAATCAAGAACTACATTGAGCATCGCCTGCGCATCGCCGGCTATGAAGGGGAACCTCTCTTCGCGCCCGAGGTCTATCACGAAATTGCGAGATTCACCGAAGGCATTCCAAGAAACATCAACAACTTCTGCTTCAACGCACTTTCCCTCGTCTGCGCCATGCAGAAAAAAGTCGTCGACTCCGCTGCCGTTAAAGAAGTGATCGCCGACCTCGACATTTCGAAACTCACGACGGAAGTTCCTTCCGACTTCGTCGACGAAATGCCGTTCCCCCAGAGCCGCCAACCGTCGGTCGCTCCGAATGGACAAAACAATCACGAAATTCTAAGCCCCGCCGAAGCCGCCGCGTATATGCAGCAGGTGGCGATGAAGCTCAAGAATTGGCAGGATTCTCTGGATAAGGCAATCAGCAGCCCGCGCATCGGCCGCCCAGTCCGCACTCACACAGATGTCGACCGCTCTCAGTAATTGGCTCAAGTAACAACTCTCCGCATCATTACTGTGCGCCGCCATCCTGAGTCCGCGCTGTCATCCTGAGCAAAGCGAAGGATCTATGTAGTTTGCTCGCAGTATTGACGGATTAATGGAGTCGCGTCGAGGCTAGGTAGAAAAAGTGGATTCAAGGTTTTGGAACGCCCCGACTCCAACCGGGCCGTTAAACAGCCGAAACGCAATAACGCGATGAGAGCGAAACGGACGGGCTACGGTCGAGGCTAAGCCTTAGCCAACCTCGATATCACTGGCGAAGGAAATTGCGAAATCGTAGGCGACGCTGGCAAGACCTTATTCGTCACCACCGGAGGCAGTTTCTTCCCATTGCCCCCGTTGCTTGGTCCGGTAACTTCAGTCAAGCTGCCCAGGCTGTAAGCGTAGAGCACAACCTCAACCCGCTTGGAAACGCCGAGTTTGTCGAAAATGCGGAACAAGTAATTCTTCACCGTGTGTTCCGTCAAGCCGAGCCGCTGCGCAATCTCGCGGTTCGACAACCCTTCCGCCACACAGCGCACCACTTCAATCTCGCGCCGCGAAAGCAACGCTGCTCCTTGAGTGTTCACCACTCGCAGAGGCAGAGCCTCGCCCAGCGCCTCCAGCAAATAGCGCAACTCTTTGCTGTTCGCCCAGATCTGGCCCTCACTCACGCACTGAATGCACCGCGCCAGCGACATCAACGACTCGCTACGGCAGAAAACTCCACGCGCTCCCGTCCGAAACGCCTCCACCACCTGGCTGCGCTCCGAACTGTCGAGCAGCATTACCACGCGCGTATCCACGTGCAGGGAGTGTAGTTCGCGCGCTACTTCGAATCCCTTACGCTTGTCGTCGTCGAGTTCAGCGCTAATCACCACGACCGCAGGCTTTTCCTTGGCCACCGCGGCAATGATTCCGCGCGCATCCGATACCGGATCCAGCACCTGAAATCGTTTGTCGCGCTCCAGCGCAGCAGCCAGTAGTTGGCTGTTCATTCTGGTAGCGTCAGCGGCCAGCACTCGGATCATTTCAGAGACTTCGGGTAAGGCGATTGCGTGTGCCATAAGGATTCAGACCACATTTTCCAGAGCGGGAGGCTCCGGAATGTCCAGTTTCAGTTAGAACGCACCTTCAAGATGAGGCTCTTACCTCAAAGGTTGGTTTTCGCTCGGCCAGAGAAAATCAAAACAGCCGTGAGGACGGGTCACAGATGCACGGAGGAGAATGCCCACCCCTACCAGCCGCCACCCCTGACGACTGTCTATCGAGACTTTATTCTCATAACTATACAGGGTAAATGGCACTTTAGTGCCATAAAGGGAGAGGAAGTCCGTAACCCCTTAGGTTCGAGGTAAACCTTTGATTCTAAAAAGCATAGCGGATGTATGCCGGACGAGGCGTTCCTGATCACCGATCTTAAGTCCGAAAACTGGACAAGTTCCGGGTCTGGAGCCGAAAGTCCGCTCCTCTAAGTGAGCCCAAATCCATCCTGCGCCATACGCACGATTTCTCGTCCGATAGGAAGCGACGCGGTCGCCGCCGGCGACACAACATTCCACACATGCAGAATGTTCTGCGAACACACAAACTGAAAATCGTCCACCAGCGATCCATCGCGGCTGACTGCGGTCGCGCGAACGCCCGCGCCGTCCGCAACCAGATCAGAGCTCTGAACCTCAGGCAACAAAGTTTGCAGAGCCCGCACGAATGCCGGCTTATGGAACGACCGGTAAAATTCTCCCGCCCCGCTGCGCCAGTATTTCGCCGCCATGTGCCAGAATCCGGAATACGCAAATGTCGTAGCCGCATCCTGCAGACTGAAATCCGTTCGCCGATAACCTTCTCGCTTGAATGCCAGCACCGCATTCGGTCCAGCATCCACGCCCCCGCCGACCCGCCGCGTGAAATGCACTCCGAGAAACGGGAAACGTAAGTCGGGCACCGGATACAACAACCCGCGCACCAGATGCTCTCTCTCCGGAACCAGATCGTAATATTCGCCGCGAAAGGGAACGATCGTGACTTCTGTTTTTTCTCCCGCCAGTTGGCTGACCCGGTCGCTATGCAGGCCCGCGCAGTTGATCAAATATTTTGCTCCGATCGCTCCCCGGTTGGTTTCGAGCATAATCTCACCGTTGTTGCGGACGATGCCGGTGACCTCGGTTTTCGTACTCACCGTTCCACCGTGCGCCGCAATCAACTCCGCGTATTTCTGGCACACCGCAATATAGTCAGTAATTCCCGTGCTCGGAACGTGCAGCCAGCCCACGCCTCCGCAGTGCGGTTCAAGCTCGCGCATTTGCGCCTTGTCCAGCAACTTCAGTCCGACAATCCCGTTCGACTGCCCTCGTTCCAGCAGCATTTGCAGACGCGGAATTTCCTCGGCCGTAGTTGCCACAATAATTTTTCCACAGATTTCAACCGGAATCCCATGCTCGCGGCAGAAGGCCGTCATCGCCGCCGCACCCTCGACGCACAACTTCGCCTTCAACGAACCTGGTTTGTAATAAATTCCGGAATGAATCACACCACTGTTGTGCCCACTCTGGTGGCGGGCCACGCGGTCCTCTTTTTCAACCAGCAGCAGACGCAGCTTAGGAAAGCGCTGGCTGGCATGCATTGCGGTAGAAAGCCCAACAATCCCGCCGCCAATAACCACAATGTCAAAACGTTGATCAGCCATTTGGAAGCAAGCCCTCGATAAGGACGCCGAGAGCATCGCTAACAAGATAACCGGAAACAACTCCAAAGCGAAATGCAGACGTGAAGGGTCCTCTCACGTTTACCAACCAACGCGTATTCCCGGACGCCGTAGAAACATTCTAGCTATGTTTCCAGGCTCGGGCTTTACAGTTCGCTGAAAGACGAACGATTCATATCAGGGCTCGCCTTCAGGCGTGCCGCAAGGGCCTTCTAATGACGCCTTCAGGCGCTGAGGCGGCGATGAATTTTTCCGCGAACTCTTTAACGCGAGGTAGTAAAGAATGAATTAGCCAAAAGCCAAAAGCCAAAAGCCAAACCCTAATTAACCGTCAACTGCACACCAGCCGTCTGCTGTGGAAGCGAACTCACCGTCGCGCTCACTGTCATTGTGTAGGTTCCTGAAGGCGTCCCCGCCTGTCCATTCGCGCCCGTGCCATTACCTTGAAGCCCGCTGCCGCACGAGAGCTCCAGCCACAGTCCCGGAACAACAATCGCAAACAAGAAGAGAAGCAAAAGTTGCCGTCGTCGCAGTTTCCCGAAAACCGCGATCAGGCCCGGTAACGCAAACCACACCGCATAAAGCGCCTTCCCCCGCCGCATTCCCGCGATAACCGGAGCCGTAGTCGCGATCGTGAATGTGACTTGCGTTGTTTGACTATCCCCCTTTCCAATCTCCAGGGGGCTCAGTGTGCATGTACTTAGAGGCGGGCAATCGCTAGAAAACGCCAAAGTGACATCACTCGGAAACGCTCCTCCCGCGGGCACCACATCCAGGGCGTAAATCGCAGGCTGTCCTGCGGGCAGCGACTGAATGCTTGCGGCCGGCGTAATGCTAAAACTGAACGGCCGCGTAGACGACTCACCCGTCGAAGTAAAACCTACCAGCACCTGCTGCTGGCGCTTCAATGGATCTGTACCCACTCCAGAAATATTGAAGTTGTAAGTCTGATCGACGCCGCTGCTGACCGTGACTGTAAACGGCGCCGGCGGCGCAGGACTGATTGTCGGCACAAGGCTAGCGGGAGACACCGTGCAACTCGGCGGATGGCCCGAGCCGCAGCTCAAGTTCACCGGGCTCTGATAGCAGTCCGTTCCCTGCAGAGTTCCGCTGAAGATCGCAGCCGTATTCACCTTCGCCGTCTGCGCGGCGGGCGTCACTTCCAATGTGTAGTTCGGCGCCGTATAAGAATTCGCCGTGAACGTGACTGGAAACTGATGTGACGTCCGCAGTGAATCCGTCCCCGTAGCCACAATGTTGAAGCTGTACGTTCCACACACCCCGCTGCCCACACTCACGATGAACGGCGCGCCGGCCGAGGCTGGCACAACACTCGCCGGCGCGGCCGAACACGTGGGAGGCGCACCCTGTCCACAACTTAACTTGACTGCGCTGTTGTATCCGTTGAGCGAAGTCAGCACTCCGTTGAAATTTACTGTGCTGTTGGTGTAAGCCTGCAGCGCGGGATTGCTGATCACCAGCGAGTAATCCAGCGTGATTGTCAAAGATAAAGTTTGCGTCTTCGTCGGACCGTTCGTCACCGATCCGTTGATGGCAACTGGAAATGTGCCCGCCGTTGCCGTCGCGATTGTGCTGATCGTCAGCGTAACCGCAACCGGGCTGCTCAAAGTCGGATTTACGGCAGCCGATGGGAGAAAATTGCAGGTCGCTCCCGCCGGCAAATTCCCGCAGGAGAGATTCACCGTGTCATCGAACGAACCTTGCCCCGTCACTTCGAACGACACCGGACCGGACATACTCGACGGACCAACCGTGATGCCTGCAGGCAAAGGCGCGCTCAGATTGAAGTCCACCACCTTCAAGGTAAAATCAGCATCATTCGTAATCCGGTCCGGATCCGTTCCCGCCCCATGAAGGTCGAAGGTGTAATCTCCGGGAATGTTCCCTGCGCTCACCGTAACCGTAAGCGGTGTGCCCAGCGGCGGTGGCCCCGGCGGATTCACAAACGTTGGCGCGACCACGCAGCTTGCCGTCGAAACACAACTCAGGTTCACCTGATAGTTGTAGCCGCCCAGAGCCGTAATCGTGCCATTGAACGGCGGCGGCGCCTGGCCAGCGAATACAACGATTGGCGTATTCGAAATTGACAAAGAAAAATCGGGCGTCAGCGGAAACTCCCAAACTCCCCGCCCATACGTCGATGCCCGCAGTAACTTGCTCGAATCTGATCGCGTAAAGATCCCCAGCGCAGTCACTGCAACGTTCGGCAAATACCCCGCCTGCCCGCTGTTAGGCGCCGGACCCAACTCTTGCCAATTCGGGCTCGCCGTTAAACTCCAGAACACGCCTACATCAGTGGCCACGTACACTCTTCCCGGAAATCCCACTATCGTAGGATCGACAACCACCGCATTCGCCGGAGCATTCGGCAAATTGGCCGTGAAATCCGTCCAGGAAAACCCACCATTCGTCGTCTGCCAGACATGCGAAGTAGGGAAGCTTGCGGTGCTAAAGCCCATCACGGTGACATAAGCGGTCAAGCCTTGCGTGTCCGACTGGTCCATCGCAATCCCAGAAATCGGAAAGTTGTTCGGATTAATCGCACCCGTCTGATCCACCCAGGTCGATGGCCCCGCCGCCACATTCGTACTCACCCAAACGTGTCCGCCCGGCGGAGTCGTCGGAATCAGCGGGCCAAATCCATCCGTCCCCGCATAAATCACCTTGGAAAATCCCATATTGCGGTCGAGCACTCCCTCGGCAAACGAGCGCACCAGATTAATCTCGGCCCCGGTGCAGATCCCGTCCCCACCCGTTTCAAAACTATGGCTGAGAACCGTGAAGCCGCCGCCAATGCTCGGCCCGCGCCACATTCGGCACGTGCCCACCGTGATCTCTCCCGCGTTCAGCGGATCAAGAATGAACGGCGCATTATAAGCACCCGTGTCCCCGCCAACGTTCGCGCTGCTCACCACTGGATTGTTCTGAAAATCCTGCGTATGACAACTGATTCCATTCGAATTCGTGCAACTGAAAATGTTCACTCCCGACGTCGCATCCGGAGGATTCGAAACAAACCACTCCTCTTCGTTTGCCGAGCTGATCTGCGTATACCCGCCATCCCCAAAATTTACATTCTGCCAACTCCCGCCCGTCGACTGCGTCCCCGGAGACCCATTGCCCTGCGTTCCCCCAATGATCGTGCTGGCATCGTTCAGCGCCTGCGAAAACGAAACAAATTGCGTCATCGATCCCAGTGTCGCGTTCAAACTGTCGAACTGATTAACTCCTCCACACGTTCCCGTAGTCAGATCGGCATACCCATTTAATGCCCGGTAAATCCCACCATCGTTCGCAAAATACATCACATCCTGTGCGCTCGGATTCACCAGAAAAGACATGGCATGCTGCGCTGGATGCACCTTCGCAATCGAACTGCATCCATACGCATGCGTCAGGTTCAAGAACGCATTGCTGCTGCATGTGGAATTGTCGACGGTGATCTCGCATTTATAAAGATTGATCGCCCCAGCATAAAGATCGGTAACTCCGCTGCTGCCATTCGGCACCGCCGCCAGTTCCAGATTGTAAGAACCCTGTTCCGTTCCACAACCAAGCTGATCGCCGCAATTGATAATGCCCGTGTCGTTAATCTGCGTCCACGAAACTCCTCCGTCGGTCGATTCCCAAATGCCCTGATCAAAATCGTTCCCGTCCACATACCAGACGTACATTTCGTTGCGCCCTGGAACCACCGCAATCTCGCCGCGATAAATCGGGCAACTCGACAGACTAGGATTCGCCGGACAAGCCGTGGCACTCAACCCACCGCCAGGTTGAGTGAGCAGTCGATTCCAGGTTTGGCCACCATCCACCGACGAATAAAATCCGTGATAGCGCAGCGCCGCAAAGAATTCTCCCAAGCCAGAGTTGGCCCCGGCGTTGTATACCACCGATGTCGCCGAACCCGGCGCAGTCGCTACGCCGCCATCGGTAACAATCCCGTAGCGCCACGTATTCCCGCCGTCGCCCGAGTAATAAAGTCCCAGATTCGCGGTCAGCGGATTTTCCAACCCTTCAATGATTCCCTCCGAAGCCCCCGCCGCCGCAGCCACAGCAATCGCGGGAGTAATGCTGCTGAACGCAATCTTGCTGAACGCCATCCCCGCAAACGAGTGTGCCCCCGTTGTGTCCGCTGAAATCAAATTCCAACTGATGCCCGCGTTTCCCGAGCGCAGAATTCCCAATCCATAGTAAGAATCCGCCGAGCTGTTCGCCTCTCCCGTTCCAACCAGAATCACACCATCATTGGAACTATTCCCCGGTTGAATCGCGATCGCTCCTACCGCCAGCGTAGCCTGATTATCGGTGAGCGCCGTCCACACCACGTTGCTCACCGCTTGCGTAGCGTTCACAGACTTCCAAACTCCGCCGTAAGCTCCACCAATGTAAACCGTATTTCCCGTCGGATCTGCCGGATCAATCGCAACTGCACTCGCTCGCCCGCTCACCCAACCGTAGTCAAACTCTCCAACCCCGCTCGCATCCGAAGCCAAAGGCGCAGGCCCCAACTGACTCCAGAATCCCGGAGCTGCAGGCGATGCGTCGCTGCTTTTCTTAACCCTAGCCGCACGCATCCGCATCTTCTGCAAGTAAGCCCGATAACGCAGCCCTGCCCCCGGCTGCCCCCGCGACGTGCGCCCCCGCAAAAACCACTGCTCCCGCAAATCCCGCGCAGGCAAGCTCTGTCCAAAAGCCAATCCCGAAAATGCAAGAAACACAAAAAGCAGTAGGTGCGGGCGTCCTCGCCCGTGCCATCGCCACCAGAATCTGCTCGTCATGCCGCCTGCGTCGGAAATAAGGAACCCGATTTATTCGGCGCAATCTTCCCCAACTTAACCAGGCGCACAATGATCGAAGGCACGCTCCGGTTGTGCGCCTTCGCGATCGCTTCAAAATCCATCCCTTTGTGCAATTCCTCGCAAACCTGTTTTTCCTCTGCCCGTGACCAATACTGTCCTGAACTCGCCGGCTTCTTAAGCTCGCGCTCCTGCTGTGTAACCAGCGCCGCCAGCGCCCGGTTCAAAGCCATCACTGCCTGCGGATTCCGGCAAATCGAATCCGCCTGCAAGATTTCCCGCGTCAGAGGATGAACTCCATCTGCCAGTGCCTGAATCACTTTGATCGCCTCTTTGATCTCCATGCCACAACCTCCGTGCGGGTATCGTAGCCCTCCAACCAGTCCCACCCTTGTGATGAGTGAACATTGCGCGCAGGCCAATGCCCAGATTGGAACGCCCCGCCGCTGCTTTGGCTATACTGGCCTGTATTTATTGGACGGATGACGAAATCCAATGGACTGGCAAGCGTTCTGGCTGACAATCCGCCTCGCCGTTCTAGTCGCCGCAGCCCTCCTGATTCTCGGGCTGCCCATCGCCTACTGGCTCGCCTACTCCCGCCGCCGTTGGAAATTTCTAGCCGAAGCCGTAGTGGCATTGCCCATCGTCCTGCCGCCGACAGTGCTAGGCTTCTACGTTCTGGTAGCGCTAGGCTCGCGCAGCCCGCTAGGACGCTGGTGGCAATCCCTCACCGGACACACGCTGGCCTTCACCTTCACCGGCCTGGTCATCGGTTCGATCATTTACAGCTTGCCCTTTGCCGTCCAACCTTTCGCCGCCGCATTTTCCCTAGTCGACCCCAGGCTGATGGCAGCCTCAGCGACGCTGGGTTCGTCCAAGCTGCGAACCTTCTTGAAAGTAATTCTCCCGCTCTCAATTCCCGGAGTAGTCACGGGAGTAGCCCTAAGCTTCGCCCACACCATGGGCGAATTCGGAGTCGTATTAATGGTGGGAGGGAATATTCCCGGCGTGACGCGCACCGTCTCGATCGACATCTACGATCAAGTTCAGGCGCTTAACTACGCCGCCGCAAATCAAACCGCGCTGCTGCTGCTGGCCATCTCCTTCATAGTCCTCTCGCTGGTCTACGCAGTAAACAGAAAAACCGGAGCAGCATGGCCCTGGAACTAATCAAAAAGCTTTCCTTTGCGAACCTTAGTGTCCTCTGTGGTTAATGCTTTTGTGGCCAATGAAAACGAACTCAACCAAAGACGACCTAAAACTCCAACTCCACAAGAGCTTCCCCGGAGCAGACTTCGCCCTCGACGTTCAATTCACTCTGGCCCCCGGAATCACCATCCTCTTCGGCCCATCTGGAGCAGGGAAGACAACACTGCTAGATTGCATCGCCGGCCTGACGAACCCAGACGCCGGCACGATCGCAATCGCAGACCAGGTATTGTTCGACCAGACGCAAGCAACAAATATCCCGCCCGAGCATCGCCGAACTGGCTACGTTTTTCAGGACCTCGCGCTCTTCCCCCACCTCTCGGCAGAAAAAAATATCGAATACGGCTTGTCAGCCCTAAGCAAATTTGATCGCCAACAAAAGACTCGAGCCATCCTCGACTCCTTCCGCATAACTCATCTCCGCAACCGCAAGCCAAAAGAAATTTCCGGAGGCGAACGCCAAAGAGTAGCCTTGGCTCGCTCTCTGGTAACCGATCCGCGCGTCCTGCTGCTCGACGAACCGCTAGCCGCGCTCGACGCCGCCACCAAGTCGAAAATCATCGACGACCTACGCGCCTGGAACGCAGCCCACAACATTCCAATCCTCTATGTAACCCACAATCGCGAAGAAGTCTTTGCCTTGGGAGACCGCGTACTAGTCCTCGAAAACGGACGCATCATCGCCGACGGCACTCCCCACGCAGTAATGTCCGCTCCCCGCCGCGAATCCCTCGCCCAACTGATCGGCTTCGAAAACATCTTCCACGCGCAAGTAACCGCAACCAATGAAGCCCGCGGAACCATGACCTGCCGTCTGGCCGACAGCAAGATAGAACTCGAAACCCCGCTGCTAAAAGCTGAAACCGGCTCGACTCTGCTGGTAGGCATTCGCGCCGGCGACATCCTTCTAGCCACCGTCAAGCCGCAAGGCCTGAGCGCCCGTAACATCCTCCCCGGCCAAGTGCTCTCTCTGGACCAGCGCGACGTAATCGTATCCACCCGCGTAAATTGCGGAGTGACCATGGAAGTCCACCTAACCCTGGCCGCCCGCGACTCCCTAAACCTCCAACCCACCCAGGAAGTCTGGCTAATAATAAAAACCCACTCCTGCCACTTGATGGCCGCAGGTTGAATAAGAGAAGTTTGTCATTCCGAGCGCAGCGAGGAATCTGCTGTGATAACCAACCCTGCGAAACTCAATTAGTGAGCTTTCCCGATACCCACCTCTCGAAACCCCCGAGAAGTGGGGCACCCTTTTAAGTCGACCACGCTGTTCGAGTGCGGCCTATCCAAAGACCATCCCGTCCCGTTCGCGCGGAGGTGCCAAGCTTCGCGATAGTAAGCGTAGGTCGGGAAAACGTCCGTGAAGAGAAGTTGCCGCAAAAGAAAAGGCGCAAGCTGGGAAGCTCGCGCCTTAATTTATCTGTACATCTAGTTTAACAGATTCGAGGGGGTAAATAGGCTATGGTTTTCATGTTTATTTTATCAATCGAATCATGGCCTTGGCGGGAATTGGGTGCTTCAGGGGGCTTGACAAGATTTTGCCCAAAATGAGATTTAGGCATTTTCTGTGTCTCTCTGGTGAAAATCCCCGTTCTCGAACGTTGTCGTCCTGAAGGCCCACGTTCTTCGTGGGACGAAGGATCTATGCACCCGGCCTTCGCGACACTGTGGCCGGAGCGCGCAGATCCTTCGTTGGGGTCCTCGGCTGTGCCGAGAACCCCGCCGCCTCAGGATGACAACTCGAGACAGCCGAATGGTCCGACTTTAGGATGGGCCACCCATTAGTTCACTGTGATGCTGACCTTCTTCGACGGAATGCCGTTGGCCACGACTTCCAGCGTGCTGGCGCCGGTGTCCATGTCCGCGGGAACGTCAAAGTTGGTTGAAACGATGGTGTTGCCGGTGGCGACGCCCATCGTGCTGTGGTCATGCGTCTTCGCGTAGAAAACGTGACCGGACGCGGTGTTGGTGATGCGCACTAGAGGATAGTTTGTCGCCGTCTCGTATTCGTCTCCGAACGAAGCCGCTTGCGACAAGCCGTTGAACTGCTTGCCGAAAATCTGGTAGGTAGTTCCGCGGTTCACGCTGTGCGGATACTTGGTCACCTTCGGTGCCCATGCCGCCTTGTACGTTCCCTTGGGGTTGTAGACTTCGACGTTAAAGGTTTCGACGAGCGCCTGCCCACTGGGCAGCATCAGGATGGGTGTAGCATTGCCGGCCTTATCTGGAGTCAGATGGGTTCCGTCGAAATCGTACAAAGTTCCGGAGTCGCCCTCGACCAAAACAACCCCACTCGGGAGTAACACTGCAAACGAGTCGCCAGCATTGTCCCCGTTAGGAAAGTCCGGGCCCACCGTCCACTTATTGTTCGAAGGATTATAAATCGCCGTATGCCCCGGCCCGCTTCCCCCATTCGAATACGAACCAGTAGCAAACACCGTCCCATCCGGGCGCAAAATCCCCGGCCCAACCTCCCCAGGCGGGTAATAGCAGAATTGACCTTTCTTGCCGTAGGGGATGCAGCCGTTGATGCCGGTGGGGGAGTGGAGATCTACGATTGTGCTGCCGGCGCTGACCCATTTTTGTTCGGACTCGATGTATCTTTCGGAGTGCGGAGCCTTGGTTACGTCGTAGGTCAGGACTGATCCGTCGGGCAGGAGGGTCCAGCCTTCTTCGGCGTTGCGATCGTGTTTGCCGGCGTCGCTGAGGTTGGTCCAGGTCATCGTTTTGGGATCGAGTTCGGCGATGCGCTTGTCGAACTTACTTCCCAAAAGATATTTGCCGTTGGGCAGAACGGACGAGGGAGAATCTCCGATGAAGCCCCAGCCGTCGGGCGGCTTCTGTTTTGTCCAGGTATCTTTCACCGGATCGTAAACCGCGCCCATGTTGGTGAAAGAAAATTGGTTGTTGTTATATTCGCCGCCCTCGATGATCACGCGGCCGTCTGGCAATACAGCGGAAGCGAAAGCATCGGGCACGTAGCCGGCGGGAAGGCTGGCGATTTTCTTCCAGGTTCCATGGACGTAGCTTCCGAACTGGTCTGGCGTGAGCTTGGCCCAATCGGATTCTTGATTTCCCTGGAAAATCACCGTGCCGTCGGTCAAAAGAAAGCCGATGCCGGCACCATCCGGGGGTTGGTTCGCTAGGTTCTGCAGCGTCTGGGCGAACGACGGCAACGCGAGCAGAAGTGTTATTACCGCAAGAAGGAATTTCTTTGGCAAGATAGGTCACCTTTCCTGAAAGTCACGAGCGAATACGGCGCTGGGAGCGGAAGCGCAGGGGGTCCATAGTATCAAATTTCGGCGGCGAAGTGGGCTCGCCTGGCAGAGATCCTTCGTTGGGATGCACTTGGCCGGGCGACATTTGTGGAGAGAAATCCCGGCGAGTGTTTTGGCGATGCTAGCGAACACAAGGTCCCTCGACTGCGAAAGATCGTCCGCGAGCGGACGATCTTTCTTCGCTCGGGATGACAGAGTTGGGAGCGGGGTGGCTCGGTTATCTGGGTTGCACTTCTACTGGGTTGGGTAGGTGCATGGTGGATTGGGTTTGGTTGGATACGGTTATGGGTTGGCCCTGCTTGGCGTAGTGGGCGATTACGCCGGGACGGGACCAGTCGAGGTCCCAGCCGTTTTCGATCGCAACGATGGTGTAGGTGCCGGGAATTATGCTGCGGAGTAGAAAACTTCCGTCCTGATCGCTCTGGTCGCGGCGGAAGAGTTCGCGATTGGTTTCGGGATCCTTGGGCACCAAAACGATCATTGCTCCTGAAGTGCCTTTTCCGGCGCGCTTGGCGAATCCTTCAACGTTGACGGTGCCACCGGCGAGGGAGAGCGCGACGGTCATGGATGCTCCTGCGGCTACGGTCAAGGTGTGGCCTGCGGTGAGGTTTCCGTCGGAGGATATTTGCACCACGGAATAGGCCTTCGGACGGCTGCCTGCCAGCACGTCATATTTGCCGGGAGCGAGATTCTGAAACTCGACTTCTCCCTTGGCGTTCATTTCCTGCCAGGCGACCAACCGCATTTTGCTGTTTCGCAATGCAACTTCAATCTGCGGCGGAAGCGTGGCTTCTCCCAGGATTTGTATTGTGGCTTTCACCGTAGCGGCGCGCTGGGCCTTCGAGGTGTCGAGTTCCTGGCCGTTGGTGGTGATGTCGATTTCGCTATCTTCATCGCCTTGCCCGGTTCCGTTGTCGCGAACGGAGTACCGACCGGGCGCAACGCCATCGACCTCGAACACGCCAGGGGAAACCATGCGGATGCTCTCAGGCTGGACCGTTTCAACGCCCTCGAACGAGGGTTTTTCAAACGTCGGCATATGAAATCCGTCAATTTGGTTTTCTGGAACGCGAATGATCAAGTGCAAGGCAGGCACCGGATTCAGATGAATGTCGGCTTCCAAATGATCGCCGCCGCGAACGGGAATTGGAGTGGCGTCGTCGGGTTCGGTGGAATCGCCGTAGTAGGTGACGGGATAAGCGGCGTCGAGAGAGGAATCGATCAGGGTGGGGAGATTTTCGACAGCCGACACTCGAGGACGCAAGGCATACCAGGGCTTTGCGGTTACGGAAACAAAGTAGGAGCCGGCGTCGAGTTGGGCGAACTCGTACGCACCTTGATCGTCGGTATTGACGGCGCGAAATTTCTGAATGCGGCCTATTCCCACGCGGCGATCTTCGCGGTAGAGCGAAACTTGCGCCTGGCGAACTGGCTCTCCCAAATCGTCGAGAATCTTGCCGTAGAGGATGGCGGACGGAGAAAGGCGCAGGACAAGGTTTTCGGTGTCGAGGCCGGCGCCGGTGACGATCGCGGTCGAGAACTGTTCGTGTTCGTCATAGAGTCCGGGGATGAAACCGCGCTTTTCGCCCTGTAGGGAATATTTCCCGGCGCTGACTTGCTTGAAGTCAAAATGTCCGTCTTCGGAGGTGACCATCGACTGGGTGTTGCGAGGATTTCTGGCGTCCGCGATGGTGACACGAGCGCGCGCCAGCGGGCCTCCGCCGATTGCGTTCACGATGGTTCCAGCAATTTGAAAGCCCGGGATCGATGATGAGCTTTGCGGTGTGCTCAAGAGTTGAGCGTGCAAAGTATGCGATAGCAGCACACAGGCGACGATCAACGATTTGCGGAGCTGTGAACAATCGATCATGGTTGTTCGCTGTTTGAGATCCCGGTACTGGAAATCTCTGCACTGGAAATCAAGGGCACTTGCAAATGTTCTTTTTGACCAGCCACCAGGCGAACCAGTACTCCCTTCGCCTCAAAGGCACGCATGGCTTCGGGATCGCGATATTCCAGTTCTGACTGAGGCCGATCGAAAGCCAGCACGCGATAGGTACCGGGAGGCATCTGTGGTTCGGAGAACTTTCCGTCCGCCGAAACCCATATGTCTTTGAACTGTCCGCTACTGTCCGGGAGTGGAACGCAATACACGTGTGCGAACGAGCCATCCGGCGACAGTGGGCCACTCCGCGTCGACAAAACTGGCGATCCCTCGGATTGTGCGCGAGCGCCTTCGACCACTCCCTCAAGTTCGGCGGTGTCATCGCGCATGGATATTTCGATGGGGGGACTGGATCCGCCCGAGCCGACGACGAGCAGTTGATGCTGCAAGTCGGAGGTTCCTGAGGTGATTGCGGCGACGTATCCGCGTGACGTATCGACTCTGACCCAGTAGCGCCCAGGCTGAACGCCCTCGATGATGAGGGAGTCGTCCGCAGGTCCGGTCGGGGGACGAAGCCAAGCTGGTCTGTCCTGTCCGAAGTCATCGGCCGGCTCTAAACGCACGTTGAGATAGCGCGTCGGCCCTCGGAGACTTCCGGTGGGCCCTCCGTTGATGATCCGACCAGGTGAGCCTGCATCTTCGCTGGCAGTGAAGTCTTCTTTGACTTTCACACTAATCGAGCCATTGGGGATCAGAGTCATGTGCGTTCCTTCGAGCGCTGCGCCCTTGACGCTGATGTTCACTAGTCCGCTTGATGGCGGAGCAAAGCCCACCGCTTCCAGGGTGTAGTTTCCGTTGGGCAACAGACCTTCAATCGCCTGCGTGCGATGGTTGTAGCCAAGGGCGTAGCCCGGTCCGCGATGGCCTTGGGCGGACACAACGATAGCGAGGCCTCGATCAGTGTCTGGCAGGTTTGCGATCGGTACCTTGACGGAGTAGTACTCGCGCCGGACGAGCGAGATATCCGTCTGGAAAATCTGGCCGGCGGTTAACTGAATAGATTGCGCGGCGGCGAAATCGGTGCCGTTGGGAAAGTACACGGGCGGGTATCCATAGAGCTGGCCGCGCGGATCGAAGGTCAGCGGATCGCGGTCCATGAGTTCGCGAGTCAGCAGTTTGTAAGTTCCGGCGGCCAAATCGGCAAAGCGAAACTCGCCGTTCGACTTCGTCCTCGCCGAACCGGCATTGACCCAGTGCGCGCGGCCTTCCTGGACTTGTCTTCGATAAAGTTCGAGTTCGATGGGGTCGGAAGGTTCGGAGGTTGAGAGAACCACTCGGCCGACTACGAGGGCTTCGGGTGTGAGCGAGATGGTGAGTTCCTTGGTCGTGTCCTGCTGAGAGGTTTGAGCAGGGGCTTGATCGGTTAGGAATCCGGGTTTTCGAGCGATCAGTGTGGCGATGCGATAACCGCCATTCGCGGAGGTATAGCGAGTGCAGCCGCTGCCGCTGCATGTAGTTGCAGAGGCGCCGGCCGGGATCGGCGGTTGGGAAGCGTCGTTTGTTGCGAGGGTGAATTCGAAGCGTCCTTCGCTATCGGTCATGGTAGCGAAGCGGTTGTCGGGAGAAAAGACCAGGGCGCGTCCGACGGGTTCCTTGGTCACGCTGTTGATTACGATGCCGCGAATTGTGTCCGCGGGCTTTTCTTCTTGCGCGCTCTGGGCAAAGACGCTCGTGGAAAGCAGCAGGATCAATTTGAGTAGAAGCCGTGGCTGAAGGTGCTTGCTCATGCGAAGTCGAAAAGAACGAACCGACCCCCGGCAGCTGTTCTTTGGGATGCGCGATTTCGCTTACATTATAAGGCCCGGCGGGCTGGTTTGCCTTGGTGAGGTTTCGAGCGGCGGATGGAACGCAAGGTCCCTCGACTTCGCATGAGCGCGCTTTGCACGCTCGCGCTCCGCTCGGGATGACATGTGTTGGGAATGAGTCTGGGCTTCTTCTATTTGTTCGGGTGCGATTACGGTTATCCATTGGCCCTTGCGGCTTTCGCTGTAGACTATGCGGCCTCCGAGGATTTGGGCGGCTGCGGCGGGCGGGGCGTCGCGGTGGTAGCCGAAGAATTCGGTTTTCCATTCTTGCCAGTGGGCCCAGTGCTCGAACCAGGGATGCCGCGGTTCGTACTTGGTGGAGAAAACCAGGGCTATATCGAAATTCGGGTGCAGGTCGGATGCGGACATCAGTTGCTCGACGGTGAAGTCTTCGATGCAAAGCACTTTCATGGGGCGGGTCACGTAGCCGAGGTAGGGACGGGCGAGTTCGTCACTGGCGGGCCATGCGGTCAGCACCCGCGCCGTGGGATAACGGGCTTCGAGATAATCTTCGGCGTGCTGATGCAGGAGAATGTAGTCGCGGTAGGCGAGATTGTCTTCGATGGAGAATCCATAGGGAGGATTGACGAACAAGGCGCCGACGAAAGCCAGTGCGACGATCGCAATGACGGCGCGCCAGCGGCGGACTCTTCGGCGCAGCGTGGAGACGAAGAGAATGATGACCAGTGGAACAGCGGGGAGCATGTAGCGGGCGAGGACGGCTCCGCCGACGACTGCCATTGCGAGTACGTATGCGGTGACTATCGCAAGAAACGCGAATTGTGTTTCTAGCTGGATTCTTTTGCGTTCTTCGCCGTTGTCTTGCAGCGCGGGGAGAAACATTGCGAGCAGCCCGGCGAATGTGAGCACGTAGAGGTTGAGGTATCCGACGACTTGCCAGAGGCGGAGGCCGAGGGCCAGCAGGATGCGGAACGGTTGCATCGTGGCTTTCACGTTGTAACGGAAGAATTCAGGGTTGCCGAAGATGAACCCGGTGCGGGCGTAGTGGAAGACGTACCAGAGGGCGAGTGGGATCAGGGCGAAGAGAAGCGGGGTTGCGCGTTGAAGGCTTCCCTCAGCGGCTGAAGCCGGGTCCGTTTTCGCCGAATTACGGTACGCCTGAAGGCATACCCTGATACGAATCCAGAGTTTTTCATCAGGTGGCGCAGCTGTGGCCTCCCGGGCCAAGAGCGCGCTTAGCAACTCCCAGGCGAACAATGCGAGTGGGGCCAGGATGGCGGTTTCTTTGGCGAGCACCGCCAGGGAGAACCAAATCGCGGCGGTCCGCGTTTTTTTTTCGACGTAGGCGAGCAGCGCCCAGAAGGTTAGTCCGGAGGCAGCCAGATCGATATGCGCCAGTGAGCTTTGGGCGAAGAAAACCGGGTAGAGCGCGGTGCAAAGGGCGGAGGCGATGGCGACTTCTGTATTTGCAACTCGCTGAGCGAGACGGAAGAGGCCAAGCAAGGAGAACCCGGCAATCGCAAGCATGGCGGTGCGCGTGACCGCGGGAGCATAGCCAAGCAGCTTCCAGGCGAGGGCGAGATACGCCATCACCAAGGGAGGATGGGCGTTTGAGGGAGTGGAGTGGGGAATCAGCGTGCCTTGCAGGAGCAGATCGCGAGCGGCGGGGACGTAGTATCCGGCTTCGTCCCAAAAATAGGGAAGGCGCAGCAGGGGAATGTGGAGCGCGAACAGTACGACAAAGAACAGCGCAAAGATGACTGCGTTGGAACGCCGCGGCTCGATTTCTCCGGCCACCGAGCTGTCTAGTGCACCGGCCCGGCGGCGGCCATGCGGGGATCGAGCTTGATTTCGCCGAATGTGCTTTCGTAGCCGGAGACGTTTTGCTGCAGAATCGACATTAGCGCTTTGGCTTGCTGCGGGCTTAGGTAGATGCCTTGAAAGTTTTTCACTTCGACCTGAGTTTCGCTCTGCTGTTGCAGGGTTCCGAAGACCAGAAAGAAATCCCAGACATTGACGCGCACCTGCACGCTGTTGGCATAAGTCTCGCGGTACTCGGGAGCATTCACCAGCTTGATATTGGGTTGCGATGGATTGTTCATAAGCATTCAGTGTAGCGGCAGTGGGGGAAACAGAAAAGGGGATGACGGGGCGCGGTGGAAGTTGAACTATAAGTTTTTATAGTTCCCGCTCCGCAAGCGCCGCATTCTTGTTAAGATAGCTGCGTTGCTGCGCGGGCAAGAGAATCAGCTAGGCGAGCAGCAAACAAATGCGCAAATAGAAAGGATACAGATCCCCATGTCACAAAATGCATTGAAAACGACGGGTGAGCGGATCGCCAAGAGAGCTGTGCCTTGCTTCCTCACTGCGTTGCTCATGGTTGTGCTGATTGCTCCTGCCCTTGCTGCCGACAAGCAGAAAGACGAGGATACGCTGCAGCAAGCTAACATTGTGTTGACCGATATGCTCAACAGCAAGGACATTTCGACCTCCGTGCTGGCCAAGTCGGAGTGCATTGTCATTCTGCCGGGCGTGAAGAAGTTTGGCTTTGGAGTCGGTGGAAGCGGAGGACGTGGTCCGATGCTTTGCCGCGCCGGTGAGAATTTTGACGGCAAGTGGTCCGCACCCGCAATGTATACCATCGGCGGAGCGAGCCTGGGTCTGCAAGTAGGCGGTTCGTCCAGCGATTTCGTGCTGCTGCTCATGGACAAAAAGGTCGTGAACCAGGTCCTGAACGGCAAAACGAAGATGGGAGCGGACGCGACGGCTGCGGCCGGTCCGGGCGCGACGGCTGCGGGTCCGGTGGACAATGCTGACATCCTGACCTATGCCCGAGCCAAGGGTCTGTTTGCCGGCGCGTCGCTGGGAAGCGCCACGCTCGAACCGGACAATGATGCCAACTTCCGCCTGTACGGGAAGCGGCTTACCTCGGGCGATATCGTGCGCGGAACCGATGTGAAGCCGCCCGCTGGCGGCGAGCCCCTGGTTTCGCTGCTGAACAGCAAGATCGCCAAGCACATGAACTAGAGCGGGCTGCTGAAACGTCTCTGTTATTCAAAGAGCGAAGCGACTAGGGGTCCGGGTGTTCGCAGACAGCGCGAAGATCCCGGACTCCTAGCATCGCTCGGGATTTAGTCAGTTCTGTTGTCGGCGAATCGAATTTAGGTTTGCAATCTACTTCTTTTGCTTCGCGGCATTAGCCGCGTTGGCAGCCTCAGCGGCCAGTTTCAATTCCTGGCTCACTTGAGCCAAAAGCTGCCTCGCTTTCTCTGCGTGTCCCTTCATATCCTCTCGGTTGTCTTTCTGTGCGATGGTGACGTACCTGTTGGCTTCGACTACATGGCTTTGCGCTGCCGCCAGATTGGGGTGGATGTTTTTGTCAATGTCGAGTACCGGTTCTTGCGCCCCAGTCAAGACACTGAACAACGCCGCGCTTAGAATGGTGCCAATCAGCAAGTTTTTTTTGGTCATGGATCGTGCCTCCCAAGCTTAGAGGAGATTGAGTGGGCTACAAGTCTAACGCATTAATTGTCGGTACTGTTACAGTTTTTCAAACTGTAACAGTACCGAATTGTCCTTTAGCTGGCGAAAAAAATCGCGTCTCTGACAATGTCGGCGGTGTCAAGCAACTATTCGAGCGCACGACTGCGCGCACTCACTCTCCTCCTTGCGGAAAAAAGAAGCGAAAATGTGTCAAGGCTTTCACCCCCGCAGCGCTGAAAAAAGAGGCAGAAAATTATGCTATTCGCAGCATCACCTTCTCAAATCTTTCAGCGTTTCTAGATCATCGACGACGTATGCCAGTGAAGCCCGCAGGCCTTTGCCACAGCGGACGGGCGCCAAGTCCGAGATTTCTTCGTTTCGGCAAACCGGCAATGTTAATGAACCTTCACCAATCCATGCTTGCTCGACCTTCACGTCGTGAGGAACGTTCTCGACCAGCTCGTGTACGGCCGGCTGGTCCTGCTTGTCAGCTGCGAGACGCGGGGTGTGGAGGAGATTGACCACGGGCTTCTGTTTCAGTAACGACATGTCCGTCACCGGTTCTCTCAACGTGACAATAGCTTCAGCCAGCCGATGCCCGCTCGACGTTGCAGAGCCGGCGAACTTGGATCCCGGCGCGAGGGCGGGGCCCGCCTTTCCTATTGCGGCGTAATACCTGGTCTGAAAAACCTGGCCGAGGCGTTTGGGATAGCCCTGCGTCCAGCCGCGGGCAATTGCCGCGTCGTTATCCACGAAAATGTATGGACAGTAGGCGACCGGTTTGCCCTGGTACAACGCATCTACAAGGATGAAAAACTCTCGATACTGATAACGGGCCGGGTCGAGATATTCTTCGTCGTTCCCGCTGAACTGCCAATCGTAGAAGCAGGCATTGGCGTGACCATTCGCAGCCCGATCGGTGTCGAGGCTAGGAGGCAACACAACAGCCACAGCAGAGGGCGCTGCCCAAAACTCAATGTTGAGAAAGTCCGAAGAGTAGTACCAGGGCGGAGGTGGATTCAGCGTCGATTTGCCTTTTGGAGTGAGTGGATAATTAAAGCCTTTAAGCATTTCTGTTCTCCTTAATGTTCTGTTGATAGAGCTTGAATCGACCTGATTGTTCCAGCAACTCGAGGGTCGCGATGCCGACGTGCGGATAAAACATGTCTACGTAGCAGGGGACCATGAGCGCGGCTTGAATCGTCATTTCACCCTTCTTAGGTTGGAAACTGCTCAAGCGGAACTGGAAGCGCGCGGCATTCCAGCATGCCCGTCCTCGATAAGCAAACTCCGTGCCACACCGAGTACTAGTATCTAAGCCCTCGAACGGTATCAAAGCGCAGATCGAAACCCGAATTTACGCAGCAATCGTCTCGGCACAGACCCGAGCAATCGAATGTGGACGGGAAACGGCCGGTGTCATAACCGTGACAGAAAAGCCAAAGTCAACAGAATGACGCTGCTGACGCTGCGGTGCCCGGTCTTCGAAAGGACGGTGCAAAGCACTCATCTTGCCCGCCGCCATAGCGATCTCGTCGGTGCTCGAGTTGCTCTTGATTAGAAAAAAGTGAGATCCCATGCACTGCCTGCTTGCCGCCATGATTTGGAAGGCTGCATGCAAGCGCATCGGTGTAAGTGAATCAGGATCGCACTAAATCGTAGAGAACGAGCGGAGTAACAGTGACGCGGGGCGCCATTCCTTCGAGCAGCGACCTCAAGATCGAAGTAGATCTCGCGGGAAAGGACACCGTGGTCCGATTGACCGGCCGAGTGGATGTCGACTCCTCGCCCGATCTTCGCGATCGCCTGCGGACTCTTCTGTCGGAAGAAGCATTGCCTAAGACCATCGTTGTCGACCTGGCAGCTGTTTCCTACATCGAGACATCAGGGATCGCCACTTTGATTGAAGCTCTAAGAATCGCCCGCCATCGCCAGACTAACTTCCGCTTGCAGGGGCTCACGGGTGCTGCGCTCCGGCTCTTCGAAGTCATCGGAGTGCTGGTTCTGTTCGAAGCGAGCAAATCGGGACAAAAGGTGTCTTAAATGGCGAATGTTCTCGAAAGTGTCGGCGAAAGGACAATCGAACATCTCGACTACATCGGAAGTCTGAACATTCAGTGGTGGGCTACGCTGCGAGCCATGGGAGGGGCGCTTCCGCTCGTGGGAAATCGCTATCGCTGGCAGGCCACCGTGAGGCAGATGCTGCAAATCGGTGTCGACGCAATGCCCATGGTGTCGTTGATGTCAATCTGCACGGGATTCATTCTGGCCATGCAGGGAGCCTCGGAGCTGCGCCGTTTCGGAGCTCTGCACTACGTCATTGATTTGGTCGCCGTCGGCTTTACGCGCGAACTCGGTCCACTGCTCACGGCAATCGCCGTCAGCGGACGATCCGGCTCGGCCTTCGCGGCAGAGATCGGAACCATGAAGGTCACCGAGGAACTCGATTCCCTCCGCGTCATGGCGCTCGAGCCGGTGGAGTTTGTCCTCGCGCCCAAGTATCTGGCCGCTTTGATTTCCGTTCCTTGCCTAAGCATCATTGCGAATCTCTTCGGCATATTGGCCGGAGGGATGTTCATGTTCTTCAGCACTCGCCTG
>Ga0210383_10000952_pt1 | contig 26718 bp, 27 predicted proteins | sample IncBWC14OmetaG_FD_160072 | JGI IMG/M metagenome (GOLD analysis project Ga0210383, IMG submission 160072) | Forest soil microbial communities from Barre Woods Harvard Forest LTER site, Petersham, Massachusetts, United States - Inc-BW-C-14-O ... | reverse complement strand
TCCTGGAACATGTCGAAGGTGACAAGACTCGTGCGGCGGAGATTTTGGGCGTTAGCCGCTCCACCCTTTACAACCTCTTGTCCCGGGCAAAAGCCCGATCGGTTGTTTTGCGCGACCATGTTCCGGGCGCCACTCGGGAACTCGCACCTGAGGCTGGCCGGTCAGATCTTTCGAGTTAGCCTATTTTGCCGCCCGGTGCCCCAAGGCCGGTAGCTCGCGGCCTGCGATCTGAAACGGAGAACACGAACCCGCTTTAGGAGCGGGCGTTCTTGATATCTTCGCGCGCGCTCTTCTCGGCGTTCCGCGCCTCGCCCCTGGCATTCACATCCGGCTTCAGGGCGAGGATGGCTTTCTCCAGACTGAGGGCTTTCGGGGGCGCCTGGCACGACTTGATATCGCCGTTGGGGCGCACTGCAGTCATATTCCATTTCAGGCAGTTGAATTTGATCTGCAGGTTGCTGCTGGCGCGTAGCGAAGCAACGCAATCGTCCAGCGTCTTGAAGAGGGTGCAAGCGTCCTTCAGCGTGGTGTGCGCCGGCAGCAGCGCCTGCACCTGCAGCGCCAGCGCCTTTTCCTCCGCGCTGTTCGCCGCAAGCTCCTGGCTGGCGGTCGGTTTCTTGATCCACTTCATGGGATTGTAGGAACGCGCGGCCGTGGTGGCGGCGCCAAACAGAATTGCGGCTCCGGCCGCACCAAGGACGAGACTTTTGTATTTCATACTGTGGCCTTTCCTGGGGGTGGGCGCTGGGTTGCCTGTAGTAGGCCACGCTGTGCCGTGCGCTTCGAGCCTCACCAGGTACGGTACTCCCCGTATCCGTTACTCTGACCTTCCGGCCAGCCTGTGAAAACAGATACGCAACAACACCTCGTAAAGGCCAGTGAAATCGAAGCCTGGGCGGCGTCGGGTACCCCGGGCCACCCGCCACCCTCGTTTCATTACGTATCGATTATCTTGAAGAGTGGTATCCTCTCCTCGTGGGAGGTGCAATTCCCCAGAATCGAGTTGGCCACCCGCCGAGGTACTTGAAAATGGACGAAGGCCAATCCGAATACCAGTCAGAAAATGCCAAAGAAAAAAGTGACAACCGCTTTAGCAAATTTAAAAAGTCCATCCAGGAATGGCTCGCCCATTTTAGCGGCAACTTTAAAAGTGAGATTCGTACCGTAAAATTTTGGGTCGAATTGGCGGCTTTGATAGGTCTTGGGATCTATACTTTTTTCGCTGGATGGCAAGTATGCGAGACCAGGAATGCTATTAAAGTTACTAGGGAGGCGATAGAGACTCAAACGCGCCCTTCGCTCTCCATCGAAGTCCTTCCAGAAACCATAAAAGTCCACCCATCTGCGCCCAATCCAAACAGTCCAACTATCTATGCTGACTTCGATATCAAAATAAGGAACTATGGACAGTCTGCTGCAGTCTTTGGTAGACCGAAATTTGTTCTCACAGAGGATATTTCAGTACAGCAGAAAGATATGAACCGATACGATATTTGCGGGCGGGCTGATAGCGAGATAAATGCTCTTCACAATCGAGAACTTGATTCCGCATTCCCTGGAATTGATGGAAGTATTGTGCGGCACGTCTACGCCGAAGCCGAGCCATCCCGCGCCAGCCCACCCTCCACCCCACAATCTCGCGTAGCTGGCATGCTCCTCGGATGCATTTCCTATCGAAGACAAGAGACAATCTACCACACCGAAATCGCGTACCACGTTGAGTACTCGGCTGAACTTAAGACTGGCAATGGCACTACCTTTCGGGAAATTGTGAACATAAAACGATGGTACGTCGAACCATATTGAGTGTGGGCGGGTGGCCCGGGCTACCCGCCAGTTTCCAAATTCGAAAGGGAAGGCCACCCAAGAAGTTTTTTTGGATGCGCCACCCGCCCGGCTGGGAGGCTCACCCCAGAGGCGCCCCCGTTCACTTTAGGTCGCTCTCCGTCTTCCTAAGAAAATCTTCGTTAGAGATTACGGGCAAGTGAAATTTAGTTTTTCGAGTTCTCTGGTCCGCACCATGAAATTCTACGTTAACGTCAACCCATTTCGGCGTTTGCGCTGGTAGCACGAAGTACTGTTTATCTAAGTGGACCACTGCGACAACGAATTCAACAGCTTCGTGACTTTTGATCTTTTCGCAATGCATTTTCCAAATCGGCGAATAGCTCCCAAAGGAGACATTGGAATACCCCGGCATTCCGGGAACTGCGATGTGCACGGGCCCTTCTCCCGTTGTCTGGTTCACAATCTCTCCGTTTGGACCGCGTACGATAGCTGGTCCTAGTTTTATAGCCGGCTCCACATAACCGTCAAGACACTTTCCAAGCCTTCCCACGTGGGCGATGTTTAGGTCGGTTCTGACCCAAATCGATGCATTAGTGTAATCATCGTCCGTTTTGTTTGCGATTAAGACTCTTACGTCGTGGTACTCACTCTTCCACAGCACGTCGCCGATTCTCCCATTCTCGTCTACTGCGCCTGGTCCGAAATCCATTACCGATACGTCCAATGGAGCCTCGATAATGACAAATATCAGAGTAAATATCGTACAAAAAAGCAAGACAATACCAAGCAAGCCTATTTGGATTTGGAAGGGTCGAACCAAAAGTAATGGCTCGAAAATGACCTCAGCTAGGGCGAGAATGAACCCGAGATATGCAATGGTTATTCCAAACCAGTAATACGTAGGCATGAGTTGGAGACCTACCATGACCAGGCCAAGCCCGGCGAAAGCACGAATGAGGACAAGCCAAGTGGGGAACTGTACTGGACGAGGCGAAGGAGGTGGTGGCGCGATGTTTTGTGTTTGGCTCTTTTTTCGTTTTCTGGACATCAAACACTCGTCCAAATGCTACAGGAGAACACAATAAACTTGAAGTCGGGTGGGTGGCATACCCTAAACGCTAATCAACCAACGAAAACAGAAAGGGAAATATGATCGACCACGTTATTCTCACTGTCAGCGACTTCAAGCGTTCCGTCGCTTTCTATGCCCAGGCTCTGAAGCCACTTGGGATCACAGCCCTTGCAGACTACGTGGGCAAAGACGGACACCCGGACTTGAAAGGTTTTGGTATTGGCAAAAGCCATTTTTTCTGGCTCAAAGAAGGGAAGCCCGATCCTCAAGCCGTTCATGTCGGATTTGTAGCGAAAGACCACGCCGAAGTAGATGCATTCTACAAGGCCGCTTTAGCAGCTGGAGGAAAGAGTAAGAAACCGCCTCAAGCCCGTCCCGAATACTATCCCGGCTATTATGCGACCTGGGTGCTCGATCCAGACGGCCACGACATCGAGGTCGTCAATAAGAGCTAACCGCGTGCCACAGATAATAGTCCTCTCTTTTCGAATCGGTCCGCGCTCAGCAAACGAGAAAATTCCCCCCCTTGACCACAATCAAAGACACGCGGAGGGTGCCCCAGGTTCCGGTGTTTGGTACCTGGGTCCTGGGGATTCCGTCTTTTCGTTCACTTCCTCGGACAGACGAACGTCAGCGCGGAGGGAGGAACGATTGTATTTACTTATGCAGTAAGGTAGATTACGGGAATCCTACGAGCGCGGGAGGGCACGACTGAAGTCGTGCCCTCCCGCGAAGATCAGTTTTGGCATGACTGAAGTTGTCCACTCCCGCGAAGATCAGTTACGGCACGAGCCTTCGGCATCCTCACGGTAGGCGGTGGCCGCTACAGGAGCAGGAGAAACCCAAAAGTGGCACGATTTATCGTGCCACTACAATCGGTGGGCGGATGCACCTCAGGAAGACGAGATAAAATCGCCCCTAAGTTACTTACGTGGACAGACAAATGTCAGCGCGGCCGGTGGCCGCAGCGTGCTCCAGCGATACTTCAATTTGCGGGGAGCAGTGGCGAGGAGTGCGGCGAGCAGCGGTTGGGCCTGGTCGAAGGGAAGGGAGAGGCGGAAGAGATCGGCGCGGCGCACGTGGGAGTATTTATCGTAGCGGGGAGATCTCGTAGCGGCGAAGTTTGTGAGCACGTCCCAGGGAGAGTGTTTGGCGAAGAGTTTTTTCTGCGCGGCGTCCTCGCGAGTGATCTCTACTACCGTGCGTTGGGCGCCGCCGCCGATTTCGAGGAGGACGGCGGTGGCTTGTTCGGGATCGAAGGGGCGGGTGGGATCGTCGTCGGGGAAGGGGAGCAGGAGGCGGTCAAGTTCATCGCGGTCGGCCTGGAGGGCGTCCCACCAGTAGCGGTAGCCGTTGTAGACGACGGTGCCGCTGCGGAAGATTTGCTGGACGCGGACGGAGTCTTTGCTGGCGACGCTGACGACCATGTCCACGAGTTCGTGGAGTTGGAAAGTTTGTTTGACGACGGGGCGGACGCTGACGAAGCCGGCGTCTTCTTCGGTGTAGCGGACGGGAATTTGACTGGGGAGCGGCATGGGAAATTGAGATTTGCGGAGACCGGAGAGCGTGTCGGAAGTCGGGCCGATCTAAAGTTCGGCCACTACATTTTGGAGAGTTTTTCGCGGACGCGGTCGCTTAGGGCTTTGCCGTCTATGGATTTTCCGGTTAAGGCTTCCTTTGCCGCTTTCACCACGTTGCCCATTTGTTTCATCGATGTGGCGCCGGTGTCGGCGATGGCTTTGGCGATGGCGGCGTCCATTTCGGCTTCACTGGCGCCCGCGGGGAGATACGCTTCCAGAAATTTCAGCTCGGCGTTTTCCTTGTCGACAAGATCCTGGCGGCCGCCTTTGGCGAACTGGTCGATGGATTCCTTGCGCTGCTTGACGAGGGTCTGCAGCAGGTTGATGGATTCGGTTTCGTCCAGCGGGCGCATTTTTTCTACTTCTTTGAGTTGCAGAGCGGCTTTGACCATGCGGAGGACGCTGAGGCGCATCTCTTCCTTGCCCTTCATGGCGCTGACGATATCTTTTTTCAGTTGATCGGAAAGGCTCATTTTTGCTCCCTATTTTGGAACTATAGCAGAAGGCGATTCTCGCAGGGGCTGACGACGAAAAATAGGGCACGATTTATCGTGCCCCTACACGGGGTTGCGGAGGCGATTTGACACGCTGCGAGCGGGACCTTAACTTAGAATGTTTCGAGTGCGATGTTTTGAACTACCGGGAAGAGACCGCCGGCGCTCGCCGCGGCTTTTACCCCGAATAGAGGAATCATGAAGGTCATTGTTGCGGACAAGATCAGTGAACGCGGGATTGAACTGCTGAAGCAGACCGGCTGGAAGATCGTATCTACCACCAAGGACAATCTGAATGCGGAGCTGGCGGATGCGGACGCGCTGATTGTGCGCAGCGCCACCAAAGTTACGGCCGCGCTGCTGGATCATGCGCCGCGGCTGCGTGTTGTGGGCCGCGCGGGCGTTGGCGTGGACAATATCGACCTCGACGAAGCCACCAAACGCGGAATCCTGGTGATGAGCACTCCGGGCGGAAGTTCGGTTAGCGTGGCGGAGCACACGTTTGCGCTGCTGCTGGCGCTGGCGCGGCAGTTGCCGAAATTTGATGCGGCGATGCGCGAAGGGAAGTGGGAGAAATCGTCGTCGGGGGCGGAAGTGCGCGGGAAGACGCTGGGCTTGATTGGGCTCGGGCGGATTGGCAGCGAAGTGGCCACGCGCGCAGATGGATTTGAGATGCGCGTGATCGGCTACGATCCGTTTATCAGCGAGGCGGCGGCGCGGGAATTCTCCGTGGAGCTTGTGCCGCTGGAGAAGCTCTACGCCGAAAGTGACTTCATCTCTCTGCATACGGCGGTGAGTCCGCAGACGAAGGACATGATCAACGCCTCGACGATTGCGAAGATGAAGAAGGGCGTCCGGATTGTGAACGCGGCTCGCGGGGAATTGATTAATGAGGCTGAGCTTGCGGCGGCGATCAAGAGCGGGCATGTGGCTGGTGCGGCGCTGGACGTGTTTGTGGAAGAGCCGCCGAAGAATTGCCCGCTGATCGGCTTGCCAAACGTGATTACGACACCGCACGTTGCGGGTTCAACCGCGGAGGCGCAGGAAGAGTTGGGGACGCAGGTGGCGGTGCAGGTGCGGGATTATCTGGTGGAAGGCATCATCCGCAACGCGGTGAATCTGCCGGCGCTTTCGCCGGAGCAGTACCGGCGCGTGCGGCCGTACCTGGCGCTGGCGGAGCGGCTGGGCTCGCTGGTTTCGCAGGCGGCGGAGACGCGGCCCGCGCGAATTCGGATTCGTTACGCCGGGGAAGTGGCGGAAGTTGGCACGCACCTTTTGCGCAGCGCCGTGCTGGCGGGGATGCTGAACGCGATTCTGGATGAGAAGGTGAACGTGGTGAACGCGCCTGCGGTTGCAGCGGCGCGCGGGCTGACCGTCGAAGAGGAAACGCGGCGACGCGAGCATGGCTTCCCGAACACGCTGGAAGTAGCGGCACTGCCGGACAAGTCCGGCGCTCACGGTTTTACCGCCGAGGGAACTGTGCTGCACGATGGATCGCCGCGCGTGCTGCAGATCGATGGGATTCCGCTGGAAGCGCAACTGGATGGCACCGTGCTTTTCCTTCGCAACCAGGATCAACCCGGCGTGATCGGCCACGTGGGGAGCACGCTTGGAAAACATGGCGTGAATATCGCGACGTTTGCGTTGGGCCGCCGCGATTCCGCTCCCGGGGCGGAAGCTATTTCGCTGATACGGCTGGATGGCGACGTCTCCGACTCGATTCTGGAGCCGGTGCGCCAGCACGCGGCGATCACCCAGGCTCGACTGATCCATCTCGGCAAGGCGTAGGCAGACTCGAACACGCCGAACCTTATTTCCAGCGGCCTAATAGGTCACTCCGGCAATATTGGTTGTGCAGGAATCATGCTCAGGGGTGATCAGAACATGAGACCCCGGAGAAGGCAGGAAATTCCTTCGCTGGCCGGGCCTCTTAATCCTGTGCTATTCTGAAGGTCTCGGCGGGTGGTTTTCTGCCCGCGTTCTGCTTTACTGTCGGGGCGTAGCGCAGCCTGGCTAGCGCGCCTGGTTCGGGACCAGGAGGTCGAAGGTTCAAATCCTTTCGCCCCGACCATTCTTCTTCAACCCAATCAAACAGGTACAGCAACTTCTTGTTTAGCCACAACTTCGATTTTAGGTTCGTTAGGTTCAATTGAAGCTAATGAAGCCAGAACATCGAAGCCCACTCCACAGCGGTTCGCCACATCCTTGCGGAACGCCATTGTCATTTTTAATCTGGTCGTAGCGTCCCGACATGCCCTCGTCGCCTCATCCAAGCCAGAAGTACAGAGTACTTTGCGGGCAGTTGGTGAAGTTATGGAGGAACGTGTCACGGAACCGGCGAAATGCGTGGTTACCGGCCTTCTCGAACCCGACCGCCGCAAGAGCGGGTTGCGGACGACGTCCCCATCCCGCCGATGCCCCAGCCTGCTGACATACGCGCTAGCGCTTGGAGATTTGGTTCGTCTGCGCGGGATTCTCGGTTGGCGTGTAGTCTCCGAATTCTTCGGTCCGGATATCGTCTTCGCTCACGTCCAGGGAACGGAGCAGGTCTGTCATCGAGGTGACCATTCCTGACGGCCCCGCTACATAGAAGACCGGTCTGTTGAGCCCAGTCAAGTAACGCGAGAGCAGTTGCCGATTGATATGACCTACTTCGTAGCGCCAGGCCGAATACGTCAGCCGGGTGATTGTTGGGATGAGGGTGAAGCGGGGATGTTGCATGGTTAAAGCTTCCAATTCCTCCAGAAACGCCGCGTCTACCGCCTCGCGGTTCGAATAGAATAAATATAAGTTGTGGGGCATCCGCTCCTGTGCGGCCCAGTCCAGAATGCTGCGGACCGGCGTAATGCCGATGCCACCCGCAAGAAATACCGCCGGCTTGGCAGACTCCTTATGTAAGGTAAACGATCCTCTTGGGCGGCTGACTCTAAACTTGGTCCCAAGGGCAGCGGACATCAGAGCAGTCTTAAAACTAGTCTCCCGCATGCGCATCGCAATCATGACCAAGCCTTTGTCATGAGGAGAATTTGCAAGGGAAAAGGTACGCAAATTGTCGCTTTCGTCTCCAGCGGATGGGCGCAGGAAGGCAAAGTCGGCGTGTTGGCCGGCTCGGAAGTCATAATCGCTCCCATTCGTGTCAAACCAAAACGTCATCGTGCCTCTGGCGATTCTTTGTCGATCCACTAAAGTCATTTGATAGTCAGCCACGATTTTCTCCTTGCCTGAGCATCATCACTGCCCGTTAAGGGCATTGGCGGCATTTCCACTCAGGTAGACCAGATTCCTTAACTTCACATTCCGACTCCAAACGGAAGGACTGCCAAGCTGCCAAATGCGGGTGGCCGAAGAAGCGGAGCGTTCCTAGAGAACCGCTCAGTCTCCTCCCGCACTTTCCTCGGGAGAATTCCCGGCCGCCCCAACCACCGGGCATGAAGCGAATTCCCGCCACGATTCGCGCCCCTTTAACAGCGCATTGGAATCATTTCTTTTCAGAAGGATTACACTTTGCATCTTTGCATGACCGGCAATTTGCCCCGGCTCCGTAACGCACACGTATATTCCAGAGGACCTCTGGTCGAGAACCTTGATCGACAACTTCCTCGTGCCACCCGCCGCTTGGATGATGGTTTCCGTCTCATCCATTCCCTGCGCCGAAAATCCGTAATCCGCAAAAGTTTTCTTTCCTTTCTCCTTCTTCGGCCGGATTGCCGCCGGCAGCGAAGTGACGTCCAGCTTCTCGACGATAAACTCCGCCACTCTTTCTTTGGGGTACACATCCTTGTCCCCTGCCACCGTTATCGGCGCGTAGGACAGCGCTGCGAGCGCCATCACGACTTTGATTTTCATTTCTATTCTCCTTTTCTTCCTATAGGCGTCCCCCGCTTGTTTTTTTCTGCGAGGGCCGCCCGAGTTTCTGTTTTTACAGGTCTCGCTGCGGCCTCAACCAATGCCGCCAGAAAACCCCATGGTTCAGCCGTTTCGGAAAACGCCTATCCTGGCCCATTCACTCCGCTGAGAAATCCACCCAGGTGGCCAGTCACGGTCAGAATTGCCACTGCCACGGCTTCGATCGGCAGACGGTATCCGGGAAGAACTGCACCTCGCTTGCCCTTCGTTCTCAAGTGAATCAGCCACACGATCCAGATCAGCAGGCTTGACACGACACCGAACACCAAATGGGTCAACAGGATGCCTTTGAGCCGCTGCCCTTCGAGTTCCCATTGCCAGGCGAGAATTCCCGTGATTAGTACAGGGATGGTTGCGACCGCTGCGGCGAACAAATTGCAATAGGCCGCCGCGGCCAGCACACGCCGCCTTGTCCGATACGCAAGAAAATCGAAGAGCACGCCAATGATGAACAACGCGATCGGGAAATGAATCAGCACGACGTGTTGCGCGTGTTTCGCGAAAATCACCGATTTAATGTCAAACGGGTGCAAGGATTCTCCTCAACTTAAATAGATCGCTTTTCTTCACGGACAAGCTTTTCTCCTGGCGCTCTACATCCGCCGTTCCGGGCTTCGCGGGAATTTCACGCCCTTCGTCTATCCAAGACCGACTCACCAGCTGATTTATTCCGGTCCGGCGGACAGTCGGGAAGTGCTGCCGCCCTTCCCTGGCAAGCAGCGACAGAGAATAAAATCGGGCCGGAAGCGGTTCCTACCAATGAGGCTTTAGTGTTCAGGGGTGAATTGTGAGTGAGTTGGAGCTCGAAGATCGGGAGCGCTTTGAGCAACTGGTGCTGCCGTACGTCGACGCCGCTTTCAACCTCGCGCGTTGGCTTTTGCGCGGGCGCGCTGATGCCGAGGACGTCGCTCAAGAAGCACTGCTCCGGGCGTGCCGTTTCTTCCGCGGCTTTCATGGCGGAGATGCGCGCGCCTGGCTCCTGCAGATCGTGCGTAACACTTGCTACACCTGGCTGGAGAAGAATCGATCTATGGAACTAAGCACAGAATTCAACGAAGAGATACACCTGCAGGATTGCGCCACGCCCGAAACCCTTGCCATTGCTAGTGACGATCGGGCACGTCTCACCCATGCCCTCGAGACTTTGCCGCCGCGTTTCCGCGAAGTCCTTGTCCTTAGGGAACTCGAAGGCTGTTCCTACAAAGAGATTGCAGCGATCACCTCGCTTCCCATTGGCACTGTCATGTCTTCGCTCTCGCGTGCCCGCCGCGAGTTGCATTCCGCGCTGGCAAATCCCGCCCAGAAAGGGGCTGTCCGTGAAGTGTGAATTTGCTGACTCTTTGCTCCAGGGCTATTTTGACGGTGAACTAAATGATCGCAGGGCTGCCGAGTTCGAGCGTCACCTGGCACATTGCGACCGCTGCGCGACTGAGCTCGTGGACCTGGATTGGTTGAGCGGAAGATTGCAGCTTACCCCAATCTATGAGTCTGCCCCCGCTTCGCTGCGGCGGACAATTAACACACACCTTCACCCTATTGCGCGAACCCGTACCGCGTCGCAGCCTCTCTTTTGGCAATGGCTGGCCGCCGCGGCGGCGCTGCTTTTCATCGCCTTTATATTGTGGAAAGTGAGTCCCGAGCTTCGCAGTGACGATTACCGGGCCGAACTTGCCGACGAAATTGTCGACGCGCATCTGCGCTCACTGCAGACGGGCCACATGACCGAAATCGCTTCCAACGATGAACGTGTCGTCAAAGGATGGTTCGATGCCAAACTCACATTCTCTCTCCCGGTCCGTGATTTCGCGGCGTCCGGTTTCGCGCTGAACGGCGGGCGCCTGGATGTTGTTGAAGGCCGCACGGTCGCCGTGCTCGTCTACGAGCACAATCGCCGTCCAATCAACGTATTCGTCTGGCCCACCCGAGAACCGGACACCTCACCGCACACGGGATCCCGCCAAGGCTTCCAATGGGTTGATTGGCGCCAGGACAAAAGGGAAATTTGCGTGGTCTCCGACACATCTCGGGATGATCTTCAGCAGCTCAACCGGCTGATGTCCGAGTAGCCACAATGCCGTTGGGCTATGCAATTTACCTGGGCAGGCCACTGGCTACGAGCGCCGCAGTGAATCGATTTGAACTATTGGCGCAGGGCGAGCTCGCCGAACTCTCGCCGCAAGGAATTCCACACCATGAGTGGAATCGTACCTTTTCCTCCGAAATTTTCCAGCTCAGTGGCTGAGACCGATGCGGCGCACAAGCTCCTGGAACCGCGGATCGGAGCGGAGGGGATCGAAACCTGGTCGCAGGAGGACACCCGGATTAAATCGTTCTTCATAACCTTTTTCGAGCCAGGTCATTGCTTGGTTCTTATCACCGAGCGCTGCATAGAACACGGCAATTTCCGAGGCATGAGAATAGCCGGGGCTCGAGCCTTTCTTCAGGTCGTCCAGCAGCTTTGCCGCTTCGCTCTTTTTGCCGGATGCAGCGTAGGCGCGAGCAAGATTAGCCAGGCATGTTGGGCTGCCCGCGGAAAGCTGTACCGCCTTCTGCAATTCTGTGATCGCCTCATCGCGCATCTGTTTTTGGAGGTACGCCTGACCCAGCTGGTTATGCGCGAGAGCAAAATTAGGATCCATCTCGATCGTCTTGCGGCTCTGGCGTATCGATTCGTCATAAGAACGAGCAAGGAGCAGCAGCTCCGCCAGGTCGGCGTTGATAATAAGAGAAAGTGGATCCAGGTTTTTCGCTTTTTCCATTTCCACGATGGCTTCGTCATACCGGCCCATTAGACTCAAATGCCATGCATACCAATGATGTGCGGTCGCGTAGCCCGGGCTCAGTTCTATGGCCTGCTGAAATTCCTTTTCGGCGGCGGGAAAATCCCAGTCGAAGCCGTCCAGGCAGAAGGCAAGAGAGTTGTGCGCTTCGCCAAGCGAGCTGTCCAATTCCAATGCTTTGGTCGCCGCGGCCTTCGCTCTGGGGAGCGCCTCCTTGGGCGTCATCACGGCATACTGCCAGTCTCCCAGCAGCGCGTAGGTATCCGCCAAGCCAGAATAAGATTGGGCGTATCTCGGATCCTCGTCGATCGCCTGGTTGAAATAAGCCAAAGCAACTTTCAAGCTATCCGCGGTTCGTTTATTCCAGAAATAGCGCCCCTTAAGATAGGACTCGTAGGCTTGTGGATTCACAACCCGCACGCTTTTCAGTGCAGCGCGTTCCTGTGAATTCAGATTGATCCGAATTTGATCAGCAATCGCTTGTGCCACCTGGTTCTGGAGCGCCAGGGTGTCCCGCAGTTGACCTTCATAACTCCGGGACCATAAGTGCTTGTCCGTCGCGGCTTCGATCAGCTGCGCCGTAATCCGGACCTGGTCTCCGGAACGAAGCACAGTCCCTTCCACCACGGCGTCCACGCCCAACTCGCGAGCGATCTCCGGCAGTGGCTTACGCGCGCGCTTATACGCCATCACGGAGGTACGCGAAATCACGCGCAACGCCCTGATTTGGCCGAGATCCGAAATCAACTCGTCCGTCATGCCATCCGCGAAGTAATCCTGAGACGCATCACTCGAGAGGCTCTCGAGTGGAAGGACAGCCAGAGAGCGAATGAGAGGAGTCGGATGTTTCCAGGAATAAAGTTTCCAAGTGCCGAAAGATACCGCCACCAGCAGCGCCACGATCGCGGGGATCTTCCACGGGACGGGAGGAGGGACAGATTTGGGCGTTGGTGGTTTGCCGGGGGGATCCAGGCGTTCATGAGTTTCTGCGCTGGGATGAGGCTGAGTGGCGGGAGCCAGACCGCGAATCGGTGCTGCATCGGCAACTCTGACCTCTGCAAGAAAGCGATAGCCGCGTCGAGAGACAGTTTCAACAAAGCGGGGACTCTCGGCGGAGTCGCCCAAGGCCTCGCGGATTTTGTTGATCGTCTTGTTGAGCCCGTGGTCGAAATCCACGAAAGTGTCCGCGGGCCAGAGTTTTTTCTGAAGTTCCTCGCGAGTTACGACCTCGCCGGGATGCTCAAGAAGCGTCGCCAGGACTTGGAAGGGTTGTTCCTGAAGGCGGACTCGCATGCCGTGCTTGCGCAATTCGCCAGCACGAAGATCCAGCTCGAAAACCCCAAAACGAAGCCGCCCGCGATCCTTTTGGTCTTCTTCCATTGAGGATTACCGCACGCGCACCGAAGTTTACCACCTTTGCAGCTTCCGGGGACTTTGGGAAGGGACAACTCGAGCTAAGCATCGTATCAACTGCAATTTAGCAGGGGACCCGCTTTCCCGCGAGGAAGGACTGCCTGTCCATTGTCATTTCCTCGGCGCGGGCTCAATCTCGCCCGCATCGCTTCAAGCTCTTTCCGAGGCGGGGTTTGCGATTGCCCACGAGGTTCCGGGGCAATAAGAGGTGACTTATGGTTCGGGTAACAGCGATCCGATGCAGTCAATGCCAACAGCCCATTGCCCCGGGCGAAAACTTCGTCAGCTTTAAAATTCCCGGGAAAGAATCCTACCAGTTCTTCCATCGCCGGTTGCCCGTCCTAGACTGCTGGGAGGGTCACCTCAAGAAGGGCAAGTGAGGCTTCGCGTTCTCGGCGCGTGTGTGCCGGAGCCTGTCCAGCGATGAAGCCTTACTAACCATTCGAATTCCGATTGCCAGCAACAATGAGAAATTGCGAGCAAGTCACTTCCCGGAGGCGGCGATGAACACGCAGAATTGGCCCGGCAGTTTTGAGCAGGTTGCCCTGCCGCATCTTGACGCAGCTTACAATCTTGCGCGCTGGCTCACGGGCAATGAGCCCGACGCTCAGGACGTTGTCCAGGAAGCATACTTGCGCGCTTTCCGACATTTCTCCGACTTCCGCGGAGGTAATGCGCGCGCCTGGCTCCTGAAGATTGTCCGCAATACCTGCTTCAGCTGGTTGCGCGTAAACCGGCCGCTGCGGGACGCAGCGGAATTTGACGAAAATCTTTTCGCTCCTGATGTTTCTTCTCTCAACCCGGAAGAAGTTGTGCTCCAGAACATCAGCGGCACTGTAGTACGAGACGCGCTACAGAAGCTTCCGGAGAATTTTCGGGAAGTAATCATTCTTCGCGAACTTGAAGGGCTGTCCTACCGGGAGATCGCGGATATCACCGGCATGCCAGCAGGCACTGTGATGTCGAGCTTATCGCGTGCACGGGGCCGCCTTCGTCAGGTTCTGACAACGTCAATGAGCGAAGCTTCCTTGCCAAGTTCGCGACAAATAACGGTTGGGAGCACATGAAGATAAGGGACCAATCCGAGTCGACTCAAAAAAAAACGGCCATATCTTAAAGACTGAAATACTCACAATCCTATTCCCGCTCCTTAAGCCATGCAGGATCGGGGAATTATTGAGGGGCTCGCGCAGTCTTGCACAGTGTAGACAATGAAATATCGCGCCATTCAAATCGGCATCGAACCTTAAGGACGGAAGTCATGCCAGTGACTGCAAATACCTCATACGCAACGTTAGCAATTGAATCCCTGGCGAAGCCTGCGGTTGGGAAGCGGCGTCGCCCGGTGTGGAGCGCTCGGCGTGGCACGGAATGCCTTTCGAAGGAGGCCGTGCCGCAACTTTCTTCCCAGGCCAGCGATAAAGAAAACGAGGCGGAGATCATTCAGCGAGCAGCCGGAGGCGATCCGGCCGCGTTTGAATGCCTCTATCGATCGCACTGCAAGCGAGTGTATGCAGTATGCCTCCGCATGGTTGCAGACACGGCCGAAGCTGAAGATCTGACTCAAGAAGCCTTCCTGCTGTTGTTTCGCAAAATTCACACGTTTCGCGGCGAATCCGCATTCTCCACCTGGCTGCACAGATTGGTGGTCAACACGGTGCTGATGCACCTGCGCAAGAAGTCATTACCTGTAGTCTCGATGGAAACGGGTCCCGCTCCGGATGGCGAAGCCACCCCGTTGAGTGTTGAAATCGCCGCTGCCGACTTGTTACTGGAGGGGTCGATTGATCGAATCAATCTCCGCCGCTGCGTCGCGCAGTTGCCGGCGGGCTCACGTGCAATATTTGTCTTGCACGATGTCCAGGGGTACCAACATCGTGAGATCGCAGAGATTCTGGGACGCTCGGTGGGCGTTTCGAAGTCGCAATTGCACAAGGCTCGAAAGCGGTTGCGCGAATTGCTGCATGAAATTCAGCGGGAGAAGTACCGCGAAAAGCGCGTGGCCGCGCAGAAGACACTCTGCCCGGATGAGGGCTGAGTTCGAGACTAGTGGAGAGGAAAAGCGGCTGATCGCACGGTACAAGGCAAGACCTTTAAGCCCATCATTCAAGAGGGATTGCTTCTCCGCGGTCCCCGCCAACGCCAAAACCCCCTCTCAGTGCCTTGGCAGGAGATTCCCAGGAATTGGGACTAACCAGTAGAAAACTGGATTTATTAGCTGAATCTGCGTATTCAGGGAATATTTTCTTCCGCTTCGCGGTTACGTACTGGTGAGAGGCCGCGACCTGGCATTCGTCACAGTCTCCAACCATTCAGCTGTGCGAGCGCCATGGGAGAAAATCCTTCATGTTGAACCGTTATCTTCAACTAGCATTTTTGGGCTCCGCCGTTTTGTTACAGGCAGGGGGCTCATACATCGTCTCGGCAAAAACCACGCATCAGGGTCCGCAAGATTCCTCCGCTCAGCAAGTCAACCCAATTGTGCAGTGGAATAGAACGCTTCTGGTGATTGTGCGGACGCCCGGAGCGCAATCAGCCACGGTCCACCCGACCCGCAGCTTTGCGATCATGCACGCGGCGATTTATGACGCAGTGAATGCGATTGACCGGAAACACCGGCCATATCTTGTGCGCCTTTCCAGCGTGCCGCGGGACGCTTCTCAAGAAGCAGCGGCAGCGGCCGCGGGGCACGAAGTCCTTGTCGCGCTGTATCCGGCATTCAAGACCACGCTCGACGCCCAACTGCAGCAATCGCTCGCGCTGATTCCGGATAGCAAGGGCAAGACGGAAGGCGTCCTGATAGGACAGGACGTCGCGGATCGCATTCTGGCTGCGCGAAGCAACGACGGCTCAAACGCCCCGCCGATTCCCTATGTTTTCGGGGCTGCCCCAGGCGATTATCAATCAACACCTCCGAACTTTGCTCCTCAACCGCAATTCACAAATTGGTCGCACGTGACTCCCTTTGCGCTGGAACGTGCCAATCAGTTTCGTCCGGGCCCTCCTCCTGCGCTGGCGAGCGGTGCGTACAGTGATGCATTCAACCAGATCAAATCCCTTGGAATCGCCAACAGCACGACCGCGACGGCCGATGAGGCGTTGACCGGGCGCTTCTGGAATGGCGCCATTCAAAACTATTGGAATGAGATCGCGCAAACGCTGTCACAGGCGCGCGGTTTGTCGACGGCACAAAATGCCCGTTTGTTTGCCCTGCTTAATTTGAGTTTTGCAGATGACGTGATCGCGTTTTATGACGCCAAATACACCTACAATTTCTGGCGGCCAGTGACCGCCATTCGGGCCGCTGATCCCGGAATCAATCCTGAAACGGTGGCTGATCCGAATTGGTTGCCGGAAGTCGGCAAAACGACTCCCGACCCATCGTATCCAGGGGCTCACGGCGTAATAAGCGCTTCCGCGGCAGAGGTGCTGATTTCCTTCTTCGAGAGGGACCATGCAGAGTTCAACGTTACGTCTGAGGTTCTTCCGGGAGTCCAACGCTCCTTCACAAGCATCTCCGCTGCCGCCGAAGAGGCAACGCTAAGCCGCATCTTCGGAGGACAACATTTCCGAACTGACCTGACTGCTGGCCAACGCCTGGGCCGCGAAGTAGCCGACTTTGTCGTGGATAACTTTTTGGCTCCGGGGCAGCCGAAAGACGAATCCGACGGCAGGTAATCGGACCGGTCACGACGCGTTTGATCCTTATTCGCCTTCACTCCGCGCTCATAAGCTCATATGAAACAGAAACGGAAAGGAGGATGTCCTAGATTGCGGCGGAGCGGGGGTGCTCTTTGAGCGAGGCTACCCACTGATGGTTATGTTCTTTGCCACTAAGCATTGCCGCCGGCTTTCAGAAATTTGACTTTGCTGGAACACGGGACTTTGGCGCGCAAATGAGTTCGGCGTGGTTCAGCAGTAGGCCTGACGCGAACGATTCGAATTCAAAACTTTTTTTAAAAAGGGAGAAGCGATGAAGAAGTCAGAAAATAATATGCAGCGTGGAACAAACCGGCGCAAATTCCTGACAAACGGAATGGTGGCAGCGGGGGCCGCGACAATGGGCGCCTCTCTATTGCCAGGCGCCTCGGCGGCTTTTAGCGGAGATGAGGATCGCGCACCACTCACAAAGGGCGATATCGCAATCCTGACCTTCCTGAGCGCACTGGAGCAGGTCGAAGCCGATCTGTGGATTCAGTACGCCGAACTCGGCGGAGCAACAAATCAGGGCCTCTCTCCGATCGATTTGCCGTTTACCGGCGGGCTCGCACCAGACTACATCACGGGGCTTTTGGTACTCGACGGTGATATGCCGCAATACATCAGCGACAACACTGATGATGAAATCAGCCACCACAGATTTCTCAACAACTACCTGGAGTCGAAAGGTGCAAAACAGATCGACCTGAGCCGCTTTGCGATTCTGGCACCGAGCCGAGTCACAGGAGTTCCCCAAAAAGGGCGCCTCACCAACTTGAAGCAATTGACCATCGACACCAGCTGGTGGACGCGGTATCGCAGCGAAACCACAAACCCGGACTTTGGTGGAACTTTCGAGAATGCAGTTCCCGACCTCGCCAAGGGACAGCATCCGGCCATTCCCCTGAGCGATGCCGACCTGGGCGTGGATGGTAGCGGGAACATCTCTAACCATCTCCAGGCGATTGCCAACACCGCGGGATTCCACTTCGCGTTCATCGAGCAAGGTGGCAGCAGCTTGTACCCGGCGCTGGCTCAAAAAGTGACCAATCTCGAGGTTCTGCGGATTCTGCTCAGCATTGGCGGGAGCGAGATCATGCACTTCCAGACCTGGCACGACAAGGCTGGCAACGCGACCAACATCACCGACGGCAACCTGACGTTCCCTAATCTCAATGCCGGCGTGGATCCCAACAACGGGGCCAGCGGCACTAACATCGCAGATGAGTTCCAGACCAACCTGATCATGCCCGAACCGACTCTGTTTCTGAACCAAAAGTTGGGGCCGGTCTCCATCATTCGCCCAACGTCCACCCAGCAGGGCGGCGCAGTAGCCTCCGTCGTCAGCTTTGCGGAGGATGGCCTGTTTCTCGACCCGTCGACAAACAAAAATACAGGGATCGTGGATGCACTGATGCGTCTGGCGGAAGAAGCGGACGAGGCGCGCCGCCAGTTCTAAAGAAGCTCACGTAACCGTGAGCCCCACCTGACGCGCTCGATCGCGGATAGATGGGGATGCCAACGAACTGGGATGGACAGGCCAGATTGCGAACCATTCGGCCTTGATCTGGGGGGGCCGATACTCCCGTAATCTGCTCGCCCATCCCGGTCCAATTTTTTTGCAGCGGCCGTTTCCAGACAGAATGGTTGTCCGTTGAATTACGGAAGCAAAAGTTGCCGCCGCAAAATCAAGAATTTTATTATCCGTGAGGCTTAGAGGATCTATGAAAAAAATTGTTAACCATTCGCTGCTGTTTGTAGCTGCTGCGACAATGCTGGCACTCGGTACATTTCTCTCGCTGCCCGGGTCCATTCGTGCAACGAGCCAGGATGTGCAGATCATTGAGATCACGGCGAAGAAGTACGAGTACTCAAATTCGCCAATTCATGTGAAGGCTGGCACAAAGGTTCAACTGAAAATCAGCGCGATCGACCACGATCACGGTTTCAAGATTGGCAATGTTCCTGACGGCGCCTCGTCCAACGACAAACCCGGGCTAGTTTTCGCATCGGATCAGGAATGCTGGCAGCTCAAGAATGGCGAAACGACCATGATTGAGTTCGTTGCCCAAACTCCGGGGACTTATTCGTTTAAGTGCTGCCATACCTGCGGTCTTGGCCACAAAGGGATGAAGGGTCAGATTATTGTCGAGCGATAAGCGGATCCATTCCAAGAGTGTGCCAAATGCTTGAATGCGTCGACTGGAGTTTAGGTCTCTATTCGACGCCAAGACGACTGAGGATTTTTAAACTACGGTTCGGGACCAGGAGGTCGAATGTTCAAATCCTTCGCCCCGACCAAATTTCCCTCCTTGGATTCAACTACTCACTACTCCGGCCGGTGACGAAGAAAGCGTACTCGGGTGAACTTCGGATGCGAACGTGTCACCCCCGCGTGGGAAAATGTTCCAAACCGGACAGACGCAACGCAGAGAATCGGGTATTAATCAGGTGACGAACGGTTGCGGCCAACCGATTCTTAGGGAGCAATGAGTGGCAATCGAAAATTCAGCCGCGGGCAGATCAGGTGTTCATCACCAGACGTTGGGTGTCTGCTGGATCGTGTATGGGATATTCCGCTTGATCTTGGGAATTTGTCTGCTGGTGTATAGCGGGACGGCGACGGTGATGTTTGGGGCGTTGCTGGGCCGCGTGCCGGATGCATTCAGCTTGATGGCGGATTTCCACTTCATTTATGCAGTCATCGTAATGCTGTCGTTTTTGTGCGCCCTCCTCGGAATAGTTGCGGGCGTCGCACTTCTTGCAAATCAAGCGTCGGCACGTAAGCTGGCGCTGGCTGCGGCGATTCTTTCGGTTTCCGAAATTCCGTTCGGGACCACACTGGGAATCTTTACCCTCATTGCGTTACTTCCGGCTCGCGGCAGCTTTGCGTCCGCCCGCGCTTGAACCGAGTTTTGCCAGGTTGCTGATAAGAAGGTGGTTGAGCGCGCATCCTCCGGTAATTTAAGTTTCATCTAATCCTACCTCCCTGCAGGAATCCACGATCGCGGTTTTTTTCCGATTTCTTTCCGAACGTGCACAACAGCACAGTATTGAGCGTTAGGAAGCCGGATACTTGGTCTCCAGACTCTAGAAGGAGACATATGTTCAAGATTTCGAGTATCACTCTAATCGCGGTAATGGCGCTTGATGTTTCCGCGCAAGCGCAGACCGAGTCGCAAGTACGGGAAGACTCCCGCAAACATCCAACGGAATATCGGATGAATGTGGTGAGCCGGACGACACAGGCGGTCAGCTACAAGCACCGCAGTGGCGCCACAAAGATTGATTTCCAGGGCACGGACTTGATGCCCGGCGGAGCAGGCGAGGCCAAAGTTGAGAGCAAGCGCGGCGCATTGGAGATCGAGGTTGAATTCTCCGGGCTGGGCAGGCCCACGAGTTTCGGCAATGAGTACCTGACGTACGTGTTGTGGGCGATTTCGCCGGAAGGCCGGCCGGTAAACATTGGTGAAGTGCTGGTGGGCGAAAACCACCGCAGCAAGCTGGATGTGACGACGGACCTGCAGGCTTTCGCGCTGATCGTAACCGCGGAACCTTATTATGCGGTGCGGCGCCCCAGCAATGTGGTGGTGCTTGAAAACTCCGTGCGGCGGGATACCGCCGGTGGCACCGAGTTTGTCGACGCCAAGTATGAATTGATCGATCGCGGCGGCTACATACCCACGGGCTACACGTTTGATCCCGTGATTATCAGCGCCCGATTGCCGCTGGAATTTTACGAAGCGCGCAACGCCGTGCGCATCGCGAAGTCCGCGAACGCCGATCGCTATGCGTCCGAGAGTTATGAAAAGGCCGTTCGCCAGATGAACGATGCGGATGCAATGGCCTCGACCAAGCATGAAAACCGGAAAGCGTTGATTTCGATGTCGCGCGAAGTTGTGCAGACGGCGGAGGACGCGCGGGAAATCTCCGTGAAGCACATGGACGAGGAACGCGCCGAGGGTGAACGCCGGGCCGGACGAGGACGTGAGGCCGCGGCAAACGATCGCGCGGATGACGAATCCCAACGCCGTGCCAATGCCGAAGCCGCCAGCGCCCAGGCCGATCACGAGCGCAACGAAGCCAATCGCCAGAATAACAATGCGCAGGCTGCTGCGCAGCTATCGGCGGAAGCGCAGGCCGATGCCGAGAGAGACCGCAACCGCGCCCAGCAGGGGCAACAAGCAGCGGAAGCCGATTCCGACCGGAATCGCGCCGCAGCCGCCTCCTCCGATGCGCAGCTTCAGCAAGCTGTGCGTGAGCGCGAGGAGCTTCGCGCTAACCTGCTAAAGCAATTCAACCTGATCCTGGAAACGCGCGACACTGCGCGCGGCCTGGTGGTCAATATGTCGGACGTGCTGTTTGATTCCGGAAAATATACGCTTCGCCCGCTGGCACGCGAGAAGCTGGCCAAAATATCCGGCATCGTGCTCGCCTATCCTTCGCTGCGGCTTGCGGTTGAAGGAAATACCGACAGCGTTGGAACGGAACTTTACAACCAGGAACTTTCGGAACAGCGCGCCGAAGGTGTCCGCACCTACCTGACCCAGCAAGGCATTCCGGAAACATCGACGACGGCGCATGGTTTCGGCAAGACGCGACCCATCGCATCGAACGACACTTCCGAAGGCCGCCAGCAGAATCGCCGAGTGGAATTGATCGTCTCCGGCGAAGTGATCGGCACCACAATCGGTACGATTGTGCTGCAACCGATCGCGACAGCAACGACTCCGCAGTAATCCTACCCTGACCAAAAGGGCCGGCTCAGATCCTGAGCCGGCTCCTTTTCTATTTATGGGGTTCTCCCAGGTCTGACCAAGACGCTCAGTTTGTGCGGAAATGCGCGGGGATAGCTGATTCCAGAAACCAGAAGCAAAACTGGTGTCGCTTACGGAGATTCGTGCGCGGCAAATCCAAAGACACGGAGCGAATCCGCATGGGCAGATTGCGGATGCGGACAGCGATCCAAGCAAGCGAGGATCGCTTCGGTGACGGGTTTCGTCTCCATGGGCCCGCGAACCGGGATACAAACAACGCCAGTCGCCCTGACCGGAAAGTCATTTCCTCCCGGGAACAGGGCATCACCAATGAAGATCATTTCTTGCAGGGTAATTCCGAGCAGGTCTCGAAGCTTCCGGATTCCATAGGCTTTGTCGATGCCGGATTTGGTGACGTCAATGGAGGTCGAGCCGCCGAGCCGGACAGAAAACCCCGGGAGTAGTGGATCGAGGATGGCCTTGATTTGCTTGCGTTTGTTGAAATCGGGATCCCACTTGTTCTTTTCTTCCAAGGGGGCCTGCTGACCAAGCGCGGAGTATGTTATCTGGCTGCCACGGTCTTCAATGGGTTCTCCCCAGAGCTTTTCGACGTTGAAACCTGCTGTTTCGAGCGCCTGTTTTAGAGCAGCGATGGTTTTTCGTTTTTCATCGGTGGTGAAATCTTCGGAGTAGATTTTTTTCCAAGCCTCCGCGTATTGGAAGAATTTTGTTCCGCACGTTGGAAGGAGGGAAAGATTTTCCAGAAGCGTGTTCGATGGCAAATTGGAGAGAAGTTGTTTTTCAAATTGCGGCCAGTCGCCTCCGGAAATCACGGCGACTTGCGTAGCGCCGAGGAGAGCATGCAGTAGGGCTGCCATTTCCGCATCCAGCGGGGATTTGCTCTCGGCCAGTGTGCCGTCCAGATCGAACACAATCAGCTTTTTCACTATTCTTCACCTTCGAACGGACAGGAGCCAGCCGATCTCGCGCCGAGAAAGAAGGAACGGCACTATCACTGACTGCTTCTTTTTCCCGCATCAAAAAGTCGTGCGAAGTCAGCGCAGGATGGACTGTCCCTGCTTCCAGCCCGGTTTTCCTCAGGCGGCGATGGTAACTCCGGGGGAAGGGCAACGCTGTTCCTAAAGACACACAGAGACGGAATGTGAAGCTGTTTGATCTGCAAACGGCCGAAAAAAATGCGGCGCAGGGATCCATGATTCCTGCGCCGTGAAACATCCGCAAATATAGGCGTGAGCCGATCCGGATGGTTATGGCTTCTTCGGCACCGAGCCAGGCTTGAAGAGGTCTGAGAGGTCGTTGGCGTTGGCCGCGTCGGCGAGATAGGGGCCCGGCGTGCGGAAGATGTTCTGCATGGTGCGAACATCAGAGGAGTGCGTGAAGGCGACCGGACTGGCGTAGGGAAGGCCGTTCACGTTCGGGTGCGCGCGGTCGGAGATAACGATTTCGCCGACGGTGTGATTGAGGTCGTCGGGGTTGTCGCCCGCAACGCCATCACGTTCGGATTCGTCCCACCAGAGGATGATCACGCCGTGGTTCTTGTAGGCTTCGGAGGCCATGATGACGGGAACGATCTGGGCGAGGAAGTCATCGCCCTGCTTGATGTTGGCCGCATCGCCGGTCAAGCCTTTATATCCGCCCGTGAGCGCCGTGTGCATGTCGTTGTACTGGTTCGGTGTGATCCAGTTGTAGTCGGCGACGGAGTTGTTCGCGAGATCAGTGAAGAACTGTTGCAGCGGCGCGTACTGCGAGGAAAGCGGATTCGCAGGGGTTGAATCGTTGCCGCCGTTGCTATCGGTGAAGAAAACCATCGGATTGTGCTTCGCGGCGTAATTGAACTGGTTGGAGCCGTTGAAGGCGTTGAAATTGCCGGCGGCAAAAATTCCCGAGTGGCTGGTGATCGGCACGGTCCACTGAGCCCGCGGCAGGGGGACATTAGTAAGATTCCCGGAGCCATCGACGGCCAGGTCGATATCTTCCTGGTAGGACTTCCAGGTTTTTCCGGCTCGGGTGAGGAACGTAACGAGGTGCTGATCGGTATTCTGGTTGTTGCCGCTGGAGAAGGGATCCGCGTCGTTCAACACGCCAAAGTTGCTGCCCGCTTCTGCCCAGATGTAGTTTGGTTCGGATGGATGGATGTGCGGATTGTTGCCGCTGGCGGTGGCCAGAACGTTGGTGTAGGCCGTGGCGTAGGCGACTTGTTCGCTGATGTTGACGATGGAGCCGTTAATTACGGCAGTGGCCGTGCCATTCACCAGGCTATTGATGAAGGGCGCGTTGGGGTTCTGATAAATCTGCTGGATACCGCCGGTGAATTGATTGGCCGGTTGGGTCCAATTGTGATTCTCCATCGCAATCACGAATACGGTCTTGACCTGCTGGGCGTGCGAGGGAAAAGCGCCCGCTGCTGCGAAAAGGGCACACACTCCCATCGTGCGGAAAAATCTGGGGTACGTCATCAAAACCTCCAAGGTAGGATTTGCGCGGTCTTCTGTAGTGGACCAGGTCGCATCGTTCGCCTCGAAAGACGAACATTGCGCCTATCTAGAGATAACAGGCGAGCTTTACAGAATGGTGATGGGAGTATTACGGAACGAAGACTTCGGGAAAAACTGTAAATTGCCATCCAAAGGATGGAAGGTTGCGAAGTCGCTAGGTAAGAACCGGGGCTTCGGCGACGCCCGCAAGGCCGAATACGCGCTGGTAGCGTTCGACCTCCGAGCGCGGGCCCAGGGCTTTCTGAAAATTGTCGGAAAGCTTTACGGCGGGGCGGCCGTCGGCGTCATTGAGCTTGCAGACCAGGCTGAGCGGGTTGAAATCCACGCCGCCGTGGGGATTGCAGTTGCGAAAATCGTTGGTCAGCAGAGTGCCCCAGCCGGCGCTGAAACGGATGCGGCGGCCGGGCGTCCATTTTTTTTCGTCGAGAAAATCCCCGGCCTGGCGGAAATCGGCGGGAGTATAGCCGGTGTGAATTTTCCCGGAGAAATGGGCGTGCAGTCCCAGGATAGTGTCGGCGTCGAGGCCGTCGGATGCGATAAACAATTTTTGGCGCGGATCGCGGCCTCGTTTTTCGAGCCAGGAAATGTATTCGTCACCCGCGAGAAACGGGTCCTTGCTGTCGGCGCGCTGGCCGGTCCAGTCGGCGACCCATTCGGGCGCGCTGTTGAAGAACTGCGTGGAGCCGAATGTGTCGGGTAAAAGGATGAGGAGTTCGCCCTGGTAGGTTTTCTGCCACATTTCCAGCAAGCGGTATTGCGCGGTTTTCAATTCATCGTCGTTGCGGGACATCGCGGCGAGGGCCATGGGCAGTTCGTGGGCGTTGGTGCCGATGGCTTCGAGGTCGTGCTGATAGGCGAGGTAGGTGTTGGAAGTGCCGCCGAAGGTGCTGCCGAGGACGTCGCTCATGGCTTTCACGACGTATTCCTGCCAGAGGAAGCTGTGGCGGCGACGGGTTCCGAAATCGCTGAGTCGCAGGCCCGGAGTGCAACCGAGGCGTTCCAATTTTTCCCAGAGTTTTGTTTTGGCGCGAGAATAGAGAATGTCGAGTTCGAATTCGGTGAGGCGTTTCAGGTTGGCGCGAGTTTTCAGTTCGCTGATCGCGGAAAGCGCGTAAATCTCCCACATGGTCGTCTGGGTCCACAGGCCGTGGAAGGAGAGCGAGAACTGGCCGTCATGGACGCTCAGTTCGTAATCGGAAAGGCGGAAGTCGCGCTCGAGCCATTCGAGGAACGCGGGCTCGAAGATGCCGCGGCGGCCGTAGAAGGTGTTGCCCGCGAGCCAGATCAGCTCGGATTTGTGAAATTGCAGTTTTTTCGTTTGTTCGAGTTGTTCGCGCAGTTCGTTGACGTCGATCAGGTCTGCAAGCCGGATTTCGGCGGAGCGATTGAGGAAGGAAAAAGAGGCTTTGGTATTGGGAAACTGTTTCCAGATGAACTGCAGCATCAGCAGTTTGTAAAAATCGGTGTCGAGCAGGGAGCGGGTGATGGGGTCCAACTCCCAGTTATGGTCGTGGGCGCGGCGCGCCAGGTTGATAATCACAATCCCAATACTTTACCTTAGTCGGAAGGAAGTGCGGCAATGGTCTCGCAGGGGACCGCCCCGAGCCGCCGGGAAGTGCTATCCCGCGCTTCCAGTCCGGTTGTACAATCGTGCCATTCACAAATTTGCTGGAACGACAAAGGAGACTCACATGAGGATTCGCGCAATGCTCTGCTTGTCCCCGGCCTTACTGCTGGCCGCCGCTGCCGTATCATTTGCCGGACCGCAAAAAGCCGCGGATGCCGCTCCGGCGAAGGAAGGCATACTCACGGCCGCTGATGTTGGTAATAAATTGCTGCCCGAGAAAGTGTTTTTCCGTGGGCAGATTGCGCCGGTGCAGGCTCGCAACACGGGCGGGGTTCGCTATGCGGACGGATTTATGGTGTTCGCAGGGCTGGTGGACAGTTCCGGCTACTCCACGGGGATCCGGGAGAAGTATCAGGCGTATTTGATCAACGAAGTGCCGGTTGAGATCGGCGGGCAGACGCTGAAGCCAGGTGCATATGGGATTGGATTTCTGGACGGCGGCAAATTTGTGGTGATGGACATTGGCGCGAACAACGTTTTGCAGGCGGCTTCCACAAAAGATGCGGAAATGAAGCGGCCGGTCCCGCTGCAATTCCTGGCCGGGACCGGGGCAGGGAATTACCGGCTGTATCATGGGCGAGATTACGTGGAATTTCACCGGGCGAAGTAATTCTCTGAGTGCTGTGGCTTCGCCACCGCTTTTGATATTCGCGCGTTGAGGTGAAAGTTAAGTTTGGTGCCGAAGTTTGGGCCGTAAAAGCGAGAGCTTCGCTCTCGCACTCAATGGTTCAGCCTTTGATCTGGTTGGTTGCGGCGTCCCATGTCACGCTGGCTTTGCGGAAGTAGGATTCGTTGGCCATGTGGCAGGCGAGGGCGGCGTTGTGGCCGAAGACGGCGTCTTCCACCACGGGCTTTCGGGTTCGCACAGCTTGCAAATAATTCCACATGTGCGGGCGCAGGTCGTCCCATGAATCGCCTTTGTACGTGTAGCCTTCGGCGACGGGTTCCTTGCCGGGCGCCGGATCATTGTCCGCGTGCCATTTTTTGTAATAGGCCTCCTTCATGTCATGCGGGAAGCCATTTGCGTAATAGCTGGGACCGGTGTCTTCGCCGGATTGCGGATAGTAAGCGATCGTCCACTCGGTG
>Ga0210383_10000950_pt1 | contig 26725 bp, 17 predicted proteins | sample IncBWC14OmetaG_FD_160072 | JGI IMG/M metagenome (GOLD analysis project Ga0210383, IMG submission 160072) | Forest soil microbial communities from Barre Woods Harvard Forest LTER site, Petersham, Massachusetts, United States - Inc-BW-C-14-O ... | reverse complement strand
TGAGCAAAGCGGAAAATGTCTATTCTTAATTGTTAGGCTTTGATTTCAGTTGGGTTGACGTTCCGAACGAATCCCACAGACCTGCGAACCTCTTCAAAGCCCTGCTGAAATCGTAGTAGGCTCTTACCCACGCCAATGAATAACCAGGACGCAAGAAAGCTGCGCAGTCTACTGACGCGGAGGCAGTGGACTCCCCTTCTCGAGCAATTGCGGCAGCTGGACGCCGGCATAGCGGCAGATTTTTTCATGAGTGTGCCGTATGACGAGCAACGCGCATTGTTTCACGAAATGCCGATCGACCTCGCTGCGTCACTAATCATTCATTTGCCTTACTACCACGCGTACGTATTGCTGCACTCACGCCCCAGCCAGGAAATGCGGGACATCGTCGAGGCGATGAGTCATGCCGAACGCAGCCATTTTCTGGACGCGCTGCCGGAAGAAGCCTGGCAGTGCCTGATGGATGAACTTGCCGCGGCTGGTTCAGGTGCGCCGTACTGCGCGGTGCCGGGCGCTGAGCCCGGCGAGGTGACAACGGAATTTGCGGCCACTCCAGCCGATGTCGAGCCGATCATTCAGGCCATTCAAATCGAGAAGAGCTACCAGCAGCCCGATGGGCGCCAGATTCAAGTGATCGCTCCCCTGGATTTTTCGGTGGAGCCCGACACCATCATCGCTTTGCTCGGCCCTTCCGGGTCGGGAAAATCCACTCTTCTGAGGATGCTTTCGGGTCTCGCGGCTCCCACCGCCGGAGAAGTCTTGTGGCATGGCAAGCCGATGAGCGAGTCGAGCCCCAACGTGGCGATCGTCTTCCAGAGTTTTGCGCTCTTTCCCTGGCAGACGGTGCTCGAAAATGTGGAAGCGCCGCTTCTGGCGCGCGCCTCCAACCATTTCGAGCGGCATCGCCGGGCGCTGCGCGCGTTGGCCTCCGTCGGATTGCACGGATTTGAATCCGCGTATCCGAAGGAATTGTCCGGCGGCATGAAACAGCGCGTTGGCTTCGCTCGGGCGCTTGCCGTTGAGCCGGAAATTCTTTTCATGGACGAGCCTTTTTCCGCGCTCGATGTGCTCACTGCTGAGAATCTGCGCGGCGAACTGCTGGAATTGTGGATGGCCAAAAAAATTCCCACGCGGACGATTTTCATCGTGACCCATAACATCGAAGAAGCGGTGCTGCTGGCGGATCGTATTATCGTTCTGGGGCGCAATCCTGCCAGAATTCGCGCGGACTTCCGTGTGCCGCTGCAGCATCCACGCGATCGCAAATCCGCCGCATTCGTTCTATATGTGGATTACATCTATAAAGTGATGACGCAGCCGGAACTGCAGCTCGCCCCTCCTTCGAAATCCGGGCACAAGGAAAAAGCCGCTGCGCAAATGCTTCCCCACTCCCGGCCGGGTGGAATCGCGGGCCTGTTGGAGTTGCTGGCCGACCGCGGCGGTGAGGAAGACATGTACCACGTCGCCGAAGAATTACTTCTCGAAGTGGACGACATGCTTCCCATCATCGACGCCGCGACATTACTCGACTTCGCCACAGCGGCTGAAGGTGACGTTCGCATCACCGACAAGGGTCGCGCATACGCCGAAGCAGACATTCCGACGCGGAAACAGCTGTTCCGCGAAGCGGTGCTCGAACATGTCTCGCTGCTGCAGCAAATTCGCGCCGCGCTGGAAAAGAAATCTGATCACACCATGCCCGTCGAGTTTTTTCGCGACTTGCTGGACGAGCGGTTTGCTCAAGTAGAAGTGGATCAGCAGATCGAAACGGCACTGAACTGGGGCCGCTACGCAGAACTTTTCACCTACGATCCTGAGAAGGACACGCTGCACCTCCACCAGCTCGATCACCTGAGCGAAAATTCCGCAGAAAACGCGCCGTCACACTGATGCCGCCACGCCGCCAAGCGACGTCGCCTGGTGTCAGGGCATGGGGAACCATTCCGTCGACCGTTCCCTCCATCCTGCGAGATCTGCCCATTCTCCTGGGAGCGTTGGCGCTTTTTTATGCCGTGCTTTCCATGACGCATTATTGGATGACGCCTATCGGCCCGCCAACGGAGATTCATCTGGAGCCGAGCGCGTTGCCGAGATACGCCATGTATTCGGTGCTTCGCATCGCGGCGGCATACCTGGTGAGCCTCGCGTTTACTCTCGTCTATGGTTACATCGCCGCGTACAACACCCGCGCTGAAAAATTCATGGTTCCGCTTCTGGATACGCTTCAGTCGATTCCCGTTCTCAGTTTCCTTCCCGGCGTAATGTTGGCGATGGTTTCGCTTTTTCCTACTCGCCAGCTGGGTGTAGAGCTCGGATCCATTCTGCTGATCTTTACCGGGCAAGTATGGAACATGACCTTCAGTTTCTATTCTTCGCTGAAAAGTATCCCGCGCGAAATGCGAGAAGTAGCTCAGGTTTATCGCTGGAGCTGGTGGCAGCGATTTACTCAGATGGAACTACCGTACTCGATCATTGGGCTGGTGTGGAATTCAATGATGTCGGTGGCGGGTGGATGGTTTTTCCTAATGGCGTGCGAGATGTTTACGCTGGGAAATCGAGACTTGCGACTGCCGGGTCTGGGCTCGTACCTGCAGACTGCCGCGAACGCCGGGAATACTCGCGCAATCTATCTGGGAATGGCAGTGATGATTGGAATCATCGTTGCGATCGACCAGATAGTTTGGCGGCCCGTGATTGCCTGGGCGGAGAAATTCAAATTCGAACAAGTGGAATCTACAGACGCGCCTCGCTCGGCAGTTCTCAACCTCTTGCGTAGCTCGAGAATGTTGCCATTCATCGCGCGGTTCACCACGCGGCCTGCGGGAGAATTTCTGACGCTGTACTTCGCGCGGCAAGAGGCCGATGCCGGTCCGGTCCGCAAGCCACGCAACCTCCTGCAATGGATAGTCCGAGTGTTGCTCGTTCTGCTGCTAGCTGGCGTTGTGTATGAATTCGGAAAGATGGTTCTGCTGCTCACTCACCTCACTCGCGAGGAACTGGAAAGCATTTTTCTCGGCGCGGGAGCGACATTCCTTCGTGTCGCTTTCGCCCTGTTCCTTGCCGCCCTGTGGACGATTCCCGTTGGAATTATGATCGGCCTCAAACCAAAGCTCTCCGCGATCGCGCAGCCAATCGCCCAGGTTGCCGCGTCTGTTCCTGCGACGGCGCTTTTCCCCATACTATTGTTGCTTCTGATTCGCGCAGGCGGCGGATTGGGAATCGGTTCCATCCTTCTGCTCTTGTTGGGAACACAGTGGTACATACTTTTCAACGTCATTGCCGGGGCCATCGCCATTCCAACCGATTTGAAGGAGGTCTGCTCCATTTTTCGGTTCGGAACGCTGGACCGCTGGCGAGAACTCTTGCTGCCCGGAATTTTTCCGTTCTTAGTGACCGGATTCGTCACCGCGTCGGGCGGCGCTTGGAATGCAAGCATCGTTGCCGAATACTTTAAGTTTCGGGGTCATACGTATCTAACGACGGGTCTGGGTGCGGTGATCAGCAACGCAACGGACAGTGGGAATTTTCGAGTGCTGCTTGCAGCGACAATTTTAATGGCAGTGATGGTAGTCACTATCAACCGGCTGGTTTGGCGGCGACTGTACAACTTGGCTTCCACTCGATACCGGCTGGAAGTTTAACTTCGCTTTATAAACAGGAAATGCAAAACTGATTTTGCGGCTTCGCTGCGCTTTGAGGCGTACGACGAATAGAGTTCCACCGCTTCGATTTCCTCCTGCACTACGGCTGCTGCACCACGAGCGTTAACGGAATCGATCGGGAACCGCCGGCACTCGTTGCGACGAAGGTTACGGTGTAAGTTCCAGGCGGAGTTGTATTCGAAGTCGGTTGGCCGCCGCCCGAGCCGCCGCCGCAGCTCATCAGCGGCATTCCGATTAAAAGCAAGGCGATCAGTACGAGCAAAGTTTTTGCGAGGGTGTATCGGTAGGCCGAACGTTTCCGTCCAGCGCATACTAGCAGCAATAACATGCCCAGGAACGAGATCGTGGCGCTCGTCGTCCCAGGCCGACGAATGATCGCGGCCGCCTGCTGCTGCCGGGTCGTGATCGTGACAACCACGCTGACCGCACCCGCTGTCAAAGTTGCGCTCGGAGGATTCGCAGAGCACATCGCGAATTGCGGGAGACCAGTGCAGCTGAAAGTGACAATTCCGTTGAACCCGCCGACCGGAGTGACGCTGAGATTGTAGGTGGCGGGCTGGCCGGAGGCTACGGTGGCGGTGGTGCCGGATGCGCCCGAACCGGTGATTTGAACGTCAGTGGCGGCGCCATCGAGAGTGACAGTTTGTGAATTCGAAACGTCGTTGTCGTTGATCGTGAGAACGCCGGTACGATCGCCTGCAGCTGTGGGTGCAAACGTGACGGCGACTGTGCACTTCATCGAAGGCGCGACGCTGGTACAGCTATTTGTCTGCGCGAAGTCGCCGGTGATTGCGACGCTAGAGACGATGAGCGTGGTGGTTCCGTTATTCTGCACTGTGACGGCCTGCGATGCGGAGGTGGTACTTACCAGTTGAGCCGTGAATTTCAGCGAACCTGGCGAGACGGCGGCGATCGGCGGCGGTCCCGGAGTTACCGCGAATACGAAAGTGGCGGTCTTGCCGGCTGGATTCGTGATAACGATCTGCACATTTCCCGCTCCAGCTAGCAACGCCGCAGGTATCGTCGTGGTGATTTCGCTTGAATTCACCACCGTGATTGGACGGGTTGTTCCGTTCGCCGTAAGCGTGTCTCCGCTGGCAAACTGGCTACCGCTGATGGTGAGAGCCAGGTCGGCGGTGCCGGCCGGCACCGAAGCCGGGGCCCAACCGGATACTAGAAGTTGAGAGGCAGCCGCGGAAGTGCCGGTGATGCTCGAACGCAGGAGCAGCAAGTTATTCGTGTAGCTCAACGCCAGACCATTCGTTCCCCAACGGAAGATTTCGGCGTTCGCGGCGGACTCCGGAATGTCCAACTCACTCAGGAGTTTTTGAGAAGCCAGATCGAATGCTTGAATTGCGGTTTTGCCGAATGGGAAATCGCTGGTGGAAAGCTCGATTCCGGCAAAATATATCCGGGTCGCCGGAACATCCACTTTGACCCCCCATTGAAAGTTAATTCCGTTGATGTCACCGGTAATTGTGAGGGTGGCCGGGTCAATCACCTGCCCGTTGCTCACGTAAATGGATGTGCCGTCTGAATCGAGCGGGCCACCGCCTGGAGAAGGCGCCGAAAAGTTGGTGACCGCTTGCGTCTGGGTGATGCCGGCGGCGTTGATGGAAAACTCGTAGAAGGTTGAGGGTATCTGAAAGAAAGTGGTTCCGAAGAGAGTGGCGGCGTCCGCTCCGATAAATAATAATCCATCCGGCTGGACTTGATTTTCAAAAACTCGCGTGGGGCGCTGAATGGCATCGTCAAAGACGGCGATGCCTTCCCCGCACGGAGTGAAACTTGTTGCACAGAGCGTCACAGTCCATGCGTGGGGAAGGCCAGGAAGAACTCGAATCGCTTGAGCAACCATCGGATTATTGAAATCCGGATCGTTCCCGAGGCCGACGGAAAAGTTCACAACTCCGGTAGCGAGCGCGACCTGTGCGACTTTCTTGTCGCCGTCGAGACCGACGTAGAGAAATTGCCCGTCGCCGGAAACGGCGAGCTGATTCGGTCCATTACCGACCGACCAGATGTGAACGACATTTCCCGTGGATGGATCGATGACGACCACTTTACCGGCGTTCGTGGTGGAGGTCATCGAGACGCTGGAATATAGAAGGCCGGAGTTCGAATCGAAGGCAGTGTGCAGGATTCCCATGCTGCGGATAGCGTCGTACACCGTTGCCAGGAATGTGTTGGAGACACCGCCGCCTGGCAAAGAGTTCACCACCGTTACTGGTACTTCCCCGGTTTGTGCTAGGTCGCTCGCGGTGAGCTGCGCGACGAGTTGCGTTTCGTTGCCGTAGTGAGTTGCGCGAACGGAACCATTCACAATCACCTGCGACGCCGGGAAAAAGTTGGTGCCCGTGATGTCGAGCTCCATTCCCAATTCGTCGGTCGGGACGGGGCGAATGAATGTGATCGTCGGAGTCGGATACGTAGCCAGTCCGTTCCCCGACAACTGAATTACGTGTGGGCTGCCTGGAATATTGTCGGCGATCGTGAGCGTTCCGGTACGCATCCCGGTCGTCGTTGGACCAAAAATCAGTCCAACAAAGCAGGTTCCAGCTTCACCTCCCGGACTCAGCGGCGGCACCGGCGAGGTGCATGCGTTGTCGACTGAGAAATCCCCAGTCGCCGTCACGCTGCTCACGATCCAGTTCGCGTTTCCTGTGTTCGTGAAAGGCAGAAGAAATCTGTGTTGTGTTCCGACCAGAAGATCGTCGGCATTAAATTCCGGCGGAAACGCCACTTGAGGGAGCCCACCTGCGCCGGTGATTGTAATGGTTCGCTGAGAGATGGGCGCATTTTTTGAGATCACGAGCGTGCCGTTAGACTGGCTGGTATCGACCGGCAGAAAGTTCACGTTCACTCCGCAAGATGCATTGGGAGCGATGGATCCACAGCTCTGAGAAATTGTAAAAACGGGAAGCGACGGGACAATCGAACTCAACTGAAGCGGCGCGTTTCCGCAGTTCGTCACCTGCAACGTTTGTGTCGCGGACGTCTTCACGAGCACGAATCCGAAATCGACGGAAGTGGCTTTCAGGCATAGCGAAGGCGCGGGTGTTGCCAGATCGAGTTTGCTGATGAAGCCGTGCGGCGGGCTAGAAAGAGGGCTTTTCGCCGGAGGCAGCACTGGCTGGAAACTATTTTGAGTCGTTGGGAAGTCCGTGGCGGATGTATTGCCCACTACGACGACATTGTCCAGCGGGTCGATTGCAACACTCGTGAATTGCGATCCCGCGAAGTTCGTGAGTGAGTTTAGAAAGCTGCCGAAAAGTTGAACACTGAGATCAGGCGTCAGCTCGACAAGAACAGTACCGCCCGAGGAGATCGGTTGAAGGACTGAAACGATCGGGTTCACGAGCGAGAAATCGGCGGAGGTTGTGAGCCCGCCCAAGAAGACGTTTGATTTACTATCGAGCACGATGCCGGAAAGGTTCGTCTGTTGACCTGTGGTTGGGCCGGAGACATATGTCGCCGCCAGCAAGGACTTCCCTTGAGAATCTAGCTTCGCGACATATCCCGCCGTGCATTCGCAGTTCGAGGCTGCAGGTAACGTCTTCTGAAAAGCATTAGCGCTGACGGGTAAATTCGCTTCGACGGTGGTTCCAATAATGTAGTAATCGCCGTTGGAATCGACGGCCAAACCTGTTCCGGTATCCGTGCCCGTCACATAGGTGGCGAAATTAAGCGCTGAGGCTGTGGCATTGAGTTGCAATATGTAGCCGGCCCGGGCGTTTGCAGCGTTCGCGTCATTGGGAAATGTTGGCTGGAGCACGCCGGCGGTTGTGGGAAGGCCGACGCCGGCCGAGCCCGCGAGAGTGACTCGCCCAGTTGTGTCGACGAGAATTCCGCCGGCGGGAAAATCGTTGATTGTCCCAATTCCAATCGGGGTTGGAGTGCCGTTACCCGGAATCGCGGTTGAGTATAGAAGCGTTCCCGTGGTGCCCACTTTGAGAACGAAAGTCGTGCCTGTCGGAGCGGGATTCAACGTGGAGCTCAGAACGCCGGACGTAAACTGGAAATTCAAATCGTCGGTCTCGCCGGTGAGATACGCGTTGCCAGCGGAATCGACGGCGAGCAGCCCGTCGGCGCTGTTGGCGCTCAAAAATGCTTCGCTGCCGCCGACGAGGCCAGAATAGTTGAACGCAGAACCGTTGGGTGTCAGCGAGAAAACGAAATAGCAAAAATTGTTGATCTGGCATACCGGTGGCGTGCCCGTCCCGTGGTGCGGAAAGTCATTGGAGCCGGAAACGCCCGCTACCAAAATATTTCCCGTCTTGTCGACGACGATGGAGTGGCCGCGGTCGGCGACGGAACCTCCCACGTACGTTGAATACACAAGAGTGTGGCCGGTGGGATCGAGCTTCGAAACATAGGCGTCAGAATCCATGCTGAAGTCGGTGCAGCTTGCGCAATTCGGCTGTTCCGCGTTTGCCACTGGAAAATCAACGGAATTCGTGTCGCCGGTGACGTAGACGTTGCCAATTGAGTCCGTGGTGACGCCCGTGATGTGATCGATGCCGGTGCCGGCGAGATATGTGGAGAATCCGAAGACCGGATCGATAACGAGCGGACGAGTGTGATCGTAGGCTTCAACTTCAAAACCTACCCGGCCGTCTTGGGCAAGCGAAAATTTCACAGGGACTTCTTCCCGGCCGTTTTCCGACATTTGATATGCGATTGGCTTGTGCAGGCTAAGGACCGAGCCGTCGAGCATCACGTACAAATCGCCGGATGGGCTCAGACGGACGGGCCGGTCCAGATGAAGCGAAATGCTCGACGGATTCCCTCCTGCCGCGATGATAAAGTCGTTCTCAAGCTCATCCCCGTTCTCATAAAACACAACATCGACATCCTGATAGATCTGCATATAGCGGACACGGCCAAACAACGGCACATCTTTCACCCACCGGGACTCGTCCGCGCCACGAAAATAATTTGCGCGGCCCGAAAGAGGTTGCTCTCCCAGTATTCGCGCATCGGGGTTCGCCCCGGTCCATCGAACTCGAAATCGCATCATCTTGGAGCGCGACTTCGGAACGAGAACTTCCATTCCATCCTTTGCGTACAGGGTCTCCATTCCATTCCGCCGGCTCAGAAAGCGATACTCCGCCGGCATCTGGCCCTTGTTCTCTTCAAACGCCGTTGGACTGCTCACAATCGAGGTGTCGCGAGCCTGAGCTGAGACGCTTGTCGAAACCCCGGTGATTGCCATGGATAGAACGGCTGAAATGAAGAAAAGTCGAAGTCCCAATAAACGCGCCATGTGGAAACCCTGCCTTCGATCTTCTGAGAGAAAGTGTGCTGAAAACGGGAGAGTTTACACCGGAGCTAATCGTAATTCTACTCAATTAAACAGCCAATACTGCGTGGATTATGAGCATCTTGTGTTACCCATATTGAACCCTGAGGTGTGCCATTCCCTCTTCTGAAGTATTGGTCCTAAATTCTTAGGAAACGCGGTTGAGCGGAAACGCTATAGAGAAGATTGGCTCCCCGGGCTAGATTCGAACTAGCAACCCTTCGGTTAACAGCCACTTGAGTAACTTAATCACGATTTGCCGGAGCGGGACCTTTCCGAGGAGGATCAGCGAGTTGCAATGAAACAGGACGAGTCAACTTCTCTTCTTTATTCACCTATTATTCGCAATTCCTCACCATTTGCCGCGACTACCGTGACATTTTCGTGACAGTCGATCCGCTCAACCTATCCAGAGTCCAACGTGGACCGGATCGGCGACTACCTGTTTGCAAAGCATCGGACTTGATTCCATCCGCTCCATCCATTACTAGCAACTACTAGCGTTTCCAACAAATCGGGGAACCTGCTTTTCGCTCAAAGGTAACTCGAATCCTTTGAAAACGATGCATTTTTGCACAGTCGGTGCACAGCTGACGCGCCTGCTTTTTGGGCAGTGCCCGGTCAGAAATCGGTGGGGCCACCAAGCACTGTCTCAAAATTGCGGTTCACCCCATGGACTCGCGAACCGCAGGCCTGAACCCCATCACCATAAAATCACTACGTGCTGCAGTTGATTTTCGGGTGGATTGCAACTGCCAATATCCAAAGATCACGCATTCGCTTCTACAGATGCAGCGTCTACCGATCGGAGCGCGGCCAGAGTGGAATTTGGTCGAGCCGAAAGTTGGTTTCTGTGATCGGCGAGGTAGCGATGAATGTACGATATGACCACGGAGCCCTCGCCAACAGCTGATGCAACGCGCTTGACTGAGTTCGCGCGCGCATCACCGACCGCATAGATGCCCGGCATACTGGTCGCGTATGGGCTTTTATCGAAGCCATCTGTGCCTCCGGTAAGGATGAAGCCTTTCTTGTCGAGCCGGACCGTACCAAATAACCAACCGGTGTTCGGCTCAGCGCCGACCATCACGAAGACGGTGGAGATATTTCTTACTGTGCGCTCCCCTGTGTTCAAGTTGGCCCATGTCACTCTCTCAAGGGACGGCTCTCCATCCAGTTCAACAATTTCAGATTTGGTGTGGACGGTTATATGGCTCGAGTTCTCGACGCGGGAAATCAGATACTGCGACATCGTTTCCGCGAAGGATGGTCCACGCACAAGGTGATGCACATGCTTTGCGATACCGGAGAGAAACAACGACGCCTGCCCAGCGGAGTTGCCACCGCCTACAATGATGACCTCGTGGTCTCGACATAACTCCGACTCCATCGCGGTGGCGGCGTAATAAAGTCCGCGATTTTCGTATTTCAGGTAATTTTCGACACCGAGCTTGCGATACTGAGCACCAGACGCCACTACAACTGTGCGCGCACATATTTGGTGACCGCCCTGCAACGTTAGCTTGTGAATGCCATCTAGTTGCTCGACAGTTATGACTTCTCGCGAGATAGCGAAATGCACGCCGAATTTCAAAGCCTGTAGCTGTGCACGAGTTGCAAGTTGTTGCCCACTGATGCCAGCAGGAAATCCCAGATAATTTTCTATCTTTGAACTCGCACCTGCTTGTCCCCCAGGCGCCATCCCCTCGATAACTGTCGTGCAGAGTCCTTCGGAGGCTGCATAGACCGCAGCCGCGAGACCTGCAGGACCTGCTCCGACGACAGCTACATCGCAGGTCATTGCGGGATCCGGCAATTCGGTGATGCCCAACTCATCCGCCAGCTCGGGAATGGACGGGCGTCGCATGGTCCGCCCGTCAGAAAGTATGACTGCCGGCAGCGGTCCGCAATCGTTTGCGGCGTCCTCTGCAGATACGTTTACGATTCCGTGCGGATAGTTGTTGCGTACGAAGAAACGCTGAAGAAGCATCATCTGGTCGTCACCGGATCTGCCTTGCAGAATCACCCCGCCTGATGCTGCCTTGACAATCCCAATCCGACGCCAGATGCATGCTGCCACGATCACATTTGCGATGTCTCCCTCCATGCGCATCAATCGTTCGAATCGTGTGCGTGATATGCGGAGCAACCTGCTCGGCGCGATAGTTCGCGCTTCAACTAGTGCACCCTGAGAGTTAAGGAGGTTAAATTCCCCGGTGAAGTTCTGCTTGCGATAGCGGGCAAAGACTTTGGCGTCATCCTCTGTTGAAGGAAGGTATATCTCAACTTCGCCCTCAAGAATAACGAACATATCGATCTTGCGGTCGCCGTGGGTGTACAGTACAGCGCCTGCAGGAAACGATTCCTGGTTCCCATAGGCTTGAAGTCTCGCCACCATGTCTTCAGTCAAATCTGGGAAGGCCAGTTCCCAACGAAAGTCGGATCCGAGCGACTTAAGAAGTGTATCCGCTACTGTTTCAACGGCCTTACCGAATGCGATTTGGTCGTTGTTATTTTCCATATCAGCACCCCATGCGTGACTCGCGTCCATGAAATTCTCTTCTGCCAGCACAGCCTAAAGCACCAAATCGAACTCCTTACGCACTGTCAGATGCTGTGCGTAGTGCTTATGGAACAGCAACTTTAAACTCTGGCAGAATTTGCGCCAAATTTGTCATTTTCCCGATTTCGCCGCAGTCCATACTGCGCCTGGATGAGCAGCTCATCCGCTAAATTCGTGGAGATCCAAAAGGACGAAAGAAGATGGGAAAGACGATTCTGATTACAGGCGCATCGAGTGGCTTCGGCCGTTTGACTGCAGAAACCCTTCGAAACTCTGGGCACAAGGTATTCGCAGGTTTTCGTTCCAACGACGGTCGAAAGAAGCAGGTCGCTGACAAGCTCAGAGAAAAAAACATAGAGATTCTCAAGCTCGATGTCACTGATCAGGGCAGCGTCGATAGCGCCATCGCGCAGCTTCTCGAGAAATCGAACAACGAGCTCGATGTCGTGGTTAACAACGCAGGCGTGGCGTCAGCGGGCATCTCGGAGGCGTTCACGCCCGAGCAAATACGCCAACTGTTTGAGGTTAATGTCTTCGGCGTCCAGCGTGTCCTTCGCGCGACGCTGCCTGTACTCCGAGCGAAGCGTCGAGGCCTCGTGATCAATGTGGGATCGATCCTTGGCCGAATAACGCTGCCGTTCTTCGGGCTCTATGGGGCCTCGAAGTACGCAGTGGAGGCAATGAGCGATAGCTATCGCTATGAGTTGTCCCAGTTGGGAGTAGAGGTCGTGCTTGTCCAGCCAAGCGCTTATCCCACGAACATGTACGCTGCCGCGCAGCAGCCGGCTGATGAAGAGCTTCGAAAGACGTATGGAGAGGTCGCTGAGGTTCCAGACAAGATTCTCAAGACTTTCGTCACCCTCTTTCAAGGCGAGAATGGGCCAAATCCACAAGACGTCGCCACAGCCATCGACAAAATTGTGTCCACGCCTGCAGGTAACCGTCCGGATCGCGTCGTAGTCGGCTTGCCGTTCGGATCCGATGCCGTCAATAAGGCGGTTGCTCCAATCCAGCGCGGCGTGATCGAGAATCTGGGTCTGGGAGACCTGACGAAGCCGAAGACTTCTTAGTTGACGTGGAGTGAAGATTCCGGCCGACACCCGTTGGTCGGCCACACTAGTGCTCCCAGACAACATTCAGATACCACAAAGGGCAAAGGAGATCTGCGATGAATGCAACAAAGACCAGTCAATTGTTCAGTCCGGTAGAACTCGGCTCAACTCATCTGAAACATCGAGTCGTGATGGCTCCCCTCACGCGCTCACGATCGGTGCAACCAGATGGCGTCCCTGGCGATCTGATGCTGGAGTACTACACCCAACGCGCGTCCGATGGCGGACTCATCATTTCCGAAGCGGCACAACTTAGTCTCGCCGCTCGCGGTTGGCATGGTGCGCCTGGTATGTATTCAGACGCCCAAGTGGATGGATGGAAGAAGATTGTCGATGTCGTTCATACGAAGGGCGGACATATGTTCGCCCAACTATGGCATCCCGGACGTTTCTCGCACGTATCTCTGACTGGAGGAGGAGCACCTGTTTCAGCTTCAGTGGACCCCGAATACTGGCAAAACCCATCACGACTCATTTCTACGCCTAGTGGTTGGATACAGCCATCCCCCCATCGCGCTCTTGAGAAATCGGAGATTCCCGGCGTGGTGGAAGACTATGGCAAGGCAGTCGAACGTGCGAAATCAGCCGGCTTCGATGGGGTCGAGGTTCATGCGGGGAACGGCTATCTCATCGATCAGTTTCTTCAGGACGGCAGCAATAAGCGAACCGACGAATATGGCGGTTCGATCGAAAACCGAGCCCGTCTCCTCTTTGGGGTCGTCGAAGCAATGGTTTCCGCGTGGACCCATGACCGCGTGAGCGTGCGCATCACTCCAAGTGGCACGTTCAACGCGATGTCCGACTCCGACCCAGAAGCATTGCATGCCCATGTCGCTGAAGGTTTGAATCGATTCGGCCTTGCGTATCTGCATATCATCGAGCCGCGCATGAGCGGCTCTCTCGTGATTAAGGAGGACCAGCCTGCGGTGGCCACCGAGCGGGCGCGAAAGATCTTTAGAGGGAAAATCGTCGCCAACGGTGGCTTTGAACCGGAGAGCGCAGCAGCAGCCATCGACCAGGGAGATGCCGACGCAATATCGTTTGGTCGTTACTTCATTTCGAATCCTGATCTTCCAAGGCGCATCCGGGAAAAACTTCCACTCGCTTCTTATGATCGCGAGACCTTCTACACTTTCGAGGCGAAGGGCTACACGGATTATCCCTCTTACAACGGCGGTCAAAGCCTGATACCTAGTCGCGAAGACTCGCTAGCGGTCAGATGACATCGGTCGACTCTCCGACACCAAAGCGTTCTCGATATTCTTTCGGAGTCACCGACATCTGCTGAATAAAGGCCCTGCGCAAAGCCTGCTCGTCACGAAAACCGGTGAGCGCGGCGATCCGCTTAAGGGGCATATGATCGGCTTCCAGGTGTTGCCGCGCCGCCTCTACCCTTAGAGATTGGACCCACTTGGCTGGTGTGGTGCCAAACTCCGATTGAAACTGGCGCGCGAAAGTACGCGGGCTCATGGCTACGACTCTTGCCAGCGTGCTCACATCCAGTTTGCGAGTAAGACTCGATCTTGCCCACGCGGGGAGATCCCGCATGCGTTTGTCATCTACCTCCTCTTGTTGAGCGAGGAGCGCGCTGTATTGCGCTTGGCTGCCAGGACGTCTCAGGAAGAGCACTAGCTCCCGCGCGACTGTGGCTGCCACCGAGTGGCCAAGATCCTCTTCGACCAGCGCGAGAGCCAGATCGATGCCGGCGCTAACTCCCGCCGTGGTGTAGAACTTCCCGTCTTTGATGAAAATCGGGTCTCGCTCCACCTTTAGATGTCTAAAGCGGCTGGCGAACAGATCAGCATACCGCCAGTGCGTGGCTACGCGTCTGCCATTGAGCAAGCCGGAAGCAGCGAGGATAAACGCTCCGGTGCAAACAGATGCAATGCGGCGGATACGAGAAACATGCTTTCGAAGCCATTCCAGGAGCTCAGGCGACTGATATCCAATCGAGCCGAGCCCTCCCACCACGATTAACGTGTCGATCGGACCTGCGTACTCGGAAAATCTCGAGGTATCGCCAATCGAGAGCCCTCCCATACTTTTGACGGTATCTCCCGATGCGGTCGATAGGATTCGAAACGAATAATAGGGTTTGTCCTTGAGCGTCGGATACGCAAAAACAGCAGCAGGACCCGTCAGATCGAGCAGTTCAAAAGGAGACGCCGCTAGAAAAGCGATGATCGGAGAGCGCGGAGGCATAGCGTAATTTTAGTATGGCAGATTTTGCGCTAAATATGGCAGTTCTGCCAAATCGATGAGTCCGAAACTGGGGCTGGAGGGACTCCTTACGTGTTTACCGTCAGTCGCACAGCAGCAAATAAGTCACTATCGGCGAAACGTAGTGTATCGACACCTTCGGGGCGCATCAGCTATTCCGACCAAGGATCTGGTCCGGTCGCCCTGTTCGTGCACGGCGTATTGCTAAACGGACATCTTTGGCGTCACCAACAAACGGGACTCTCTCATCTTCGCCGCACGATCGCGGTCGACCTGCTTGCGCACGGCGACACGGAAATCGCGCCGGACCAGAATGTATCGGTCACCGCGAATGCCAAGATGCTTAGCGAATTTCTCGATGCGTTGAACATCGATAAGGTGGATCTTGTCGGAAACGATAGTGGCGGTGGTATCTCCCAGATATTCGCGGCTCTCTACCCGGAACGCCTTCGAACTCTCACGCTCACGAACTGCGACACGCACGACAACTGGCCGCCCGAGGCATTCAAGCCCTTTGTTGCGATGGTGAAAGCCGGAGGTTTGCGCGGCACGCTCGAAGCGATGCTCTCGGACAAGTCCATATACCGTTCTCCAGGTGCGTTGGGTCCGGCGTATGAGCACCCAGAAAACGTGACCGATGCAACGATCGAAAACTACCTCCGCCCCTTCCTTGCTTCGAACGAGCGTACCCGTGACCTGGAGCGCTTTGTCGGGGCTTTCGACAACAAGCACACAGTTGCGATTGAACCGAAGTTAAAGCGGTTGAAGGCTCCCACTCTGATCGTCTGGGGAACCGACGACATTTACTTCGATGTCAAATGGTCTTACTGGTTGGCCGATGCGATTCCGGGAACACAACGTCGCGTGGAGTTTAAAGGCGCGAGAATCTTCTTTCCCGAAGAGCGCCCCGAAGAATTCAACCGTGAACTGCGCGGGTTTTGGAAGCAGACTGAATAATGACAAGGCCGCACTGCCGTTCCTCTTCTGGCAGAACGAGAGCGATGGCAGCCTGTCTTCTGGTGCACAGTTCAAATTCCTCACAAACCACTCAGGAGAAGAGATGACGACCCAACTACAAAAGGCCAAGCGCTTTCACAAGCTGCATGTTTCGGGCGAACCGCTCGTGCTCTTTAACATCTGGGACCCGGGAAGTGCCAAGGCCGTGGCGGAGACAGGCGCTAAAGCTCTCGCTACCAGCAGTTGGGCAGTTTCCGAGGCGAGTGGTTATTCGGACGGTGAACACACGCCGCTCACCTTTGCGATCGATAATCTCCGCCGGATCACCGAAGCGACGGAGTTGCCGGTGACGGTGGATGTGGAGAGCGGTTATGGAGACACGCCCAGGAAAGTGGGTGAAACGATCGCTCTGGCCATCAAGGCTGGTGCTATCGGTTGCAACCTGGAAGACAGCTTCCCAGAGAACGGTTCCCTTCGGGAAACAAAGCACCAGGTTGATCGGATACGGCATGCTCGCCAAAAGGCTGATGAGACAAACGTTTCTTTCTTTATAAACGCGAGAACCGACGTCTTCATCCAGGTATCGCAAGACGAACATGACGCATCCCTCGTTGCAAAGGCGCTTGAGCGAGCGAAAGCCTATGCAGGGGCAGGTGCGGACGGCCTGTTCGTCCCTGGGTTGGCCGACCTGGCTTTGATCGCAGAGCTAACGAAGGCGTCGCCCTTGCCGATCAATATTATGGTCACCCAGGGCGCAAACATAAGTGCACTCGCAAAGCGAGGCGTCGCCCGAGTGAGCTTCGGAGCTGACCCCTACGTCATAACGATCAGCGCTCTTCAAGAGGCAGCGCGCAAAGCGATCCCCCAATAGACGATCATTCCGTGATGCCCCGTTTGGTGTTTGCCATTGACGGACAGATGGGCAAGAAATCCAAATCGAAACAAACGGCTCTCGCGAAGAGCTTTGTCTTGGATCAACTCTCAGTTGAGCGATCTAGACGGAGGCTGTTACTAGACGCGCTACGGCCGAACGAGGAGCGTAATATTGCGTTTCGGCGAATGATCTTTTCCATTCCGCCCGGGAGAGTAAGTACCTATGGGGGAGTTGCGGCGGCAGCCGGCTATCCACGGTACCATCGTGCCGTCGCACGCCTGTTACGCACCGATCCTGTAGATCAATTGCCGTGGCATCGCGTCGTGGGGATCGGCGGCGAGATAAGACTGCGAGGCGCCGCTGCACACGAGCAACGAGCACGCTTGAAGTTGGAGGGAGTTCGGTTTAACCGGAAGAAGGTAGACATGGAACATTTCGAACATTCCATTAAGCCATGGGAGATCTACAAGTAACTGGATCGCGGCAGCATGCCCCGGTACAAGATCAAGATTCCTGGGACGGTGGCGTGCAAACGCCACGACTCTTAATTACCAGATATATCCACAGCGGAACCGGACGACTGCGGCTTTGAGATGTCGTCCATAGAATCTGCCGAGCGACATCAGCCCGATGACTTATCCCTTGTTTTCTTACGTTTCGAGCGATATGCAGGACAGTAGCAGCCTAGCTAGCTAGTTCACCTGCTTGGGAGGCAGGCGCCCCAGCCCTTGACGGCAGATCATCCGCTGGATGCCTCTGCGAGCAAATAGGACGTGCGGCTTGAAAGTTGAAGTCTGGCCGCCAAAAACTGTCTCAAAATAGGGGTTCACTCCATCGGTTCGAAAACCGTCGGCGGTGAACCCGTATCCACTTATATGTCACTTAAAAGATGGACGCGTCACCTTCCAACCAGGGACGGGATTCGCACGCTGACCCCGATCGCGAATGACTCCGTCCAGAACGTTTTCGTCGGGATGCTTCCGTTGAAGGTCGCACCCAGGCTTTCGCCAACCGTCAGACCCTGCGTCAACCGAACCTCGTGCCCGAAGTGACAAAGCGCGCTCACCATCAACGCTCTATAGGCATATGTAACGCCGGTGGCAAAATCGGCAGACACGGTATTCGGATTTATGCCAACGGCGCCGGTCAAATAGAAATTGGATTTCCATCGAGACCAAGGAAGGTCATTGGTCAGGCGATAATTTGCCGCCCCGAAAGGGACAACTGTGGGATGTATAACGTTATCGACGATCTTCTTGTCGGTTATCACGCCGTTTGTAAATACAGGAGAAGCGGAGAATGATCGGATTGGAAGCCCCGAAAAGAAAACGCCAGCAGACGCCTCGATCCGAAACGCAGAGTGAAAATCAGTTCGGGTGTCGGCAAAGTTGATGGCGACGCTTGCCAATGGTTTCTTCTTTGTCGGATCGGGAGCCGTTTCCTGAGAGTTCGACACCAAATTGAGAGTGTTCAGTGAGTAGGTGATTGTCCTCGTCACCATATTGCGGTAGATCTTCGGGTCATCCGTCCCTGAGTCGATGCTCACACACATAATCTTTTTCTGTTTTTCATCTGTCGTGACGTCAATCAGTTTTTCGCACTCTATCCACCCAACCTCGTAGCCGTTACCGATGTCTTTGATCCGTTGGTCATATCCGAGCAGGTCGGCTGCAACCGCATCAATAAGTTTTTGGATGTCAACCAGTTCCGCGACTGCGGGTGCGTCCTCAGGAATTTTATATTTCGTATCACCTGAAATCGATGCGATCTTGCCTGACATTGCAGTTTCCGCATCGAGGAATGTCTTAATATCACTGTGAATTTGAGCCTTGTGAGCGTCGTCGATCTCGGTGGCTCCGGTGATTCCTCCTGGCGTGCGGGAATCGGGTGCTACGAACGGCTCAAGCTCATGATAAATACCCACCGCGTTGTGCGCTAGATAATCGAGGCACGCTGAGAACAGTTTTTCCGATGCCTTGACTTCTTTCGCTTTCGGCCATTGGGGATCTGAGAATTCCGCCACAGCACACGGATGTGGAAGCGTAGCTGCCCCCGCGACATGGGCGGAAATCTGAAGTTTTGCCAGTGCCGGAAACAGCCCTTGCACGACACTGGACGCAACATCAGGCGAAAGAGTCGCCTGGCCGGTCTGGAAGTCCAGAAAATATCTTTCAAAGCTCTTGGGGTTCTTGACGACTACGGTCACGTATTCGCCCGAGTACATCTGTATTGCCGACGGCGCCACTGGATTCGAGCGGTCTATTATCAGTACGCATTTCTGATTTGTTTTCGAGAGAGAGCATTCGGGCGTCGGCCCGCTCTTCACTTTGGCGGCTTTGTTTTTATCTGCTTTGGGCGCTTGCGCTCTTGCCGATGGAATGGCGACGAACAAGGTCGCGAGTAGTGCGGCAAAGCGTGCAAGGCGGCGGTAAGAGCTCAAAAGAACTATAGCCATACGAACCCTCCGATAAGCTGCGCTATTTGACCCGGCCTAGATTGCTCGCGAAAGTCCGGTCAATATACACCAATACCGCTCTCGTCAGCTATCGAACTACTTACCCGGCAGGATTCGCCAGCTTCGTGCAGCGGATGCGAAGTAAGCGAAACCTCCACCAGCCACAGCATCTCCATCGCTCGTCCGATAACCGCGTCAAGCGATCTATGCCGGTATTTTTGGTGTCTAATAGTCAAAGAATATGCGACGGAGGCTTCCTGATAAGTTGCGTTACCGGAAACTAGGAATTTCACTTCTCCGGTAACGGCGTTAATCAGGACTTGAGGAATACGTCTTATGGATTGATACTTTCGTCCAATGGACTGGTCACGTGCTTCTGTGTAAGTGTTGCGCTGAACAGTCACTCGCTCTACCACAGTTCCGGGCGAGCTCGCACAAATCGGAAGTTGTCGGTGCACCCCGCGGTGATCACGGTGATCCGCGTGACTGGACTCAATCCTCGCGGATTGGCATTTATCCGGTGGTCTCCTCAATGGGGCGCACCGTTGACGCTTCAAGGTGGACCGTCCTTGATACTGAGACCGCCAAATCGTTGATGTGGCCCACAAAAGGAGCTAGGAGCGTGCAAATCACGGCGGAGCAGGCGGATCGAGCCATCAAAGCTTCCATACTGAAGGCGCGCGAACTCGGAATTTCGGTTTGCATCGCAATTCTTGATTCAGGAGGCCACCTCAAAGCGTTTCATCGCATGGATGGGGCCTGGCTTGGGGTAATCGATGTGGCCATCAAGAAAGCGAAGACGTCCGCCCTGTTTGAAATGGAAACGCAGATCCTCGACAATTACAGCAAAGCTGGGGCTGATGCCCATGGCATTGAGCTAACCAACGACAACCTCGTGACGTTTGCAGGCGGAATCCCCCTTAAAGATAGTGCAGGACAAATCATCGGAAGCATCGGCGTATCCGGAGGCCAGGTATCTCAAGATTACGCGGTCGCGCAGAGTGGTGAATCAGCACTAAAGGCCTAGCCAAAACAAAAAAAAGGGAGAGCACTCATATGCAGGAAATATTGATTACAGGAGCGGGCTCCGGATTTGGTGAAGGGACCGCTCTCGGATTGGCTCAAAAAGGGCACCGTGTGATAGCGGCCGTTCAGACCTGGCCACAAGTGACCGCTATGAGGGAGAAAGCTCGTTCGCTCGGCCTCGGAACTCTAAGAGTCGAGAAGCTTGACCTGCTCGATTCTTATGACGTGGCACACGCCCTCAAACTGAAGTTTGAAATTCTGGTGAATAACGCGGGCATCGGCGAGGGCGGACCCATGTCCGAAATCCCCGTTGAGCTGGTGCGGAAGAATTTTGAAACAAATGTCTTTGCGGCTTTGGATTTTACACAGCGCGTGGTGCGAAATTGGGTGCGCACGGGCATTCACGGAAAAGTGGTATTTACCTCCTCAGCGGTTGGACTTCTCACGGTCCCGCCAATTCCCGCATATGCAGCGACCAAACATGCCGTGCAATCGATCGCTGAAGCGATGTACGAGGAATTGAAACCCTTCGGAATTCAGGTCCAAACGATCAATCCCGGACCGTACCTTACCGGTTTCAACGAGACGGTGGTTGAAGCCGGGTTTCGTTGGCTCAACGATGACGTGAACTTTATCAAGCGCGAAGCTTTCCAGAAAGTGGTCGACGGGCTGCTCGGTAAACCTGAAGGGAGACTCGATCCAAAGGATATGATCGCGAAAATGATTGAAGTGATCCCTGCTCGCGAGGGAAAATTTCTCAACATTTTCCCTTTGGAGACGGAGGCCTGGGTCAAGAATTACCAGCAGCAGCTCTACGATCGCACTATCTAACAGCAGTTATCGGCGAACGATGTCGATCGAGTCATCGCTACCGAAGGATATCCCACATCACTGTGGTCAATGCGGCCAAGTCGGCTTATTATTGGCCGCGTTGACCAGCTTGAGCAGCCTCGAATTTTCCGTAGCAGTTCGACGAATTGCGGCGCTGCTTCCACGGGAAACACTATGAAGATTACGGCGCCAATTCCTTTTGCTGGTTCCCAGATCGATCAAACGCGTCATGTGTGCGCTTTCTTCCATAGCCCTGACGAAGAGTATCGGGTCTTGCTCCCATTCATAAAAGACGGATTCCAGTCTGGCCATAAAGCCATTCACGTCGTTAATAAAGATCAGCGTCAGGATCACCTGCAACGACTGACGGCCGCAGGCCTTGACACAGCGGCTGCGCAACAAAGCGGACAGCTGGAGATTCGGACGGACACCGAAGTCTACCTTCCGGAAGGCCGGTTCGATGTAGATCGGATGATTGCAACGTTCGAGCAGTTGGCCAGCGGCGACGGCACCGGGGAGTTCCCGCTAAGTCGCATTTGCTGTCGTATGGATTGGGCCGTCGAAAGAGGATCGCATCTGGATGACGTGATTGAATTCGAGTCGCGCGTGAATGAGGTGTGGAACCGTCACGACGACGCAGTCATTTGCACCTACCAGCTCGGCAAGTTTGGCGGAGACGCCGTCCTCGATATCCTGCGGACCCATCCAATGGTCGTCATCGGCGGCTTCTTACAACAAAATCCCTTCTTTATGCCGCCAGACGAATTCCTACGGGAATTTCGCGAGCGCCGGTCCCGTCCGAGCGGCCCACCTGCGAGGGCCTGACATGGAAGTGCCGCTCGAAGATCCAGCCCACGAGATCAAGCGCCTTCGACGATGCATCAACGACCTGGTAAGCCTGCTCGCTCTGCCTGCGATCTGGCGCGGAACTGATCCATCGCAAATTGTCGAAATGCTTCTGGACGTACTCCTCCGCATGCTTAACCTTGATTTTGCTTTCGCACGTTTGAGCGGCGCATTTGGCGCGACGCCAGTGGAAGTCCTCCGCCTTTCGGAGGACAGCAAAATCAACCTGTCGGCCCAGCAAGTCCGCAATATGCTGGGTGACCCACTAGCCGCTTACGCTCAAGGCTCCCTCCCGCAAATACGAAATCAATTAGCGGCCGAAGGCATTGCGATTGCGCCCGCGCAGTTGGGCGTACACGGCGAAATCGGCGTGATCGTTTTGGGTTCTAACCGGGCGGGCTTCCCCGAAAAAACCGAAAGCCTCCTCCTAAGCGTAGCGGCAAATGAGGCATCGATCGGATTGCAAGAAGCAAGACTCCTCAGCGAACAGAAGCGCGTCTCTGCGGAACTCAATGCCGGGAACCAGATGTGGCCGGTCCTTACGGAGGCTGAGATAGATCGTGCGCGACCCTACGGACGGGTGCGCAGGGTGGAGATTGGCGAGGTTCTGTATCGGCCGGGAGAGGTGGGGAGGCCGTGCTTCATCCTGTTATCCGTCAGCTTGGAAATCGTTCAGCCAACCATCGACGGCGAACGGCTGGTCACGATTCTGCGCCCGGGAATGTTTACCGGTGAGGCGGGTACGATCGCGGGGCAACGAACCGTCGTGCAGGCGCGAGCGATACAGGCGGGCGAAATCCTGGAGGTCCGACCCGAAGACCTGCGCACTCTTGTGGCGCACGACGCAGCTTTGAGCGAAGTCCTCTTGCGCGCCTTCATGTTGCGAAGGCTCATGCTCATTGACCGGCAATTGGGCAATGTCGTTGTGATTGGCTCACGACATTCCGCAGACACTCTGCGCCTTCGGGAATTTCTGAGTCGAAATGGACATCCATTCACTTACATCGATTTGGATATGGACGACGCGTATCGAAACCTTCTCGACCGCTTTGGAATCGCTGTCTCCGAAATCCCGATTGTCATTGGCAACGGGACGATGGTTTTGCGAAATCCGTCAACCTCACAGTTGGCGGATTCTCTCGGACTTAACGACAACATCGACAGTAATTCGCTTCACGATCTGGTCATCGTGGGCGCGGGTCCGGCAGGTTTGGCAGCGGCGGTTTACGCGGCTTCGGAGGGAATCGATGCTCTCGTTATAGAAAGCCGCGCCCCTGGGGGCCAGGCCGGCTCGAGTTCAAAGATTGAGAATTATTTGGGATTTCCCACCGGCGTATCCGGTCAGGAACTCGCCACAAGCGCCACCAAGCAGGCGCAGAAATTTGGAGCGAAGATGGCGTTGGCACGTCCAATAGTTCAGCTCCGATGCCAGCATCGCCCCTACGAACTGGTCACGGATGACGGTACCGTCTTCTCCGCACGAACTATTGTTATTGCGACTGGCGCCGACTACAACAAACCAACGACAGTCAACCTGGACCGCTTTGTGGGACACGGGATCCATTTTGGCGCCACTTTTCTTGAAGCTCAGTTATGCGAGGGCGAAGAGGTGATCGTTGTAGGCGGCGGCAACTCGGCTGGTCAAGCTGCAGTGTTCCTCTCGCAGACCGCACGCAAGGTATACCTGCTAGTGCGAGGAGCCACGTTATCCGACTCGATGTCCCACTATCTAATCGCGCGCATTTCTGGAAATCCGTCGATCGAACTGCTGTGCAATTGCGAACTGGCCAACCTTGAAGGCCAGAGCGGCCTCGAAAAAGTGAGTTGGGTCAACAAGGTGAACGGAGAAGTGCGTTCAGTCGAGGCACATCACCTTTTCATCATGGCTGGCGCTTCGCCAAACACAAGCTGGCTTCGAGGCCGTCTCGCTCTCGATGAGAAAGGCTTTATTCTCACAGGACGTGATCTGCCGGCGACTGCCGACCAAGACCGTATTTCTCCTTGGACCACGCTTTCGCGCCCACCTTTCATGCTGGAAAGCAGCCTTCCGGGAGTATTCGCTGTGGGCGACGTCCGCGCCGGAAGTGTCAAGCGGGTTGCTTCAGCGGTTGGTGAGGGAGCTATTTCTGTGAGTATGGTGCATCGAGCTCTCGCGGAACTGTAGTGAGCCAAAGGCGTCCATCGAGAAACCTGCCACATCTATTTGTGGTTCAACGACGTTTCGCGCGACCCCTGAGGGCTTGCTTGCAATAGGTTTACCCGATCTGCGTGATCCACCGCAATCATCTTGCTGAGATATCTTAACTCCTGATTAGTCGCGTTACCGGACAATAGGAATTATGGGACCGGCACATGTCCGGTAACGGCGTTTACCAGGACTTGAGTCCGACACTAGGAAACCCTTCGTCTAAAAGCCATCAGTAAACACTAGCCGACTTCTCGGTAGTTATCGTGTCCCAGTGAGTGCATTGGCGAAAACGCACTCACCGAGATCCGCCAATTTTAGCTGGGTTAAAGCCTGGGGCTCGCGGCCGTCTCGGAGGCCCGCGCCAGTGCTTGCGTGTCGACATACTCCCGGACGTTTGTCAATTTGCCATTTCGAACGGTAATGGCGAAGACCCAATGGTCCTCGAACGTCCTATTCGTAGCTTTGATTCTCCCCGTAGCGAAGCCGACGACCAGAACCCGGTCTCCCTGCGCTATGAACTCGGGGGGCTCTGGGTAGGAAGTTTCCACCGTTTCGTTAGCCTTCTGAAGTAAATTCTCCAATCCCGCGTGCCCGCGGTGCGTGCCGGCCAGCGGCCAGTACTTGCCCGGAATGATCCACTCAATATCTTCGGCAGACAAAGCCAGCAAATGTTGCTTATCGCGGCGGCCGAGTGCCGCAAGAAAATTCTTCACAATCTGGACATTCTTTTCGATGCTCATCGAAATCTCTCCTCTTCCCATACATCAAGTGTGTGCGATGTAATCGGACGTTTCGGAACCATCCTTCTCGGGCCAAATCGCACGGTCGCAGATCGATTACTGCTCCTTCTTGAACAGGTCCTGGAAGATGAGCGGACCCCAGGTTTTCCCGCGTGCGTGCACCAGTGCGCCGCCTTCGTTGAACTTTCCCAGCTTGACAGGTGCGAATTCGTAAGCACGACTGCTTCTACAAGGTTACCAACCACGTCGGCATCGCGGATTCACCTAGCAAATTCACCGATATCACCGGTCACTCCCTGCTAAGCGAGCGGGCTGACACTTACGTCGCACAAGTCGCCAAATCGGATCACCCCGAACCAGGGGAGACATGGCATGAGACAGAGATCGGCAAGAAAACTCTGGCTGAGGATAAGAACTTTTTCACGGAGCGATTCGGATCGAACCTCCGCGCGACACGAAGAGACGGAGTCATAACCATCACCTGTCGTAGCGGCTCTAAGTTCATTGCGGTCTCTTATCCCCTAGGTGCTCGCGATTGCGAAGTCAAGATCAACCTGGGCACGGCATCGCGGACGATCCTTACAATCGCTTGCGATTATTCTGACCGCGAGGTTGCCTACTCCGCGTCACTCGCGGCTTTGGAGCACTTTTAGCTCCCAAGGATTGTTTGCTCGTGACCTCAGCAACTTATGACAACGTCGGTTAAAGCAATAGCAGTGGATGAATACAGCCGACATGCGCGGCTCAAACCTGCGTTTCTGGTCATCCTTCCGGTTGGAATGCTTGTGAGTGCCCTTGGTCTCAACGTGTCTGTTACGCTCGCTGCCCTCTCAGGTCCGATGGCGACGCTCGGACTAACATTCTTGCTCGCACAGGTGGGTCGAGATTTCGGGAAGCGAAAGGAAGGCTACCTTTATTCGCTTTGGACGGGAAAACCCACCATCACCAAAATGCGGCATCGTGACACGACAATAAACGCACATACGCGAGACCGGTACCATCAAAAAGCCGCACAGTTGCTTGGTATTTCGATGCCAAACGCGGATTCTGAGCGGAGCGACCCTCAGGCAGCCGATGCGCTTTATGAAGCGTACGGTAATTTACTTTTGGAACGGACCCGTGATCAAAAGAAGTTTCCCCTCATCTTCCAGGAACTCACAAACTATGGTTTCCGACGGAATCTGTGGGGGATGAAGCCTATTGGCCTTACACTCAACGCAGTTTGTCTCCTATCTCAAGTTGTTTGGGTATTCCATTCGTTGGCTGCGCATCGAACCCCATCTGCGCTGACTATCTCATCCCTCTTGATCAGCGCTTTCTTGTTGGCATGCTGGACGTTTTTAATCAATCCTGAATGGGTGCGAATTGCAGCCAACGCATATGCCGAGCGATTGCTCGCTTCCTCAGAAATTCTGCAACAAACTGCGGCATCTTCATCACCGGAAAAGCCAGCACCGCGCCGGCGAACCAAGAACCTGTCGTAGAGTGGCTTCTATTTGGGCCGAGGCGAGGAAGGAGGAACTTGGGCAAAGTGCCCGAGGCAATCCAAATCGACTACATTCAGCTCGATGCTTCGGGGGATTGCTCCACTGCGTCGGAGTGCTTCGAAACCCCTTGGGGTCAACAACACAATCGAGTCGAATCCTCTCCGCAAAGCGGCGCGACGTAGCCTTGCGTCAAGCGCGAGGCGTTTGGGAACACTCATATTCGGGGCAGACTCGACTCTGCCGATGAGAGTCGTCGCTATGTAATGGTCGTCTCCGATGACAGGCGCAGCTATCGCGACTCTTTCCGGGACATCGTGCGGTCGTCCGTAGAACTCAGGCTCTCTAAAGCTAGAGGCTAGAAACTTTCCCCGCTTCTCATAAGCTCTCGGGTCCATTGGCGGAACGTGCCACCACGCCTTGCGATTGATATGAAGAATAAGCCTTTGCAGATGCGTCTCCCGC